>Ga0194117_10002109_pt1 | contig 21653 bp, 9 predicted proteins | sample TA2MahsurfametaG_FD_160579 | JGI IMG/M metagenome (GOLD analysis project Ga0194117, IMG submission 160579) | Freshwater microbial communities from Lake Tanganyika, Tanzania - TA2015009 Mahale N1 surface | ecosystem: Environmental > Aquatic > Freshwater > Lake | place: Tanzania: Lake Tanganyika...
TTCAAAATGGTGTTGTGAATCACTTGGCCAAACGTGAACGAATCCATTTGTTTCTAAAAGCTTAAATCGCAGGATGATTCGTTGGAACATATTTTGGTTTATTTATGAAACTATTCCCATAGTTTGTAACATAATGTTTCACATCTCTGCTACTTCTTTGGCCTATCTAGAATTTAGATGAGTTTGGATAAGGTGGCCTGAAATCGGCAATACCCATTGAATTTCTAGCATCTGTGGGATCATACTTAATCGAAGTAATAGTACAGCGTGAAGTGGTTTTTGGGTGCCCATGCCTGCATACACAGTATGAGGTTTGGCATAGGTATTAGAATTCCAGCTGTGAGTGACAGTGGAAGGTGTGGGATAGAGAGTGTTGTCTCTTTTATCATAGAAAGGAACTGCTTTGAGGGCATTTTCTGTTTCCTTGACATATGAGCAAGATCTAATTTTATTATCTCTGAAGAAGTGAGATCCTACAGTTTACCTTGCGGTGTCTAAATGAGTGAGATTTTTACTTCTTTGTTTGAGGAATGATTTTGATCTAATATTTTCTGCAGTTTATTCTGGGATAAAGTTCGAGGCCATTAATAAGATTATTAAGAGAATAGATTAAGGTTATATAAGAATTTAAGTGTAAAATCTTATATTTGATAAACCTTATTGAAAAATAGATGTTGTTTTTGCAGTAAAATAAAAATAGAAATATCTCCTGTTGAAATATCTTTGCGATTTATCAGCGCATTTAAAAGATATGTATCAACAATCTTTGGAGCTGAATTAGCTTGATAGTAAAAAAATTTTCTTTTGAGAAAAAACAACAATTTTAAAATGAACATCCCTCTGTATTTATTCTAATTTTAGATTTGTGTATCCAACAAGCCAAAGAACTATCTTTAATGATTTGAACTTATAATTTTAAAATTGGTACATGGACGATCCGGACCAGAAGCTCAAACTCCAGTTTAACAATCCGCATGAGCTCTTCAAAAATGGATAATACACCCAATGCCGAAAGTAACCCACCCTATATGCAGGCTACTTAGTGACATCAAAGCAAGCCATCTCAGTATTGAACTAAACTCCTTGCTCTGTGAATACAAGGAAAACCCGCAAAAAATAGCTTCAGTGCTAAAAAAATTGAGTAACTCATAGAGAACGCAGTGGATATTCTCGTGACAGTCAACATTAAGATCTATCAGTAGCGACCTAAAAATCAACATAGAAGCAAAAAAAATCAAAACAGATCGCCCAAAATATCTCATGAGTTTTATTTCTGGAACATCATCGTTTTAGCCGAACTTTTGCCAAATACAGAGATCACTCAGCTCGTCTGTAAAACAATAGTTATTCAGCCTATTAAGGATTTCATTACACTGATTCTCTAAGAACATAAACCAGCCTGATGATCATCTATCATCTGTTGAACACGATGTAGAGTTCTAGTCGTTTGGCCTCCTGCATTTAATTGATCGAACAACACAACAAACTTATAACTCGAGTTAAGAAATTAAACAACACAGAGTAGGCTTACAGATTTTTGAACCTGGTCCTGTCATGCAAAGTGTTGCTGAAACTAGGTACATAGAAAATAAATGAGGGATGATCGAAGACAGTCGAATAATGTATATGATGAAATTCAAGCAAAATATTGAAGAATCCAAAGATGATCAAGAGTTCAACGAAATCAACTCTATCAGCTTGAAATTCTACCAAGAAATACTACACGCCGAAATTGAGTATCACGCTAAGAACTATGCACAATCGTTAAAACTTTTGGGCGAAATCGTCCCTCAAATTTAAAACACAAACAGTAAGAAAGAATATTTGAAAAATATAGTAGATCATAATATTGCACTTATCCTCATCAATAATAAAAATCTCACCCCAGCCCAACATTTGCTCACGAAAACCATCACTTTCCTTACTTCAAATTCAAAAGAGCTCTAAAATAGTACCGAAAAGAATAATTTGATCACAAAATGTAAAGTAAACTTGCTAATTTCATATCTTGAATCAGGAAATAAAAACTATTAACAAGCATTTTAGCTATTAAAGCAAACACAAAATTCATACTCCTTTAAAATCAACTATAGGAAGGCTCAACTCTGCCTAAATTTTTATCATCAATTACTTCGAAACCCTTCTAAAGTAATTCCATATAAGGATGTTCATGATTTCTATGAAACAGTTTACTATTACCCTAATCTTCCCTATTTCCAACAGAAAGGCAAAAACAAAAATCCCAATTACACTAACAGCAAAGTCTTTTATCGCAGATATGTGCTTACTCCTTGGTAACGTTGTAATCCTCCAAAATAAGAGTTTGTCTCATTCTCTTAAAAAGTTACAAACTAAATCATCGAAAAAGTGGAAAAACCTGAGAGGAAATAGCCTTCAAAAGAAAAAAAGAATGAAAAAGGTATTAGTAAGGTTAAGAAAGGAGCAAAAAAATAATAAGAAACCAAAGAAGATGTATTTAAAGAGGAAATTATAATAAAGAAAGACTAAAGTTTTGAAGGTCAGCTTAGAGAAATTCTTGAAATGGCAGAGTGGCATTTGAAAGAGACGCTCATTATTCTATAGAAATAGAAGTCGACGATTGTTAATCTGTAAGATTAAGAGAAAGGATTCACTGAACAAGTCAACTAGTAACTATCATATAACATAGAAAACTTTACAATGAATACATTAACTATAAAAGTAACATTCTTTCACTTTTCTGCTATTTGTATCTATGTAAAAGATAGTGGATAAAAACTGTAAGGTATGCCGAGCAGTACCAATCTTTTGAAAAACAATACCAACTCAACTCCAAGAACTCAGAAAATCAAAAGATTTACTACAATGTCCTAACATATAAAACTTAAGCTCTATGTGAACTTAGTAGAATCGATAAAGCCTATGAAACCTTACAGGACATTATTCCAGTAGTAGACTATACTGAGACAACGACTTTGGAAAGCAGAAGCACAAGTAGTCACGGTAATGATAGTTTTATTTAGAGAAAGGACAAACTTATTTTGAAAAAAGTAGCCAGTATAACAACTTTGGGTTTAACTTGTCTGTCCTACACAGCAGGGACAATAAAATACCATAGGCTTACAATTCAATCCAGAAGTTACTCCAACAAATGAGAGTCATTCCATCAAACCCTACTGCCAATCTACCTCTTTCTTTGATTGAACTACTCATTCATTACAACATGAGAACTGGAAACACTCAGTCTGCTCTTCAGATGGTAAAAAGAAGACGTATTTTGAATATGCCTGGAGTGATAGGTCACTACCAACCTCTTCTCAGCGTAACCAAGTGAAAAGCATGTTTAAAATGATTTGTAAGAAGTGCTTTAGATTTTAACTTTTTCTTAAAAAGAAAATAAGTTAAATTTTATACAATAAATTTATAAATATACTTAAATATTTAAATTTCTTATTGAAGATGTATGATGTATTTTGATAGTTGTTTTCCTTATTGATTAGTGAGGTCGCGTAGCTCAGTTGGTTAGAGCGTTGTGCTAATAACGCAACGGTCGAGGGTTCGATCCCCTCCGTGACCACTTTTTTAAATCAGAAGGATCAATCGTTAGATAAGATATTCACTTAGAGTGGTATAAACTTTGCTTTAAATTTATTTTACCCTATGAATTGAAAATCCTTTCTTTTGCCTTAGGAATCTGACAAATAATGCTTGATTTCCTGAATAATTTGGTTTCTAAACCTTACAGACTGATTATAAATTTCTAAAGTTAAGATTTTTTATCTGTATTTACTTGGATTTTAACATTTTATCCCTATATTTAAGTATTTACTTCTAGAATTATCTTCAAGATTTTTATAGATCTGGCATTAGCTGCTCATTTTTGTAAAGACTAAGCTGAATTATTGAGAAATGGGATTATGTTTTGTTTGGTTCTACTTACACTATCTAAGATACTTTGGTATAACAATTTTATTATAATAGCATCGAATATTCCTAAAAATAAAAAGAAAGCAAACCAAATCTAAATTTATACTGATAAATTTTACTTCTATGAGAATATAATTGGGTAAAAAAATGGAAGTAAAAATGCATCAGCCGGGAATCGAACCCGGGTCGACAGCTTGGAAGGCTATAATTCTACCTCTAAACTACTGATGCTTCTTATGAATTGTAGCTGCTAGTGACATTTATGATCTAAAAATTATGCTTCCTCCCTTTTAACTTTCAGCTTTTGTATTTGAATTCAGAATATTAACATTGATAAATGATCATTAATTTTCATTTCTTCTTATAAAACTTTTCGTTCATCAATTAAACTGTTTGCACCAGTTTATCGGAGTTTTCGTTCTTAATCCATTCTTTGAATGTCTGGAAACTGAACTTCTTGTCATTTGTAGCCTCTCTTAACCATTAGAAATAATGGATAAAAATTTATCTACGATATTATTTTTCAAAAATACGGTTTATGAGATGGCAGCAGAACAGCTCTAGCTTCACTTGGCTCCTTAATGAGATATTTTAAGATATCTACTTGTGCGCTTTTGAGAAAACATGACCAACCACTAATCTATAAGCCTCTTTGAAATCCGCAAATTTAACTGCTTTTACATTGAAGTAGTCGCCTAATTTGGAAATGTTGTTATCTTTTATATTTTTTGCAATATATGTGCCCAATTTTTATACTGCGGACTGAAGCTCTCTTATCTTCGTTTTAGTGCCTTAGATTTCATAAAAGGGCTCTAATAAAGTCAACGATATTTTCTTGATATAGTGTTAGTAACAGATTTCTTACCAAGTTGATAATAATCTGAGGTTTTTTACTTTTTGATAAATTGACTAAACGAAAAGTATTTTTTCTTTTTAGAAAAGGGTCTCCTCATCTCCACTTTCGCTTTCAGTTGAAACAGAATTCATTTTTACTATTTTCATATTGTTTGAGAAATGCTTATATTGTTGCAGATCCTAAACTGAGATACGCTCTGCAGGATCAATTTTGAAAATTTTGTTGAAAATTTAGGACAAAGTATCAAAAGTATCTTTAGTAATTGAAGGATTGTGCTTCAACTTCATCTTTTTGATATTGAAACCTTTGGCGCACTTAGAATTTATCTCGTACTACATGTTGATACTTTTAAAGGGGAAGTCTCCGTACAGCATCCGAAACATCAAAACACCAACTGCCCAAACGTCTACTTTGTTGTCATATATTTCTTTTTTAAATATTTAAGGAGCCATGTAGGAAGTCGTGCCGCAAAAAGTATTGACATTTTCGTCATCTTGGCGACAAAATCCTAAATCACAAATCTTGACTAGATATCCATAAGGCTCAATTTTCGATGTGTCACTAATCAGTAGGATATTCTCGGCTTTTATATCTCTATGAATGAGATTTTTAGAGTGGATTGCCGTTAGACCTTGCAACACGCTTTTGATGATGTAAGCGCATTCTTCAAAACTGATCAATCCATTTTCTCGCTGCGATTGCATCGAGTAAATATTGCCTCGGTCACAAAATTCCATGACTATAAAGATCCAACCATCGTCTTAATGTGGGAACATGTACCTTCAAATGTGCGGGAGAGTTTCACGATATTAGAATGATTCAGGTCTCTCAAACTTTGGATTTCTTGCTAAATGTATTTAACAAGATATGGCTTTTTGGCGAATTGCTTTTTATTGATGCACTTGACCGAGTAGACCTAATTTTCGGGAGATTTGAGTTAGATTTTTTAAACTGAGAAGACGAAAGAGAAGGCACCTTTCCCAAGTTTCTTGAGAGGATGTAAATTGTTTTTCTTGAGAGTATCCCTACAGTGTTTGAGAAGCATGTCCTCCATCTTTTATTATCGAATTATATCGAATTACTTTTCATTTCTATTTACCCTCTCAATATTATTCAGCGTTTAAGACAGCGTTACGAAAGCAAATCCATTTTAGATCAAACTCATGATGCTTGCTTAAGATTTAAAACTGACTCAACCACAGCCAACTTTACTCTTCGGTTAACTTCAAAGTTATTTATTTTATTTTTTAAATTTTTAGGATGCATTTTTGGAAATTAATAAAAGATAAGGGAATTAAAGATCGAAATTTAGCTCAGATATCCCCTTATGGAGTATCTAAATGATTTGATCCTATTTTTATTTGGTATTATTTCATCTTTATTTATTTTCAAACATATAGCCTAAAAGAATAATCTGATCTAGTAATTGGATAAAAAAGAAGAAAAAATAATATTAATTTATTCCAATCTTTAAAAAATCTCAATTATAAACACTATGCAAATCACACTATAATCAACAACATTTCTTCTTTTGCTTCTGTTATTGACCTGATTTCAACTTAAATTCAGCTTTCTTCTTTCTTATGTCATCAACCACTGAGTTCTTCTCTTCATTTGAAGTTTTACCAAAGGTTTTTATGCAATTCTTAGCTAACAACTAAAAAGCTTGATTTACTCCATCTCCACTTTTGGCACTGACTTTCATACAAGGTATTCCAGTCCTAAGTGAAAATGAAGCGAGCTAGCCCTATAGAACTTACAAACCTTAGCAATCTGCCTTATTTCCGACAACAACTAACTGTACTTCTTTTTCTGCATACTTCTTGACTTAGTCGAGCCAAAATGTCTCAATATTTTACAAAGTTTTTCTTGTTTTAAGATCAAAGACGAGTATGATGCCCTGGGCACTTTTGTAATATGCTGAGGTGATAGTACGAAAACGCTCCTGACCTGCAGTATCCCAAATTTGCATCTTGACGGCATTATTGTCAAAATCTAAAGTTCTTGATAAAATTGGTTTTACTTGAATTTAAAGTCAACTCCAATCGTTGCCAGATAGCTCTCTTCGAAAGAATCATCTGCGAATCGTCGTAGAAGAGATGACTTACCAACTGAGCTATCTCCAATCAATACAATTTTATACATGAAGTTGTGTGTCATATTTTAGTTTCCAAGTCTTTGAAGGATTTATATATGATTTTAATAATTCTGTGTTGAGGAGAAGCAAATAGAATTACAAAACATAAAAATTCGATTGACTTTATTTCAATTTTTCAATAAAGTTTGGAGAAATTTTAAATTCTCAGATATGTTTAAAGGCTTTGCATATCTTGGAAATGTGCAGCAGAGATGATTATTTTTATAATATTAATTAATAAATCATGGTAAATATTAGATTATTCAGGGAAGAGGTACTCCATCATTCGGTAAGAGACATCAAAAGACCCACACTCTTTGCAGAAGATGTGGACGCATGTCCTATCATAAACAAAAAATGAGATGTTCAGCTTGTGGCTACCCTGCTGCCAGACTCAGAAAATGTATAAAAAAGATAATGTAGATGGTTGGTCACTCAAGGTTCAAAACCGTAAAGGAACTGGAACTGGTCGTACCCGCTACCTCAAGACAGTTAGCAGAGTCTATAAAAACCAAATAAAGGGACGCGCCCACTGATCTAATCTATTTAAACAATCCTATCTCCGATTATTAAACATTTAAACATTTGGTTGTCTTAGTTATTGATATTTTGATTAAAAAGTAATCAAATTTGTTTTTTCGGCTTGCCAACTTTCGAAAGATAGTTGACAAACAATGGAAACTTCAATAAATCGTGGCATTTCGGTCTTGAAACTGGATCTTTTTGAACCAAACATTCAATGAACTATTTAGCTTAAGTTGGAATATCAACCGCGTAGTGGATTTTGTTTTTGTCAATCTGTATAAATTTAAACTTACATTCACTATTTTTTGCATCACTACGTTACGTTGCTATCCTTAAAAAGGTACTCTTCCTTGTAGTAGCTAGTATGTAAGCACTCCAATACACCATATATCTACCGACGTGTCATAATTTTTTCTCTCTAAAATTTCAGGTGGTGCGTAATCAAACGTTCCACAGTATGTTTTTCTTGTAGTTTATACAATACAAGACCATCCAAAGTCACAGAGTTTTGCGACGCCTTATGAAGAAATGACGATATTTTCAGGTTTGATATCTCGATGGGCCATTGACTTATCATGCATGTAACTTAAGGCATCAATTATATCTCTAAGGTATTAAACTGCAGGTTTGACAGGCAGGCAGATAACTTCATTGAGATAGTCAAAAAGTGTGCCTCCATTTAGATATTCCATGACGAGATAAATATCGTCTTTCTATTAAAAAACTCCATAAAACTTAACGATGTTGGGATGGTCCAAACTTGCATGTAGTCGGATTTCTTTCGCAAACTGATCCAACATCTTAAATTAAAGAACTTTTTTTTTCTCAATTTTTTTTATTGCAGCAATAAAACCTGTCTCGTGATGTCTGGCTAGAAATACTTATCCAAACTTACCTTTACCCAATTGGTTTCCAATTTCAAAACCATTGATTATCTTTGAATAAGGTATTTTTGGTGATTAGTGTAGTATTTTCTCTTTCATTTTGTTTTCAAACATCTAATTCAAGGACTTAAAAACTTTCTTTTCTGGAGCTTACGTCGAAGCCTTAGAGATGTCTGAAGTTTTTATGAACTCAGGAACTGATGTTTTGTATTTTTGTGGACTCCTACCATTTCCTGTTATTTTTTATTATACAAATTTCGAAGGTGTTTTGCTCGGCGCCATGTAACTGAGCTTATTTTATAGTAATTTTTTTTAGTTTTGCTTAAGAAAAGTGTTTGAAAAGTCCGGATTCATTGTTTTATTGCCCAGCATATGTCCCCTAAAATGCTAATCTTGAGGAGAACGACGTACTTCATGGTGCGTGGTGACCTTATTCATAACATTGAAGTTTGTAGTATTGCGTAGATTCGAGTAATCGAACTTTTTAAGTATATTTTGGCACGAACCACGGAGCATTTGTTAAGTAAAAGGTTACTATTGGGGTGGGGTGGGAAAACTATTGCGTGATTTTCCGTCATTTACTTATTGCTTCGTGTTATTAGCTGTGTTCTGTTGCATTTAATCAGCATATTTTTTCTTGATTCTTGATTCCATGCCTTAGATTTTACTGCCTAATTGGTGGATAGAGCTCGAAATATTATCTTGTTGAGGGAAATGAGGAGGTGGAAAACTTATAGGGAAGCCTTTACTATTCGGACTGCGAACGATAGGACTGTCATTAACTTGGTACCCATATGAGTTTCTTAGGATGTTGCTGCCTGTAAAATGGTTATGCATTGACAAATATAAATATAAGAAGTTCTAATTTGCAAAGAACTTCTTTTGAGACTAAGTTCTCACTTAATTAATCTTTAAATCTATAAGTAAAATTTATAGAATTCGAAAATTAGTTATTATTGTCCACTACTGAAAAACAAATAGAAAATCATCACTTTTTTAACAAATGCATCAAGATTATTGAGTACCATATTTATCAAAGTTCGTCTAATGGAATCAAAAAACTTTTTGAAAGGAAAATGGCTAACAACCGATTGCAATCTAAACAGCATATTCATAACTAATCTATAAGGTAGATTGAGAAATTCATCTTAAAAGTTGATCATTATAAAATAAAACTCATAAATACCATGATTACCAATTAACCTTACAAAAAACTACCCTCACAATATTAACTTGGTCTAAATCTTGTAAAAAAGGATTGTAATTTGCAACATGCTTGTAAAACTTTCGAACTATTTCTGAAATTCAAATTGTTTTACATTTTTCACCACTTAAAATAACTCTCAAAGGTTTCATCCCAATAATCCACTCAACTAAACATTTTATCAAATAAAAGAAAAAAAAGTTTTAAAAATAAACCTTTAACTTAATTCTATAAAGGCAAGCTAAAACCACCAGATAAACATATTATGAAATAAAAAGCGAATGCAAGCCGATGAGAACGATATTTCGAGCTATTTATTGAGGATCAGATAGTTACAATAAAGCAATAAATACGGCTCTACTTCTCGATAAATGAACCCTAAATTTTATTTTAAGCATTAAATATGTTCAAGTTGTTATTGACATTTCAGCTGAAAAAATAATTAATCCGCCGATTCTACATGATATTTGCTAAGTAATGTCTGGTGAAAGAATACTTAAGAGTTTACAGTATTTTTGATATGTGGAAATTTTAGCAATCACATTTATTTTACTTTTTTCATAATCTAAATGCGATACTGACATTTTATTCCTTCAAATTACCTTAAAGATATAAACAACAATGACGGAAGAGTTTAGATTCAATTACAAAGGTGTAGAATACGACGCCACTGACTATGCTTAAAAACATCCAGGAGGTTTGGCCTTTCTCAGAAATATGAAGGCTGTCACCAAAGACTTCACATAATACTTCAGGTAAGAAACTGCCTATCCAGAGCTCTTCATTCTGATGAAGCAGAAAAGATACTCAAGAGCTTCAGAGTTATAAGCACTCAGCAACCTACTAAATCTTCTGAAGAGTACATGGAAATCTACAAAAAAGTTTAAAACTATCATGAACCCTTATGGTCAATCGAAATCTTGCTCTGCTTGCTACTTACAGCAACCTGGATCATCGGTCTCACAAGTTCCATCGCTGTCGTAAGTGTTCTCAGCTTTGCCTTCACCCAAATTTTGATTGGATGGGTTGGGCACTCTGCTGCACATAGCCGAAATAAAAAATTGAACTTTTTCGGTCGAACTGAAACTGCTCTTTTAGGAGGTTTTTCTTTATAATGGTGGTCACCCAAGCACAATATGCATCATATGTTCACTAACATCAGTAAATACGATGAAGATATTCAACATTAATACAAAGTTTACCTCTATCCATTCTTATACCTTAAGTGGAGATACGATTCTTTCGAATCTGCAGTTAAAAGCAAAAACTGGGTAAAACATGTAATATTCAGTATGACGTTCTAATGATCAGCATCAACTATGCCTCACTCTACTTCATCAGAGCGAACTTTTTATACTTTATCATTGGAAGCCTTATTGCTGGTTTCTATTCAGCCTATGTTTTGATCGGAAATCACGAAAGAGAAATTAGATTTGCTGATAATTCTCAAATGCCATACATTGATCACCAAATCGCCACCTGCAGAGACTATACACACGAAAATCTTTTTTGGTTGCTGTTAATGGGAGGAATGCAGTACCAAACTGAACACCATCTATTCCCTCAAGTTCCCTTCTATCGTTTGCCATCCTGCAAGAACTTGATCAAAGACGAGCTGACCAGACTCAACAAGACTGTGATTTATGGCCCTGTTCTCTGATGATCTTGCATCCTCATTGATTAAATTATAATATTAGCTAGATATGATAAAACTAGCAACAAAGGATATTATACACTACATAACTTTTTTAATGATTAAACTTTTTAATAGTTTTGGTTTGATAGATACTTACTGTAGTGTTTGATGGCAAAATTTTTAAATTCATTCTATATGGATAATTCAACAAGGTATTTTCAAAGTAGAATCGTTTAATAACTTAATAACTTCGAGCCAATCAAATCAGATTGCAACGCTTGTTCTATTAAACCTTTATTTCTGGATCAGTTTGTACTTGCATGTCCAAAGTGATAATTGGTAACTTTACCTATGTCTTAGCAATTGGAGACCTTGATAATTAAACTTTTTCATCCATTTTTTTTTAAAGGCTCTTTCTTTTTGATTCTCTTTTGTTGAGCAGTTTGAAGATCTAATCTTCATTTTTTTCCTCCTATTCGCCATTCTTCTCCTTTTCTTCTTTGCTCTCATTCAAACCTTTCTCCTCTTTTTCAATCTTTTCAATGTGTTTTCCCTCTCTTTTCTTTTTCGTATTATTTTAGACACATTTTTCCTACTTAAGCTATGCTTTATCTTCTGAGTCTAGTTAACGAGGGCTTGATTCCTACAAGTTTTCATCTTATTATGATTTCCAAGTAAAAAAGCAATAAAGCTGATGCTTTAAAACTATTGCTTTCTAATGGTTGACATACTTGCAGTAGTTGCACTGGTGGACTATGTATTTACTATCAGTAGTTTTGGCAGCTCTAGGGTACCAGTAAACTGCTAAGTGAACGAGTTTTGGCTAGGGATGTTTCATAAGTTAGTGTTATAATTATGAGTACAAGCCAAATTTAGTATACTAATTGATACATATATTGACTAATTTTCCTCGAATATTCTAAAATTGGTTCTCAATAACGTGTAAGATAAATCTAAACTCAAATGCAAAAGTACATCAAGATATATTCGGCAAAGTATCTTATTTTTTCCGATCGAATTTCAGCATGGATTAGTTTGCATCCCAATTTCATTTAATTATGTTGATCATGCTTTTGTACTTTAAATAAAAAGAGCTTTATTTCTTATTGCAAAAAGTTTAAGAAAAATTGTTTACAATTCATAATAATCACATAAAATCATTGGCCTTCCTATTACTTTTTAACATTTTATGAATCAAGCTAATCACCACAAACTCTATTGAGTTCCTCAAAGTTTTCTTTCTAGTCCTCCTCCAATTTTATATTATAGATGGGTTCAGCTTTACATCTATTTTTATTGACAAACATTTATTGTTTCGTCATGTCCTTTGCTACTGTAATTTAGTTGTCTTCGAGCTAACATTTGAAAAAAGAGCAAAATCTTTTTAAGTGTTGATGAAGACGGAACTTTTACTCACTTGTATAGCTGCAGTAGTTGCATTTGTAAAATTTTAAAACAGCCTATTCTGGAAAAGGTTTGAACAAAATCTCATGAAAATTTTGACTCTCACTGTTTTCCGTATTTATCTCATCCGTAAATTGCAGCATTTATTAAATTTCCAGAAAATGGGAGTTGTAAAGGTGATGAATGGCTGTGGCTTTTGAATGAAATTGGCATTTGCAAAACTTGCATTTATAACCATCTTTTTAAGAATAGATTGGATGATGATTTTTATGAAACGATTTCAAACCTATATACTTCATCATGTCGAACTTTTAAGAATTTGAAGGAGAAGGAATTTATTCATTTTCTTATTCGACTTCATTTTTTATTAATATCTCTTGTAAATTCTCATGAGGGAAAATAGTTTAGTTCCGAGATCCTTTTGATGTTATTGCCCAGTTTAAATTCTCTTTTAACTTAGATTGCAGCAAACAGCCCATTTGGTGTATTTCAGCCAAAGCAAGATCTTGATTTATGAAGCAGCATATGGTGCACTGAAACTAGGTTGTATACTAACGTTGCAGTTATGAAGCTCCGACTGATTTTTCCTTAAGGGTTTTTATTTCTAGTGGTCTCAATAGCTATATCATATTTGGAAGTATTGTATTATAAGTATATTATAACTTTAGATAGAATAAGTAACAAATAAGTTTATTATAAGAAATTCAACAATCAAATGTTTGTTGAACAATGAGATTAGTTGGTTTTGTTTTTTAAATGAATAGTTCTAAAAGATTATTTTTGTAAGTTATTAGATATTTGAATTTTAAATGCCCTCTATGATTAATATTATAAAGTATTATGAAGTAGATGACCACTCCTGCCTCAATAGCTTAAAACTTATACGAAATATAAGATTGCTCCATTTGCCTTCTATAACTAAGCAAGGATTTAGCTGCTCTCCCTTGTGGGCATTGCTTCCATTACGCCTGTATCATGCAGGTTTTTTAAACCAGATAAACCTGTCCATTCTGCCAAAAATATTATGACAGGGAGTAGGTATTGGCTTTACACTACTAGCCAGTGTTAAAAAGCAAGGCCAACTAAAAAATAAACTCTATCTTATAGAAACTCAAATTGCCCTAACGGAATCAAATCGAGTTCATATTAAATCATTTTAAAAATCAATCCTAATAACTTACAATGGTTAGGCGTTTGAAAGGCTAGCTTGAAAGTGAGGTCGAAATTCAAAAAAAATATATACAAAATGTCAAATTTGTAAATGAGGAGCAAAAATAACAAATTAGCAGACTCCAAAAAGAAAATATGGGTTTATTGAAACAACAAAAAGAATATTGTTAGATTTTAAAATATTAATTTGTACAATAGGAGTATTTAAACCGAAAAATCTAGATTTTGGAAAGCAAACTTGCAGACTACGAAATTCTAAAAAAGTACGAAAAAATAATCGATAACAATGAATAGCTACGAAAACTCAAATCCTAAATGGAAAATTAAAACGTTTCACCCAGATTAATGGCTATGGAGTTTTATGCCCTCTGCCAGATCGCATATTTTGAGGTGAACAAAAACAAGCGTGCTCTACGCGATTATGAACAAAAGTTTTAGTTTTACAAAGAATAGTTGGCAAGTCTTAAATAATAAAACCATAAGTTGGAGGAGCACATAAAAAGACTCTTAGAACAAATATAGTTGGGAAAAAAGCAAGAGTAGTAAGAACATAAATAAACCGAAGCCTAAAAGAGAAATACTAAAGGTTCTCAAAAGGCTATGAATAAAAAATCTAAAAAAACTAAAGCTCCTCGCAAAAAAGATGATAGCATTTATTAATAAGGGTGCAGTTGGAGTGAGAAATGATACCTATATTTCTATAAGTAATACAAATGTAAATGAAATTACAGATAATATTCATATTCATATTCAATCATAAGAGGGTTTATCACCCTCAGTTTTTTTGATTGGGCCTAAGATCTGTTGGTCGCAGTAGAGGCAGAGGCAATTTAGAGTCCTCTTGCGTGCCGACTCTATCTCAGATGATTTTGAAGTAACCATTTTTGGACCGTCCATGGGTTAGGATGATGATGTTATTGAGTATTGATAATTTTAATGTTTAAATTGATACTTTTTTACTTGGCTTTCCTCCCAAGGACAACCACCTGCTATCCCTAAATTTTAAATTTTCAGTTATAACAATTGATTATAATTACAGATAATAATCTAATACAAAATTTCAAACATCAACGGTTGAGTATTTCGCGCTAAAAGTCAATACCTTTTGCTTTGCACCATTTCTACCCCTTTCTCAAAGCTTTTTACTTAAATGCCTCAACAAATTGCTTTGTCTTTTCTCTAAATTGCAAGTCATTAACAGTAACTGTTTTTCTGCAGAGAGGACACTTCCCATACCGCTAAATGGACTCTATAATTTTTTCTTTCTCGAATTCATTTCCACAGCAGGCAATACTATATGGTTCTTTAAGAAGCTCTTGGGAAATGCAGCATAAAAGATTATCATATTCCCGTTTAAATTAGCTTGTTCTGATAGAGCTTGTCTGTTTTGATGATACTTATTATTTAGTGGGTACTTGTAAACTATTATTTTAATTACAAATATTGACAATTGAACTTTTCGACCTAAGTTTATTCTTTTCAGGCTCTGTTAAAAGTGTCTCCTAACTCGGATGAGGAAGGCTGTTGATTTGAGATCTAAATTTTTTAATGTATGTTTCTTCTATCTCCTAAGTGATCTGAGATTTATTGCTGTTAGAAATTATAGAGAGCAAGCTGGTTTAAACTATTATTTTTTATTTGCTGTTGTATCGATAATGTAAGTAGAGGAGGAGGACGGCAGCTATAGCGATGCCTTTCCCGATAGTGTTTTTGTTTTCCTTGACAACTTTACAGAAGCTTTTCCAAACTGATTAATCTATGTACATCTGATTAATATTTATACAAATCAAAAACTATAAACTACCATATTTATCATCGAACTAATACTCATAAATTGCAATCTTTCTTATAAATCTAAAACAAAACATCATTTATATTATTTACATCACAAAAGTGCGACTTTAAATTAACAAAGGCCAGAGCTCAATTTTGGTATATCTTCGCCACTGATTTGCTTAACCGTGAACTCTATAATCCAAAGTACTCTCGACGACTTACATATTTGCCTGTATTTTCGACTAACCTTGAACGAATCCTTTCGATTTTTTTCATTTCAGACTCATAAAGGTAGAGGAGATGGCCTACCTTATCTCGACTGCTTAACTTTATAAATTCGTCATTTTGGGCTGATACTTTAATGCTTTTAGCGTCTTCTAAGTTTAGTTGTACTTTTTTCGAAAGAACGTTCGGAGAGATGATTGTTAATCCGATGAATCTGCCAGTTGTCTAGAATTTATTTTTAAGGGGCTTGATGTCTATTTTAATTTCTTCTATGCTAGCTAATTGATGATATATTTACTTCGCCAAGGTTTACGTCTCTTATGAGGGATGCTCAGCATGATATCTTGTTTGATGATGAACGGTTTGTGTTTGGTTTATTTTTTGGAATCGCATTACTCTCTGCTTTAAAGAAGCTGTATAAGCCTATTGACATTATTCATCTTAACTATTTTTTATTGCTTTAGTTATACTTTAATATTTACACTAGAATAAAGATCATGCAATCACTTCATAAAATAGAACCTTATATGTGTCTCTTCTTATCATCTTTCAAAGTATCATATCTTTTAGAATTAAGATTTTTCTTCTTTTTGATTTCTTAATGTGAAAAATGAAAGTTCTAAAATATTACTACTCAATCAGTTAAATTTTCTTATTTGCTTGAATATCAAATCGTTTTTTGGTTTTGATTAGATTGTATTATTTCTTTAGATCGTAATTGAATTTAAAATAAACATGAATCGATGCAAAATTATTATCACTTCTGGACTAGATAATGGATCCATTGGTTTTTAGATTGCCAAAATATTCCCCATAGGTGCCACTTTCCAAAGTAATCTCGCTCTGCACTGATATATTTTACAGTCACCGCCTTGTCTTTACTCAGAAAACTCAACACTTGTCCATCGAATGTCCAGAATCTTTAGTTATCATTATCATATTTTGAAATTTTCCCACTTTTTTACAAAATTAATTAACCCAAATACCTATCAGAATTATAAAAATTTCAGGTGCTATTAGTTATCTATTAAATAGTTAAAATATTTGGCAATTTTGGCGCAGACTATATGTTTTTGATGTTTTTTTTAGAAGAGACAGGTTTAAGTCTAGCTCCAGCGCAGAAAAATGATGCTTTAAGTGGTCTAATTTGGTTACTTTGAATTTGCAAGTTGTTTGAGGGAGAATAGACTTGTACAGCTAAACTAACTAAATCACAGAATAATTACCAGAAGTTTTCATAGATTCTTCATAAAGCTCTGCTAGTTTTTAATAAGGGGAAATCTAACCCCAGATGTCTCCATTTCTCAATAAAATAAAATATACTTAGGAATATTTTTGATAATAATGACACAACCAAATATAGACTTGATATCTTATTCTTAACTAGGATTGAATAGAATAACTCCATTTTCTTAAGTAAAGGCCGAAGCTATGGCTAGGAAAAGTAGGAGGCTAAGGATTGTCTTCATTAATATTATTATTCATACTCGTAACGGAAAAGTTTTTAAATTAAAAAATACTAGACTTTTATAAAGTAATAATTTCAAAATTAACTGACTTCTTCTTCAAATTTAAAAAGCTTTTCTTGCACAGATTTTTAAAATAACAATCACTAATATCTTTGACTAACAAACATTAGATTTTGCTGAAAGAGCTGATTATTTGTTAATTTACTATGCTGATGCCTTAATTTAGCTTGCTCGAAGCTACAGCCAAAAGTGGTTCAGATTTAATCATTCAACAATTGTGATTAGAATGTGAGTCCAAAATACAGAATCATAGGTCCTACTCCAGCTTAATCGGTTATTTTTTTGCATATAGGAATTTCAACATTTAAAACATTTCTCCCAGCTGTTCAAATTGTCCTCTCAGAAAAATTTGATGATCTTCTGCCTTGTCTCTAAAAGTCGCAATATTAGGAAGATTATTTTTTTCGGCTAGGAATACTATACTTTTTATGTCTATTTGTTTTTCCTAGTTTCTTGAAAGCCTCCTACTTTTAATATGCTCCTTCAAGGAATCTATCATCTAATCTAGCTGACTTATTCTGGCTTTTTTTATCTATATTCTTTTCTATCTATCTAAAGTCTATTTCTAAAGGGATTCCAATTACTAAATTTGTTGACTTTTCCTTGACAACTTCGGCTAAACTCCACTTTCATTATACTCTTCATTTCTTTAAGAAACAATATCAACAATCTTTTTTGTTCTCTTCACAAATCTACAAGCCTACAAAGTATTCAAGATCTCATTGAACCTCCTTTATAAAGTTTTTTTTTTTTTCGCGTTTGCTGCATCCAAGGGATGAGTTTTTTAATAATTTTGCCAAAATATCTAGAATAGTTCTCTCTTGTCTCGAGGGCAAAAATTATAAAATATGTTAGCTATTAAAGGAGTGAGTTTTTTCTTCTCATCTGGCAAACGACCTTCTCGCTGTATCTGCTGATTACTTTCAATTATTTGTCTTTCGCTTGGGTTGTCAAATTATGGTAAAGATTATTCTTGTTTCATTTTAGTTATTAAAAAAGAGATATAAAATGTTAGATTTGTTTCAAAATATAAAATCCTCTTTTTAGATTTTATAAATAAATTAAAAATGGATCTATGAAAAACTTCTAAAATGTTTTAAAAAAACCTCTATCTTTACAAGATTTTATTCTACAAGGAAAGTTCGATTATCGATTTCATTTGATGTTGATGTTCGTTACATTTCTTACTTTAGATTTTTGCCAGAAACTTAGTTTCATAAACTATCAATCAAGAAAAAGTATTATTATCTTAAATTTAGATTATAATCAATAACGCTTATTTTCCTATTTTTTACATTTCATTATCCCTTTAAATTATAATAACATAATATGGGAGTTGTCAAAAGCATAACGAATAGTTACTCTTGGAATTAATACCTCTTCTGGTACATCTAACGCAAAGATATACCCAAAATTGAATGGGTTCTCAATAATAAACCCACCATCATCAATGCCCCCTTAACTTACAACTTCAAAACCACTCCTCTCCATAGGGCAGCAGTCAACGGCTCTCTCGAAATCTGCAAACTATTAATCTAAAAGTATAATGCAGATGTAAACTATGCTAACTAGTTGGGCTAGACTCCGTTGATGGGAGCAGCCAAAAGAGATAAGATATAAATAGTGCGATACCTTCTGAATATGGGAGCGAATACTGAGCTATTAAACTCAAATGGCCTGTTAGCAGTGGAATTTGCGATATTGGGAGGATTTTATGAGACAGCTTTAGTGATTTTTTAGAAAATGAAAACAAAATAGCTCAAATCTACCCTAGATTATGAAGAGATAGGTAAAAAATTTTTGTATCGCTACGTCAATTACGCAATACTTCTTGATCACTTACTATTAAAAACCGATCCAGAAAATGTTCCTGATTTTTTAACCAGGGAAAAAAAAGTATTTACCGACCCAGTTGTCGACCCTAGAGAAACTTGGAAACAATGGTTTTTAAGGCAGATGGAGTTCAGAGACCCACCCCTTTGCTAAAGATCAGAATTACCATAAGATCTACAGCCTCAAAATAGACGGTTTGGAAAAATAAAACATTACATCTCTAGAATTGCGATGTCTCGTTTATCTCAGAAACCTTCGTTCTAACCTAAGTGTATGTCATAAATAGATTCACGAGATAAATTATTTATGATGAAAGAAGTGGGAATAAAATCGTAGAAGATGGATCATGAGCCTGAATCATAAATGCAGTCTATTTGATAAATATTCTATCATCATAGTAATTCGATCGTATTAGTTTTTTCAAACTGTTTGTATTTGAATATTTTAAAAAAAGCAGGAAAATCTTTATGACTTCAACACGGCATCCCACACGTTTGAATATAAGAAGTCTCTTGATAAAATTGTTTGAAAGAGGCAATCTTAAAAAGAGAGGCTCAAATTTGACCCTATTTTGAATATTTTTGAAAAATAACAAATGTGGTAATGTTTTTAGATAATATACAAGCAAAAAAGCTCTTAAAATTCTGCAATGGATGTGATTAAATTTAAACTTCAAATAAATTAATTGATAAAATGTTAGTGTTAAAGTTTGTCACTTAAATTATAGTAAGATTTTATCAGAGTAAACCCTAAAAGACCTAAATGAGTTTGAGATAAAATTCCGTTTTTAATTTTATACCCAGAAGGACGTCCTACAGGAGTAGAAGTGTAGTCGAAACCAGTCCCCCAGCAAATTAACTATCCAGCTACAGCAAAGTTATGCTTATCGATGGTATCAAAAGTGGAGATGTCAAACAGTTTCAAAAAAATCCATTTGCCTCTTAAAAATAAAAAATAGAGTAGGCGAAATTGAATCCCAAGTTTTAGAACCAGCTGCTCAACTTTTTGATGGTTTCAGTTAAAAACCAATACAAAGACTCGTATAAAAAGAAGTAGAGCCAGAATTATTATAAAAGAGCTCAGATTTCAGTTTACAAAAAAACGAGTTCTCGAATTGATGCTAACTAAAGATTTTCCAGCCAAAAGGACTGCAAGATCAAAGATGCGTTTAATGTCCACAAGAAGTAGATCATCGAATAGAATAATGCCAACTGCTTAAAAAACAAGAAATTGCTAAATCTGAAAATAGGGAGAAACCAGAAATAATTGCATTTCAACTTTGTCTCCAACAGCAAACAGTTCCTAAATACGAGACTGAATAGGAACAGTTAAACTAAAGAGAAATATCATGCTAGAGGCAATTAATCCCCTCAAGGATTATAAGACAACTAGGACGTATACTTGAAAAGTCATATTGGTGATACAGCTTCAAAGAAAATACAAAGCCCATAACCCAGAATTAAAACTGAGTAATTTGATACCTATTTGTCAGATTAATATATAAAGTAATATATGTCCATGGACAAAAAGTAGTAAATGCCTATGGACAAAAACGCGAGCAAAGAAGGACTGATTATAAGATCGTAGGGTGTTAGAGTGCTTTCAGCTCTGTAATTACTTGCTAATAAAAAAGATATGAAAAAATCTTCCTATTTTAGACGTCAATCGTACGAGCAAAACAAATCGAATATTTATTAAGAGAATCAGTTATTGATAAAGAGTGTTTATGAAGGGAATAATGGGTTGAAAAGTTTCAATCATTCTTTCTATCCGACTTCCCAGAAAACGCCTGCGTGCACTAGGAAAAAGCCAGCAGCAAGAAACAAGAGAAGCTATGTCGAACAAAGCTTAGTAGACAACTTCGTCATCACAAGCAAAAGGAAATGAAACTGATTTTTATCTCTGCTTCCCACACACAACTATCAATAAATCACCTCATCAAAGTTTCATAAATCAAGTGTTTTTCTACCCGCTTTAGTTTCCAAGTGAAAGCTGATGGTCTTCAACTGGCAGTTTGCCTGTCGATTTTATGGGTTGATGCTTCTACATTTTTAGTAGTATTTTTGGGCCTTTTTGTGATCAATCAAGTTGAAATAATAGATGTCTCCGATTATTTAGTAGTACTTGTCGTTTTATCGAACAAGCTGGCTACATCTTTCATAACATTATATAGATTGGGTCAAGTTTCCTTTTCTAAAGTATATTTTTGCTTGGAACTATATAACTTTCAAAAAATTAGGATTTTTTTATAAAGATTCGTCTATTTTTTGTATTGCCCAATCCCATTTTCCTTGCTTAAAGTAGAGTTTAGCCATACTTAAATAGGCACTCTCGTTGAAAGGATTAGCCTTTATACACTTAAGATACTACTCTGAAGCCTATTTGTACATATCCTTCATTTAAAGCACAAAGCCAATATTGAGATAAGATCGGTCGTAATAAGGATTCGCCGCAATGCATTCCTATGATAGCTGAATTCCCATTTCAATATTCTTATTTGAAATATAGAATGAAGCTAAAGCTGATTTAGCCCTGATAAAGATAGGCTTATCCTCAATTAACTTCAAC
>Ga0194117_10002115_pt1 | contig 21611 bp, 12 predicted proteins | sample TA2MahsurfametaG_FD_160579 | JGI IMG/M metagenome (GOLD analysis project Ga0194117, IMG submission 160579) | Freshwater microbial communities from Lake Tanganyika, Tanzania - TA2015009 Mahale N1 surface | ecosystem: Environmental > Aquatic > Freshwater > Lake | place: Tanzania: Lake Tanganyika...
CCCCGAGAGAAAAGATTTTTAGAATGATAATATATCTTTGATTATTAAAAAACTAATTTTGTTAGTTTCAAAACTGGAAATCTTTACGGGATGTTACTTGCTATGCTGATTTGTAATTCAATTGTTTTTTAGGTGAGTTTAAGTTCACTTAAGGTGAGTTTGAATTTTTAATTTTTCTGATGCTTTATAAATCGATTGGAATGTTAGTTTTTAGGTATTATATGTTCTCAGTAAAAAATAAAAATCGTTGTGAGAGTGATATGAAAATATCTGTATTGTAAAGCTAGATTATATATGAAATATCACAATCTAAAAGTTTAAATGTTGGCTTATTTGGAACTATTCTCAATAATTATTTATTGTATTTTTAGCTAGATTTATGACTCTATCAACTATAATGACTAAAACTTCTATTTCAAACAATGTATTAAGCATAAAAAAAAAATCGATACTAAAATGAGGTTATTTACAAAAAAGAGAATAAGATACAATTATCAGTCGAAATATTAAAAATCATAATCTTCCTCGACAACTTCTTATTCATGCTCCTGAAAGAAATCCATTTACAATTAATTTATTAGCTAAAAAAATATCTACTCGGCCAAGTCAAATTTAAGACCACTTACTAGATAGTCTAATTCAACTTTGTCATCATATTATCTAGATTCTTCAATCACCATTTTCTTCTCTTTTTCTTACATTTTTTTTGTATACAACTTCGAAAGATGAGGATTTGGAAGAGCTTAATCATCAAAATCTATGTGCATCCCACAAAGGGTAATCACTTGTTTTTGAATGTTCTCTTTAGCCTGAACAAAAATTATGAACAATGCCTATTCAGTGATATCATAGTGAGTCATGCCTAAGTTGGTAGTCCAAGGAAAAGGTTCCCCTTCACTTGTATAAAAAGGCCTAAAGGTTTGTAGTTCAGCATTGACTGAATCGAAAATGGCTTTATTGTGAGAATGCACAGCTTCTCTTGCAGTATCTGAGGCAAATTAATAATTTTTAAACTAAGTAAAGCAAATGTTACCATATCATATTCGAAGGCTTAGAAGATTTAATTACTCAAAACTAACCTATTATCCTTTACATGAGGTTATCTTTTCGATAGTTTAGTTATTCTGTCATAGTAGTTTAAACCATAAAACATTCTCAGCTTGGCCAGAACTTCTTCTTTGTGTGAGTATTAAATATAGCAGAATAAATTTTTGAGGTAGGCTAAAATAGATAACAGATGAGTTGGAAAACCTTATACAGGAATGTATTACAAAGCTCCAATTTGTATTCCTTCTCTTTGGTGTAAAAGAACTGTGATTTGTTCGTCAGTTAATGAATTCGTTACCACTAAATTTTTATTTCCAGCCAGCATCTTCTTAGCCAAGGCTTAGAGCATCTCACCATAGTGGGTTCTTTAATGCTAGGTAAATGGTTAAAAGTTGGTCTAATTCGGCAGATACAAGAATTCAAGGTCAGTGAGGACATCAACAAAGCATTTCTCAATAGATTATTCGAATTTTTATGTTTTGAGTACTTTTGTTTGAATTTATTGGTTTTGGTTTTCTATTTTTTCACCTATCGCAATTTCTTTAGTTTCTATTTGTTCAGTCTCAACTTCTTGTGTTTCGTATTTGGGCCTGTAGAAATTGTTGGTAGTTGTTTTATTTTCGAGGTCAATCATTTGTATTTTGTAGACCAATCTTCTTTGAGCGCTGTTTTCGATTGGGATGTAATTGTTGCAGTAAATAAAATATTCTTTAGTTATTTGCTTGGGATCTGCATCCTCCGTTAGTGTCAGTATTGAATTCCCTTCTCTTGATTCAAGATGATTATACTTTTTAACTGTCTTGATGTCAAGATATTTTTTGGGCTTAGATTTCTTACTACTGTGCTCGCTTTTTGTTTAGTGTTTAACCTTACACTTCAAAGATTTTGTACTCTTTGTTTTTGGTAAAGAATTTGTATAGAAATTCTCTTCCGAACCTTTCCTCTGTAAATTTTTCTTGGTTGTTTTTTTGGGTACAAGGTGCTAGGTTGATTTGGATCGCTTTAGGCCCTTGCCATGACGGGTGCTAACTTTATTATTGTTGATGCTGGTCTTTTTAGAACAAATATTCATTTTCTATGTTATAATATGAAAGAAACTAATAAAATTTAATACTATACTAAAAATGTCAGTTCATCGCATCAAATTGGCAGAGATACAGCCCAACAGTCAGTCATTTTCACATCAACAGTCACTGAACCAGCATTTTGAATCTAAACATAAAAAGAAAAGATCTATCTATCATAAACCTGAGTCACGTCAATATACTCGGGTTAAAACTGACGAAAAAGAACCTGTATCCATTATAAAACAAGAGCATTATACGCCTTATATTAACATAGTGCAGTCTAACAATTCAGCTTCGAAGATCAGCAAAAGTAAACTAAAGAGCAACAGTCACATAGATCACAAAAAAAATAAGAAAAGTAGCAAGCACACGATTAGTGTGATCAATCTGACAAAAAATGCAGATTAAACTAAAATTAAAGGAAGTTCAACTGTAACTAAGCGGAAGCAGTCAGCTGGAGATTTCAACGAAAAACTCAAAGAAAAAGTTGAAGATTTCAGAATAATTTCGAATTGTTTAGAGTAGTATGTAAAAGAATAGAAGAGGAATAATAGTGAGGTGAATCTTTTAGAGGTAGTTAAAATCATATCTGCTTTCAACCGCTCTGAAATAGCACCTGTCTCCAAACCTTTAGAGAAACTGATAGCTGAAATCATATAGTCGATTCAGTCATGTATTCCTGAACCGAAGTTAAAATCTATAATGAAAAAATCTATTTCTTTTGAATCTCCATCTAAAAAGAATGATGAAGAAGAGCCTTAAGCAAAAAATACTGTAAAGAAAAGACAAGGTCCACAAGAGTACATTTTGAGAAAAAACTAACATCCTGCCGAAGTTAGAAAATTATAAGAAAATTTGGGAAGATTGAAATATTAATCCAATAGACTAAAGCACTTCTTGTAAGAAATTTCAGCCAAAAAGTCTCCAAAGAAAAAAGTTGAGGAGAAAGAGAAAGTTTAAAGAGAAAAACTCTAACAGTTAAATGAACTTCGTGAGATAGCTAAGCAGCAAGAAAAGATTATCAAGTAGTTGGAGAATAGTTCTGAGTAAGGAACATTCAGATCTGAGTCTCCCAATTGATATCAAATTTTAAATTAATCCATAACTTATTATAGTTATTCTATTATTAAAAATTATCAATTATTTAAGGCACAAAACTACCGATCTCATTAGATTATGTTCAAATTTCTTTCTAATTTCTAAGCCAATTAAATTGAGAGTAGAGGATTGGATATGTTATTTTTATTACTGATTGAAACAATTTCACGATTATAAAATAAGCTTAAAATCAAAGAGATTATAGCTATTATAGATCTTACTTAGCACGATAAAAGTTAGCTATTTTTTATAGCTTAGCCACAAATTATTCACCATTTTTTGTTGTACGGAAGTTACTCATAGCCGTAAGAACATGCCGATTACCCTCTAGAGCTAATTTTCTTAGCAACTCATAGTTATTTTGTTTGGCGTATTTGATTAAAAGCCTCATATTATGTTCACTCTTTTCTCTACTTTCTTCCCTTAAGGGATGGAATTCTCTTTTTTTTCTTAATTTATTAGCCAACTCGATTTGATCAACTATATCTTCGAAGTATTCACGAAAAAGTTTGAAGGTTTCATTATCTTATTGAAGTATTTGTGATTTATAAAGTCCTGCTTCTTTTTCGGTGATTAAACCTTTTAACTAAAGTTAAAGTATGAGATTTATTGCTTGTTCTTGCTAAAGAGTCAAAGGGTAAGAGGTGCTAATCTTTTAAACTACGTTGTTGTATTTTCTCACTATTATGGGTATTTCGTATCTCTTGTTACGATTAGCACTTCTTGCTCTCTATCTTCTCTCTTATTTGCTATGAAGTTCACTTCTACTTTAGTTTCTTAAACCACTTTGAGTTCCCATTTGATTTTTACGCAAGAATTACTGAGGGTTTTATAAAGCCTCTGATTTTAGTTTGTAAAACTATAGCTAAGTTATCTATCCCTCTGAATGTAAACGATTTAAATTCTAGACTAGTGAAGAGATTTTTTAATTTTACTTTAAATTTTCATTTTGATTTTAGTCTTAGAAAATTTATCCTTATCCAACTTTGCTCTTTTTCTTAAACTATCCACTTTTAGCAGTCCCTACTTTTTCACGGACTCCACTTTAACCGATCAAACCTTGGATAAAGGTACCGATTTCTAAATTGGGATTATTCCAATCATTGATGTAAAACTAACAGACTTTGCTTAAACCAGAGTAAACGATAACAGAATTTTTGAATTAGTTTGGATACAAGTAGTAGTTAAAATTCATCTCAGAAGATGGACGAGAGTTTCCTATGCAAACTGCAACTACAGTGATCTTCTATTCAACTAGCATCAACTACTCGAAAAGTTACAGATTACCAATCAAACCCAAATAACTAGTTTGGTACTCATTGGGAATCTAAAAAATAGTCTAATTTCTTTAGAAATCATCAACATAGTTATGATTGGATTGTTTTTGATTGTACTCGGAGGCTGAATAATAAAATAAATACCAAAAGACATGCTTTATTGATTAAGGTCTTTAGCTGTAACAAGTGAAAAAGTTTATTTACTTGTTGAAAGTTCACTAAGTTACGATAGATCATAAAATTTACCTGCTCGATCAGTTATACCTACCACTTGCTAACTCAAGTTAAAACACTGAGCTATCAATCTACCTAACTAATTATAAGCAAGTGATTTAGCTATAGTTATCTTTTTGACTTGTCCTTTAAATTTTAGTTGGATTTGATACATTTTATTATATAAACAAATTATAGTTGATACAATACTGCAAAGTCGAAGTAATTATAATCAGTCAATGAAACCAGCAACGATAGATATCATTTGATGAGGTTTTTCACATCTCAACCATCTTTTTTTACTTTTTAGCTGTGTTTTTAGACAGATGTGCACCCTTGTCACCTTACGGCCCCCCCTTTTAGCATGGCATGTTTTTGCAGTCTTCGCATTTGCAATTTTCTCCACACTTAAGCCCAGCTTGGTAACATTCACAATATTTTTTGAGGCAGTTTGATTTCTTACAGTTACAACCTTTTACATGCTTATTATCTTCTATTTTTTGGCCGAATGGGTCTGGATTTCGGTCCATCAGTGATAAAATAGCATTATTTCTTTATTCTGCATAGGTTTCAAGGTTATGACATCCAACACAATTACAACCATCACCACAAGTTTGATTCAATCTAAAGCAGTCACAGTAGAGTTTTAAACACTTGCTCTTTTTACAATTACAAAAGACTTTTTTATTTGGATTTGTTTAATTTGGTTGGCTGGGATTACTGCGTGGTTTGATAGATTTGTTGCGATTTTTGAGTTCTTTTTATAAATTGATTTGTTTCTATTCAGAAGGCTACTAACTAGACTATTATTAATTTTATTAGGAGAGAAGTTAAGGCTGCTAAGAATTAGGCAAGGAATCATTATGGCTCTATTCCTCTTATAATGAACTTTAAAATAAGTCTGAAATTTTTTCTTCATCTTAGGAGTCAGACTGAAAGACTATTTTAGTAGTGATTCCAGGGTAGTCTAAATTCTAGAGCATCTTATGTCTTGGCGAGGCAATAGGTGTATTTATCTGAACATATTAGTTCGAATAGTTGTAATTTGACCGATAGGTGTTGGAGTCAGTATAATCTCGTTTGGGCGGGAAAGTAAATGGAGAAAGATATTCATAAATGGGAGTTTTGGGATCAGGGAAGCTTTTTTTGACTGGAGTTTCTATGACTTCCTTTTTTTCTGTTTTTTTCATGTTACTTTGAGGCTTCTAAGCACTTTTCTTTTGATTATTACTTTTTTCGGCCATAAACGCGTTAGAGTGTTGTTTAAATTTAAATTATCAAAACCTAACCACCACACACAAGTAAAATCTCAACATTTACTCTGCCGCTTTCTAACTGTTTTGAGACATAGTTACTAGAAATGTAAAGAAATGCATTTTTAGGCAGAGTCTCTTTATTAGTCTCCATAAATGGCTCGTTTTCCTAAAAGTACAAACCTAATCAAAAAATACTAACATAAACAAATTGACAAAAAGACTAGGATCTGTGTTATTTTTGTTTTTGCATAAATGAGTTCTGTAAAATAGAAAATTTAATACTTATTGAAAAAGATGGTTGAATTTAATAAAATAGTATGTTTACAATAAATAAAAAAAAATATCTTTTAATAGTATTTAGACTTATTGATTTTATTTATCTTTTTAAATAGAAGAGGATAAGTCTTTTGATTGTGCTAAAACTAAATGCACCCTTTTAAAAAGCGTAACAAAACAAGCTAGCATGTAACTAAAAATTAATCAAAATGACATCTATCTTAAAAGATATTCAACTCAAATATTGTTTGTATCATTTTAAATAATTTTTAAAATATGGCTGACTTCTCACTCACCACTTTCGCATCAAAGGGTAAACTTCCTCAGATAGAAAACGCATTAGCTGCAGTTGCAAAAGGCGAGACTTCTTTGGGAATCAAAGCTAAAAATGGTGTTGTAATTGCCACTTAAAAAAAGTTGGCTTCATCTCTTATGGATGAAACTTCTTACTACAAAACTCAAATACTTTGTAATCACATTGGAGCAGTTTATTCTGGCCTTGGCCCAGACTTTAGACTGCTTTCGCAAAAAGCACGTAAGTTAGTCCAAAATTATTTTGTGAAATATTATGAACCTGTAGGTGTCCCAACACTATGCAGAGAAACCTCTGAACTAGTACAAGAAAAAACACAAGCCGGAGGATACAGACCCTTTGGTGTATCAGTTTTGATTGCAGGATATGACGAAGATGGGCCTCATCTTACTCAAATCGACCCTTCAGGTGCGTATTATAACTGGAAAGCAACAGCTATCGGCAAGAATTCAAAGAATGCAAAGATTTTCTTGTAGAAAAGGTACAAAGCTGACATGTAAATCTAAGATGCAATCCATACTGCTTTATTGACTTTGAAATAAGGTTTTGAAGGGGAGATGAGTAGTAACAACATTGAAGTGGGTGTGGTTCGAGAGGATAAAAAGTTCCAAGTGTTGACTCCTCAACAGATCAAGGAGTACTTGGATGAATTAAATTGATTTGTATGGCTTGCTAATGATATCAGTACTGTGACTATATCAAAGACAGTAAGATAATGTTTGATTTAATCATAGAAATCATCTTCTCTTGAACAAATAAAGAGTGTATTCAAAAGGTATAATTACAGATTTAAATATATTATTGAATTCGATTAATAAGTCTAGATATAATAATTAAGTATGGGAAGTTGTTGTTGTTGCACTTCCGGCCCAAAGAAGCCGAATGAACTAAAATATAGAGAAACGAATATACAGCTAAATCAATAGAGTCGTACGAGTTTAAAGCCAAGAAATATCTAGCAACCAATAAATATCAATTAAATTACGATGGCTTTAAATGCACTCAATGCTCAAGATTCAACAACTAGACAAGTCAGGGTTACTCTTTACAATAGACAAAGATAAACTTTGAATTTATAAAGCAAGACAAGTATTTTAGCATTAAAGCAACGAATTTATGAAAAGTATAATATATTGAGACCTTAATTGATGGTCTTTATAGCGAATAGTCGAATACTTCAAAATTACGAAAATTTAAGATAAATAGAATATACTGAAAATAGATAGATACATATTATATAGAGGAAAGCAGAAATATGGGAAATAGGATTAAAATATAATAGAACAAAAGAAGATCCTATTTCAGCATAAATGGGAGTTGTCTCACTCTAATGTAAACACTAAATTTCAAGAGGTGGATTAATTGCGACAATTTAGCATCAAATAAATGCTCTTGAACAATAATTCATTTAATGTCCACAGCTAGGAGCTGATGGCAATATTTGTCGTAGGAAAATAAATGATATGCACCAACAATTGATTGCGGGTTATACCTAAAACGAATGGAATGAAGTTGCAAATAAGAAGAGTATAAACTATCTGAAGAAAAATACAACTACTTGTCCTTCACCTTAATGTCGAATTCCAATCGAGAAGAAAGGTTTAAAGACAAAAAAAACCATTTGCCCAAATTGCAAATGCAATTTTTGTTTTTAATGCGCTTAATTTTGGACTGCGGGGAATAATACTGAATGTTAGAGTGCAACATGTTTAACAATTGGTAAACTAATATAAAATGCGCCTTGGGATAGGGTTTTCACAATGAATAATGCTCCTTATCCAGTAAAAGTACCTAATTTGAGAGCTTGTCCGAAGTGTAAGCGGTTAATTATGAATACTGCAAATTGTAAACACACTACGTGTATTTGTGGGTGCCAATTTTGCTTTGTTTGCTTGAGTGTTCGTTAAAATGGATGGAAATGTGGGAGTTATAATGAATATTGTAAAACTGGAGTGGCTCCGAATCAAAAACTTAATTTATCAATTCAACCTTAATCGGGATGAATAATCTTCTGATAAATAGAAACAAAAAATAATTTTTAAACTGTATTTTAAGAATTGAATAAGATTTACAAGATAAGATCTAAAACCATCATTTCTTGGCAGTAGGTTGTGGGCCTTGTAGAAGTTTTTACAATTCTTACTTAAGAATTTGATTGGTCCTCTTCTGCGCTTCGACGTTGTTCTTATGTGCTTGCCTATCAGTTTCTTGCTGCTCTTTATCCTTGACTTCCATATCAGCAATTTTTTGTTATAATTCATGAACTTGATCTTCCAACTATTTTGTGTGACTTTTAAGTGTACTGATTTTATTTTCCATATCTTTTTTCTTCTGCTCGGCTTGTAAAGATTGCCTCATGCCAAAAGCGATCGATGACTCGTAGAGAGTTTGATAAGATTGGATTGTCTTGATTACGAAATGAATACTGAACGAATCTAGTCTCTTACTCTAACAAGTAGCAAACCTCTTTCTGCGCAGTTAATGGTTATTTATCTTATCAGTTAGTCAAAACATTGGCTGTAAAGTTACTCACGAATAGGGCAGATACCAGTTTAACGTGCTTGCCTCTGTTGCAATCTTTTATCCAGTTTTTCCTGGAGATCAAGTACATCTTGTTTTGTAGCTGGTGTTGCTGAGACTGATTGGATCCTTGATGAATGTTTGTTTACCATAGTTGTTGCTTTTAGGTGGTATACTAACGTGGAGGTAAGATGGAGTTCAAGATGTCTTAAGTGTATGTATTTGCGAGATTTTGAGGATTTATTTTTGCATCCTGAGTTAAATAGTGTTTACTTTAACTTGCTTCTTGCCTGAACTCGACACTAAGACGGGGTTTGAATATTTTACTAGACTTTGAGGTTGATTGAAGTTATTGGGGCCTTGCATCGATGACATTTGTAACTTCTCAATTTGAAAAATATAAAATACAAAAATAAAACTATGTCTGAATGGATTAATAAAATTATAAAGCATAAATATCAGTAATTATAGACTGAATCCCAAGAAATTTAGCTTGCATCTGTCAATGCTTTTTGCAGCATTTACTGAGCGAACTGGTTGTCGTGTTTGAACTTCAATGATTTATGGTAGAAACTTATAGCTTTGTTCAGCTGTCCACTTAAATGATAGATAAAGCCAAGTGAGAAGAAAGTTTGAGGATTGCTTGCATTTAAACTTACACACTGCTCAAGGTGACCGATAGCACTTTTGTATTCTTTTGTTTTCCGGCAAGCGTGAGCCAAGTTAGTAAGGATAGTCTACATAACCCAATAAGAAGCATCAGGATGACATAAGTTAAGAGCCTATTGATGATTTTTCTTTGCTTCTTTGTAATTTTTCTGCTTGTAGTTGATTACACCAAGTTAAGAGTAAATTAAAGGATCAGTTGGATTTATCTACTTAGCTTTAAGTAGTGAAAGAGTAGCTGTTTTAAGATTATTTGTTCTTAAATACTACATTCCCATGTAGAGATGGGCTTGTGCGCAGCCTGGAAATAGACGAACGATAGTTCTATAAATGGACATGGCTTGATCAGATTCGTCCTGAACTGCAAAAGAGTGTGCCATTCCAATCCAAGCATAGAGCATACTTTTGTCTAAAATGATAGCCTTTTGGAAATACTTACGGGCTATTTAGTATTTTTTACAATGGAAGTAGTAAGTACCAACTGTGAACCAGCTGACAGGATGCGATGAGTAATTTTAGACAAGATTATGTGCACAGTAATAGAGTTCTCCTGTCAATCCAAGATCTAACAAGCACGTGGCATAAATTGGCAAAATTTAGAAGCAAAGTGGATCTTTTTTGATTGCTTTAAGACATAGTTCATAAGCAGCTGGAATTTGGTAGTTTTGATAGAGTGTCTTTGCCTTTATACATAAAATGTTGATGTTTTCTCTGTTGAGCAGTGTTTCAAAAAGATTTTACTTCTTTATATCCTAATCTATAATTCCTTGGTTTTGAGGGTATTATACAGGTTTAATTTTTGACAAGTAGATTTTTTTTAGCCACTGATCTTAAGGCGAAAAATTGAGACTGTTGAGTAATTGCTCTTTTTGAGTACCTGTAACCAACTGGCAATCTACTAATCTGTTAAAGGCCTACACATTAGTAAGATCTTTTTGTATACATTCAGTATAATGTTCGACTGCCATTAGTTTATTTTCTTGAGCTTCATAACATTGTGCTCGGATAAATGCTTTACAGCTTTACATCTTGCGATTGCAGTAAGTATGATCAAGCTGCATTTCTAAGGTGGCCAAACATTGTTCGTATTGTTTGTTTTGTAGAAGGGCTCTTGCAGCCAAGATCTGGAAACTAATATTGTAGCTAAGTAGTTTATATTGTTGGAATAGTGAGTGAACTTTCCTGAAATCGCCGTTTCTGAAGTAGCATTCTCCCAACAGATAGACAGTTGCGATGTGAGAATTACTGAGAGTCACGAGCTTATCTGCAAAAAATATGGCATCAGGATAGTTATGAACATTGAGGTTATCGACTGTGAGTTCATAGAGTCTTCGTAAAGATTAATTGGCTAGGATCAATGAGGGAAAGTTATCAAGTTATTGGAAATGATGTTAAGGATGTGCTCCGTAGTAAGGCTGGAGGAGTTAAGCTAAGAAGAAGATGCGGTGTGTTTTGGCTGGGGCGAAGATAGTAGGTTTTTTAGGTTCTTTGATCATATTTGAATTTAGTTTAAGTTGGTTTATAATTTATAAATGTCAGAAGTCGAATAAACCCTCAATCGCATGCAAACACACAAAAATGTGCAAGGGATTGTCATCGTCAGCAACGAAGGTGCTATCATCCGCTCCACTTACACCAATTAAAGAAAAGAAGAGGGTATAAATTTTGCGAGTTAGGTAATTTGTTGGCCCGTCTGATTCCTCAACTCGTGACTAAGGGCAAAAATACGATCCGAGATCTAGATTCCCATAACTAGCTCAAATTTATGAGACTTAAAACAACAAAATACGAGATTTTAATTGCACCTGACAATGAATTTATTCTGATTGTGGTGCAAGGACAGAAGAACGAAGGTAAAGAGGAGGAGGAAACATGAGATTTGTATGGTTTATTGATTGAAATTACCAAATAAATATTACTAATGATCAGACAAGCTGTCTAAAATTTTATGAAACTAATATCTCCACATTAACTTTATTATTCACCACTCTTGATAGTACAAATCCTAATTATTTTTCCTTTAAAAGAGTTGAATATAAAGGGGTTTTATGCTTTTATTTGTTATTGTTTTTAAGTGATTAGCGTCTTTAACTTTAACTATGAGTTGAGATTTATATAAGATATTCATTACTATGCCTAAACTCATTGACAATTACGTCCTCTGCAGAAAGATAGGAGCAGGACAGTATGGAGAAGTTTTCAAAGGCTATGACAGAGCCACGAACAATGATATTGCAGTCAAATCAATCAGAAGATAAAACGTCAAAGGTATCTGACTTCTTATATAGGCAAATTCAAAGAACTACTCTAAAGCGAGATTAAAGTGCTGAAAAGTTGTGAGAGCCACAACATCATCAAGTTGTATGACATGAAAAAAACATCCAACAACTACTACCTTGTTCTCGAATACTGCAATGACGGTGACCTGGATACCTATGTCAAAAAAAGAAGATTTTTAACTGAAGAGTAGGCAATAGAAATACTCTGTGAGGTTATCAATGGATTCCATCATTTATTCAAAAATCACATTTTACATCGAGATTTAAAACTAGCAAACATTCTTCGTCATGATGGAGTTACAAAAATTGCAGATTTCGGTTTTTCTAAGATGTTAGGTCCTTAAGATTTGGCTGAAACAATGCTTGGCAGTCCTCTTAACATGGCTCCTGAAGTTTTGAACAACATGTAGTATAGTAACAAGGCAGATATGTACTCCTTAGGAGTTTGTTATTATTGGATGCTTTTTGGAAGACCTCCTTACAACGCTAAAAATATCAACTAACTCAAAACCATGATCACTAAGTAAAACTTCGAGTTCCCAAGAGCTATCAACAATATCTCAGATATGAGTAAAAATTTGATCAGAAAGATGCTTAAAGCTAATCCTAAATAAAGAATGAGTTGGTAATAGCTTTTCAATCATGAGATCAATCGTTACATCGAGCATAAAATGTATAAATAAATATCTTTGACATTGACTATGGATGGCAGCTTGAGCGATAATGTGTGTAAATTGTATCTTTCTCAAAATTTGGTCATTATTCACCCCAGTGAGTTCCGCAAGAAAGAAGAGGTGGTTGAGTATGCTGTCAATTTAGTTAAAGACAATAAAAAAGCAGAATTTAAAGGCGCTGTGGTCAATCGTAATATTAAGGAACAAAATGAAAATTTAAAGAGAGAGTAACTTAAAAATAATGATTAAATTGAAATAGGAGCTACTGAAGATGAAAAGACACTTCAAAACATACAGGAAAATACCTTTTTCTTACTAAATGAAAGAAACAAAATTATTTTCTTGTTGTCTGTTCTGAATGAACTGAGAAGTAGACCTAATCGCAAAAATCAACCACAAATTATAGGTCATATTCTCAAAATGGCTAGAGGATATTATCAAAAACTTGAGAAGACAATCAGGCAAAAGTAGAATGAGTATAAGCTAACATGTTGGAAACCTTTCTGCTAAAGTATAGCTTTCAAAAATGTGGAGCATTTCTTACTCAAAGAGCAGATTATAGTCAAGTATTAAATGGACAATAGTTAAAAATTAGCTCAAGCTTCAAACGATTCTCTAAGCAATTTGGTCCGAGCATACAGTTAGTGTGTAATTGCAAGCTTAAAGAAGTAAGAAATGGATGAAAAGACCAGACCTGAATGGAATCACATGAACCATTTAATCGATGTTGTGAGAATTGACCAGTTGATGACCAAAGAATTTGATTTCAAACACTACTATTGTTAGTATGGTAAGTACGAGATGAAGGAGTTGGTCTAAATTACAAAGAAAAATCTGGCAAAACTATGATTTATGTATAAGTGATCTATATTAAGTTTATAATATGGGAAATGAACAAAAAACGATGAGTGGTAATGAGGTCTACTTTAGCTAAATCCAACGCAGAAGTATCCAAGATTTGATGTATCAGTCCAAATTATCATCTAATAACTATGATACCAAACTGGCAAAAAAAATCTACAGATTTGGATCAGCCTCAGACGAGATAGCAAGTTATATCCAAAAGTATAGCATTTTTAATGAAGATTAAAGTTTTTTGGACAGTATATCGAGTGCTAAAATTTGATGTTACCTGTATACTGCTATATTCGAGAAATAAAGAGTATCTGTAGTGATGAAAAGGAACTTGAAGTAGATTAGATATCATTCAGCTCTATCACGAAATCTATAGTATAAATATAAAGGATGAGATCATAGCAAGGAAGAAGCAATTTGAAAAATTCTCATAAACTGAAGTAATTGAATTATAAGCAAGGTTTGGTATCTTTTATATGCATTGTTGAATGCATGTCGTAAATTTTAACCTTACAAAATGAAATCAGGCAATTTGAAAACAAGTTATATTCATCTTAATACAAATGGGCATGTAAAAGTGAGGAATCAGCTCACTGAGCCTGAGTAAGCTAAAACTTTTCCACCTAATTTCTTTAGTAGATGAAGATTTACTTAGGCACATAAGAGATGGTAAACATGCGTGAGAACAAAATGAAACTACATCCAAACATTTGCCAAACCTTTTCAATAGCAATCGTCATAATTTAAATTTGTACTTTTATAGATGGTGACTCCTTTTATGACCTCTATAGGATGAAAATAAACGAAGTAAATTTGTGCAGGGCACTATAAATGATTGAGAAGCTGAAATATTCAAAGTTATTAGGAAATTTGCTAAAAATTATGCTTAGTGGACAAAATGACAGGCCATTGCCAAGCCAGATCTACATGACTTTCAAACCATACTAGCAACAAATTAATAGTCTGCAGCCTTTCAAATTCGATACTAATCGCATTTACGAAAGTTTACAAAACAGTAAAGTTTCTTGCTATTGATTATTACTATCTTTTGATCAAATATGCTCTATAATTGATAAATGCATAGAATATCAAAAAAGAAAGTACAACATTCAAAATTAACTCTATTTCATCATCCTTATCTCATCCAGAAGCTAGTTGTACTGCTATTTTAAATTTTATCTGTTTCTTTCCCATTCACGACGTTACACCTCAAGTTTGTCTCTTTAAAGACGTTAATGATACAATTCGTTTTCAAGATATTTCCTGCGCTCAATACATTCTGCTCTATCGCATGGTCCAGTTTATATCCTTTTATATGGTGTTTATAGTTTCTGTTTTTGAGGTAAAAGTGAATAGCTTTCAGTTCCATTAATAGCACGATTACCAAGTTTAGAATTGGAAGGTTGTAGAGTTTTAGCTTCAGTGGTCATTTGCCTTTGATTTTTAACTTAGTTTATGCGAATAATCAAATTTTTGATTTTCTATTTATCTCTAAGACTCATCTATTGCAACTCCGTACATTTTTTCTTGAGATCATGATTTTATTTAGTAAGCTCTTCATTTTTTTGCTTAAGTTGAAGTATCTCCTCTCTATTTTCCTTGCAAGAAAGAGGAACAGTCTAAATTGAACTTTTGGCATTATGATTGTTATGACTTTTACGCTGACTCTGTGGCCTGTCGATTAAGTGAATACTCTTATTTTGTATTTGAGGATAGTTAGTTTGTGTGACTGGAATAGTTACTTTTTGTGAGTAGTTATGTATGTTAGACTTTGAAAGATTAGGTTGGATTGTAAGATTGGCACTCATTTTTTCGGAACTTTGTTGGCTAATTTTGGCATAACTATTGGCTTTCTGAACTCTACTATTTTTCTTGCTTTAGGGGAGAGCGCCTATAGTATTATTTTTTTTTGTTATTGTACTTTTAGAGTGCACTTTTTTCATTCTGGCTGTAACTGCGATAATTCAATTATAATCCGGTAAGGCTTCTTAAATTAAGTGTATAAGGAAATCTTGAGGATAAACATATTTAAAAAAATATAGATCATATACGGTCGTATGAAGTGAAGTGAGTTAGGTTTCCGAATTTCGTTTTTTAATGTTAATCAACTTGCTTTTACCCTCGCAGATTTGATACTTTTGTATTCGTCGATCGACTTTCCTTCGTTTATTAAATAATCACAGGTTCATTTAGATCAAAAAAGTCTTAATAGCTTCGATCAAAACCTTTGCCTATGACCTAAGAGGGTGGTGATTAAGAGCAGTCTTCGTCTTAGGATTAGACAAATCTGCCCATAAGATCCTGTTGCTTGAATCTCTTGGATTGTAATACATCTCTCGGCTTGGGAGTATTTTTATCTTTTGATATTTGTTTTTTACAGGTATTGTCTTCTTTATTTTTGAATAGTTTTTAAAAATCTTTTATTAACAATGGATCTTCACTTATAGGAGTAAAATTTTCAGTCTGATGTCTGATATTATTTTAGCTAAATAATGGGCTTGATTTTGCCTAAAATTGATTTTGAGATATTTAATGTGGGGGTATTAATGGTCTTGATTCAACTTGTTTTACTATGTCAACTGCAATTTTTTAATTTATCAAATTCGTTGGTTTAAAGCTGTTGTGACTAGTTTGGTTTTGGAATTAGAATAATTGAGGTCTCAAATGAAAATTGCTCTTTTAGTTTTGATGGTATACATAGCCTATAGGATTGCTTTGCTCAAAATTCATTGTACTGGTTTTATTTCGAATAAATTATTTAGGATTACTGTTTAGGATCGGTTGCTTAGCAGAGACTGTGGTTTAGGGAAATCTTAAGACTAGAGGATTTGAGTAAGATAAAGTTGCAATCTAGACTTCCTTGCCCAAACTATGCTTATTTTTGAGAGTTGGTTCTTGTAGAAGATTTGCTTTAATTTCTTTTTCCATTTTATTCGGTTCATTGGACGCAGAATGGGCATTATCCGAATGAACAAAACTTCCTGGCCTTTTTTTCAATGATTTTTTCTGACCTTTGCCCTCGATCTCATTTTTTACTTCACTGGATTTAACAACTCTTCGCACTGATTGGGGTGGTTAGGATTCTTATTGTTAACGCTTACGGGCAAGGAAAAAATTTTATTGATTGGGATTGGTGATTCCAAAGCAATTACACGAGACTTGAGATTTATCAATCATTAGCTTAGAACAATTAAAATAATAGATAATTATTTTAATAAAGTGGATATGAATAAAACGGAATTATTTATAACAACCTCTTCATAATGATGCATAAAGAACAACGAAAAATCAGTTTAAATAACTCTAGCTTTGATAAAATATGGCAAATTTAAAATTATTATTACATGAAATAACGCGGTAGCCAAAAATTAAATGGGAAAAAACGAGGTTATTTGGTGTCTATGATCAAATTAAATCATTGAACCTATGTAGCAAGGGATTTGTGAATATGCTATCCGTTTTAGATATGCATGTCTTATTAGAAATTTTGATGCTCTTCTTGAGCGATATTGACACAGTCTTGCAAATTTTACTTATCACAACATTTCTTGTAGAATACAATTTGTAAAATTAGTAAAACATTTGCTAAGACTTGCAGAAAGTTGAAGATTATGAATTGGAATGGTTGTGACTTGTTAAATGTAAAAGTACATTGATGACTACGAATATAAGTTCTAAAGTATCCTGTAAAGTATTTAATGTCACAAAAGCATAACTTATCCCTAATACTTGTTTCTGCTTCAAGTTTTAAATGAGCTGCGGAAGTAATAAAAAAGTCTATAAGTGAACTCTAAATTACCTAAGCTGTCAAAGAAGCATAACCTAACATTTCTCCCACTTACTAAAACTCTAAGATTCTGGTGATATATCCTAAACAAAAGATGAATAAAGCCTACAAGCCAAGAAAAATAACTGCATATAAGTTTAATTACAATAGTTTGTTATTTTTTGCCATCTCCAGAAATCGTCTATCCAACTCTGAGTAATAATTTGTGCTTAGCTTTAATCCTTTGAAAAATGAACTCTTAAGTTCATAGTTTTGACGCAGAGCTAGAGCAGTAAAATCTGATTACTCTCTCAGTTACCTGCATTATGATGTTCAGGACTGTCTGTGATAGCAAAACCAAAGAAAATTCTTTGTAAATGAAGAAAGCGATTCTTAAAAAATTGCTTAGAAACATTACTCCACAAACATTTATCGAAAAAGTTCCTATCGACTTGCGAGCGTTGATAAGCCGATATTGATAAAAAAATCCTAGACTCGGAAACACTGCGACACCTGATATATTACAAATTTACCTGCCCCAAGAACGTATTCAAACAAGCCGTTTAGTGTTTACATATTGTCTCCTATGCTAAATATTTATAATTAAATATGTTAAAAATATCATTAAGCAATATCAGAAAACGATTTCTTTTGATATTTCTCGGCCTAGCCTTCCAGTCCATTTAAAGCAAACTATTCACTCTTAGAAGAATAATTTACATTTGAAGGAATCGTATGGATGATCTCATGTACACTTGACATTTAATCATGTCTAGTCTATTGATGATTTTAGTTAAATTGAACCATTTATTTCTCCTATTCCTTTGACTGCGTACTTTTGCAACAATTTTTGTAGATAGCTATTTGTATTATGAGTAAGATGTTGGTTAAGAGTTGCAGGGAGTTGAAAATCAGAAATTGGATGGGTTGGGACTTAGTTTGATGCGATTTACGTATAACACAACGAATGCCAGTTCGAAGGCATCTTGAAGTGTGTTGAGGGCTACGAAGATGTAGTTGATTCCTTTGATTTTTTATTGTCTTAAATTTTAAATGATTTGAGGGATTAACAAAAATGTCTTAATAAGATATGCCATACCTAAGCAGTCATTGCTGCATAGCCCAGGCCCTCTCCTGCATTTTATATATCATATTTTTGAATAAATACTCCCAGCCCCAGGATGAGAATAGCTCCTAAAAGAACAATAACAACTAAAATAATAGTCTTTCTTACAATATTTGTTTATTTACTTCCACTTCCAAAAGTTTGTTAAACAATGTCGATCTTCACTATCATTCTGAATATGATTTTTTAGAAAATAGCCTTCAGCATTCATAGTTTTTATACATAGATTCAGCAGTAGGATCTAAATATCTATACACCTACTTGCATCAAGATGTTCAGGACTGACTGCAGCAAAAGGGCAATCGAAAATACTTTATAAATAAAGAATCCGATCCTTAGGAAGTTGGACAGAAACATTACCCCGCAGACGTTTATTGAAAATGTCCCCACTGACTTACGAGAATTAATGAGCCGATACTGATACAAAAAACCAATGCTAGGAAACACAGCGACCCCTTTGTTGAGCATAATTTAACTGCGCCTAAGAAATATTGCAAGATTGGATTTGACGTTTACATAGATTACTTGTATTTACCTTGCTTTTTACTTTATTAATGTTTAGAATTTTAAATTAGTTAATAGGTAATAAAGAATGAATCCTGTGGTTGCCACAATCTGGGATATAGGTAGCCGTGTAATTTATCAAGGTATAGCTATCGGCCCAGTGACAGGCTATGTCTATCAGTTCTTCCTCATCAAAAAGCGGAAGTCAGTTGGCACATTTTCAATCAATCTATGTGGAATTTTACTATTCTGTAACATTCTCAGGATCGGTTTCTACTTTTTCAATCGATATGCCATACCTTTATTGGTTCAGTCAATTTTGATGATTTTGGCACAGGTAACAAATTGAATACTTAGATACTGTTACTTTACATATGTATCAAGTCTATGAATTTGGAAGGAGTTTTTGATAAAGATACGGAGAATAATGAAGATTCTTAATTCAAAAATTTTTGGCGTTGGAATTAATTTTCGAAATATGGTAACCCTATAATAATAAAGTCATCGTGATTGCTGTTTTTACAGGTATTGTATTTTTTGTATCCTACTTTCTCTATATAATCAAAGCCAAAGGAGTCGGTGAACTTATAGGCTACTTGTCACTTATTTCTGAAGTAATCATCTTACAATCAAGAGTTTACTAATGGCACCACAGATATTGTAAAACTACAAACAAAAAAGAGTAAAAGGTCTCAGCCATTTATTAGTATCTCTTAACTTCGTTGGAGATCTTATGAAATTTGGATACTTTATAGTCAATGTACATATTCCATAAGACTAGAATCAATCTGTACAATTCTTCGTGTGTGGTGTGATACAAATCGTATTGGATTTTGTCGTGATTTTCCAGATATGTTACTACGGTAGATTGAATAAGGGAAAGTAAGATAGATAAAATAATGAGAATGGGGCTAGCTAAAAAGGAGATTAGAAAGTAGTTGAAAAAATTGAGATCTAGATGAATGTGGAAGATAAGCCACCTACCAACTACAAGGAGTTGGAAGAGTAAAACGGTTAGACTGTACAATATGATCTAAACTGAAAGATCATTTTTTTTGTTATCTTCGTACATCCATAACATTCTCTACGAACCATAACCATACATTTATTGCTTTTTTTATTGTTAAAAACCCTAAATAAACCGATCCAAACTATAAATACAATCCAGAGGGTGCTCCACTCAAAACTAAGCTGTCTAAACCTTAACCATCAGACAAATTGAAGAGTTTAGAAATATTTTGGGATAATAAATACAGATAATGGTTTGGGCCAATATGAAGTTTATCGGTGCAGTCAACACTTCGCAATACATAGATGCATAATAAGATGTGATCACAGCTTTTATCAGTTGGACCCTGCACTATCGAGTCGAGTATGGTGAGGCACTCTACATTGTTTTTGACGATGGCCAATCCTATCGAATGGAGTATAAATTTTCACATTATGACCATGTATGGATATTTCATAAGAAATTCGAAGATGCTAACAAGCATTGGTATAGCTATTACGTGGGGAAGTGGAATTAAAATATTTGGCTGAGACCAATCACATATATGAACAGTGCCGTTACCATTCAGAAATAATTTATCCCCTAGCAGGGTTACTACTCGATAGATGATTGGACTCACCTAACCTAGTGATTTAAATTTGGACATTCTGTTTTTAGTATTTTTGGACTGTTTTCATAAGTTATAAACTCTAAATTATAGAAGATTATCCACTTATGATATAGAGCATAAAAAACAATAATTTTTTATTATCAAACTTCAGCTGAAAATGGAGTCATTTCCGGAAGATGATTAAACGATCAAAGATCCAATGGAGGACAACAGTTTACTTGTTTATCTGAGGAATGTCCAAACATCTTGATTCCATAAATATTTTTAAAATAAGTGAAAGATCTTATTCAAGAGACAAGGATTGTACAATTCTATAACTTCATGTATTTGATGGCGTAATAAGATCAATATAAACATTGTAAACAGATAAATTGGATGATTTTACATCAGAATTAAACTCAAAGATAGAACTCAAATGGCGATAAACAATTGAGAGCTGAAAATAAACTTAAGATATAGATTATATTGCATATTGCTTTATTCTAGTGCTAATTTTATGGACTTGGAGTCCCAGATGACTTTTAAAGATTCTTATTTTTACTTACATCATTATGTCTGTGTCATTATTCAAAAAGCCTTCGACTAGTAAACACTTTGCACAAGCTCGTTTAGGTAGTCGGAAACTTGGATTTTAGTCAGAGATAGACCTATTCCATCTTGTTGTGATAAATTTCAATAATAAATTTTTCTAAAATGTTGATAGATGAGTTCGTTAGATTGTCTATTGAGGTTGAAATAGTGAGATGAGTGAGTTATAAAACTAGTCCATCGATTTGGGATGTATTTTAATATTGTTGTTCGAATTGTACAATTTAAATTTAAATTTCGAATTAGCAATTATTATTGTAACGAATTTTCAGATCATTTTAGACCCAAAATAATCCCAAAAATAATATGGATATGTTGATAAGTTGATAAGTTGATAATTTCAGAAAATTGGGGTTCTTAATCATGTCCATTTTGATTTTTTTTGATATAGTAATAAAGAAATATTATAAATCGACGTAAATGTAGATACGAAAAGAAGTTGAGTTTTCAGATAGAAATGAAGCTCC
>Ga0194117_10002116_pt1 | contig 21607 bp, 18 predicted proteins | sample TA2MahsurfametaG_FD_160579 | JGI IMG/M metagenome (GOLD analysis project Ga0194117, IMG submission 160579) | Freshwater microbial communities from Lake Tanganyika, Tanzania - TA2015009 Mahale N1 surface | ecosystem: Environmental > Aquatic > Freshwater > Lake | place: Tanzania: Lake Tanganyika...
TATACATGATTGAGTTTTTAGTGGCAGTTTGTTTATGTCCCAAATCGAAGCATTCATAAACCGATTCTTTCTTCTTCAATTTCGGTATTTTTATCTATTAACTCACTTTCTTGATGGTAGCATTTTCAGGCTAAGATAACTTCTTTTAAGTCGTCAGTGTGACAAATGACTATAAATTCTGCATTTATTTCGTATTTGTTGTTTTTTATATTAAACGTGTAGGCTATTAATGTGCTGTGGCAGTTGGGATAAAATTAAAATTTTTTTTTGATATCTAGATTCTTTCAAAAGGATTGGTAGTATAACTTAGCGCAGATACTTTTTTTTAGTGATTTATCACCTGCTGGTAAGGCTGCTGTTGGAAAATGGGACTATTGAGCTTTATACATGTATTATAGTCATATTAGGGCCGATTGAAATTTATAGTTGTAACGTTGACGTTTTGCTTTTTTAATTCGTAGGCATTCATAGGAGACTTATGAAAGTTAAATAAAGTTATTTCTTGGGTATTTCTGTGGATTGAGCCTCTAAAAGCAGACTTCTCATCAATTTGAATTGACCGTTCCTGGATAACCTCGTTTGTGGAGGGACTGGTGACTCTTTTCAAGGATCGTTTGACGTTAGTCTTTGAAAGAGTATGTTTGATATTTTCTGAAATAGGCATTTTATTTTTTTCTTTTAAGTTTGAAGGTATTTCATTTTTGTTGAGAAAAAACTGTTGTACAGGTTGAGGACTCTAAAAGCATCGGCACTAGGCATTATCAAAGTAGATAAATGTTTTGGAGTTTTGAACTTGTCTCATTATATAATATTAAGTTTAGATTAAATGACTGGATTTTACAAAGATTTAGAGAGAGGAAGAGCCAATCAAATTCTGTTGTTAGATGGTCCAACCACACCATCCATAGCTCCAAATTTCACAGATTCAAGTTTTGGATGTTTTATGCAAACTAACGCCTGGCTAAAACTATTTCTTCAGCTAGAAAAGAGAAGAAATAACGTGATTGCGGTGACATGTACAGAGCTGGAATTTTATTGGGCTGTTTTTGCCAATTTAAATTTTTAATATCCACACAACATAAATGATTTTTTTACATATAGAATCGACTGACAGGATCAACAAACTCAGGAAATATACAATCGATTTGAAAGGAGGAGTCTTAGAATTGATGCCTTAGAGGACGCTGGTAGTCGGTAGAACATAATTATTTATATGAGGTAGTCATCAGCTGTATTGAGTTGAATTAACTCATTTATATGATTTTATTGATGAATAAAATATATTTATATGAGCAAAAAGATAAAATCTCCCAAAAAATAATCGCCTCCACCTTCCCCTCCCATCTCTACCCTCCCAAAAAACATCCAACTCTTCAACCTGAGCAACAGAAAAAACACAACAGATCTACATCTCCTCAAAGAAAGGATAGTATAGCTCGAGGACAAAGTGTTGGAGCTGTAGTTGAAGATCAAGCAGAAACGCAAGCGTGTTAGAAGAAAATCAAGTGAAGTGTAAAAAAAATTCAAAGTAAACCTTAACATATAAAGTGCGACCTATGTAAGAAGCAGTATGGATCTGTTGTGTCATTGAATCTTCACCTTCGAATCAAGCATAATAAATAAAAGTAGGACCTAGATAGCAAAGCCAAAGAACATCTTCTGATTAAAACTACCAAAATATGTAAATGATACGTCTAACAATGATATCTTGTTCTCTTTGTTGTATATTTTGACTGAGAATGAAAAGATGCGATTTACTATTATTATAAATAAATCATTGCTTTCAATCATAATCCCCTCCACTTCCAAAGCCCTAAAAACCTCCTATATCAATCTACGTAGCTAGTTGGTAATCATCCTCCTGGTTAAGATCCTGCTAAGATTCATGCCTTACATTTTCAGCCATGGACTCTTGGCTTTCAAAAGCCTGGCTTAGTATATAGATAGTAGCTAAGTCCATAAATAGCATCGTTCCCATCATACCATATCCATCGTTGTTGTTATATAGAAAATCGGATTACTTCATCTGCTATTTTTTTTGATAATTCGTTTATAATATGTCATTTTCACGGAACGGACTGATTATTTGTTTCTGAGCATACGCTAACCAGTCAAAGTTCTTAAAAAAACTGTGGTTTTTGAGATCATTTATATTTTTGGCACCCAATCTTTCTGAAGGATTTAACAGAAGCAAATTATTAGCTAAGTCGATCAGATCTACACTCAAATCCTCACCTTTGAACTCCCTTTATTTGAAAGTAGTAAAATTGATATATTTACCCTTACAGATGAAGTAAATCAACACTCCAATATCCCAAAGATCAGTTGCCGATGTCAGAACTTGCCCACGATATTCCTCAAGAGACGTAAAATGATTGACTTCTGCCTGTTCTGAACAGGTATAGCCTACAGGATGCAATTTAATAAGGTTTGTTAAAAGTGGATAACCATCCTATAAAATAACAATATTTTCGTTGCTTATCCCGCGATAAACTATTCGCAATTAATGCAATATCTAAAGACCCAGTATTATGCCTGCAATTAAAAATCGTATGTTATTCTCCAGATTGTTTCTGAATCTACTATAAAGTTCCTCATTAATTCCCACCGTGGTGAATTAATTGAGATGCCTGTAGTTCCGTAGATCGAAGTAAAGATATAGAAAATTCTGGTCCTCATAAAAATGCAGGCATTTCATTATGAAAGGATGGTTGAGATATCTCGTTAGCTCATACTCGATAGCCAGAGATTTCTTCTGATTTTTTGAAAGAAATTTGCGTTTATCAATCTTTTTGATAACACACTATCTCTCAAACTATTCTTCATCGACAAGTGATCCCCAAAATGACTCAGCCACACCATCAAAAGCTATCAAGTTCCCGACAAAAAACTTTTTATACTAAATAGTGGAATCTTCACGACCGTTTCTGCTCAGATAGCTGATCGCGGTAGAAAAGTCGAGTAATAAGGTTTTTTGTTATTCAAAGCGAAGTTCTTTTTAAGATTTACCTGTCGTTTTTGACTGTTGGGACCGCTGATTATTGACTGATCTGATGTTGTGGTTTTGCCTAGGAGGTTCTTAATCGCAGCATACGTTGCCCATTATATTTGTAATTATGATGAGACTATAATAGTTGCTATTATAAGCGACCCTATTGTGCTATGAATAATAACTTTATTACAGAAATATGTTTAGCAAACAACTAGATAAAATAAACAGTCTGCTCAACTAAGCCAAAGAAACCAATACTAACACTACTGACTCCATATCTCTGATTAGCAACAGCTTGACACGACCCACTTTAAGCACAATCCGCAGTCTACCATCAAGAACCATACCTAAATACAGCAAACAGATTACGCTTTTCAAGTAGGAACTATCAAATGATTTAAAACAGATGCTAGTGGATATGTTTAAATCAAAATGCAAGGATCTTCAAATCGACTTCAACTAACACAATTGGTAGGCTTTTATCAAAACTTTCCTCACCAAAAACAAACTTAACAATTCACATTTCTAAGAAAACAGACTCAACTTATCAAATTTTTGCTTAGGACCAAATAGTATCAGTAATATCAATTTACTTATAGAGGTGTACTCAATTTAAAAAATTGATCTAACTAAAAATTTGATTGATCCCATCAAACTTATAAACCTCAGTTCATTAAAAGAACTTGTATTGAGAAATTGTAAACTAGGAAATGATGTTCTAGAATAACTGTTTGACAGATTACAGGATTCTGTTATTGAAAGGATTTCGCTTTCTTCTCCAGAACTTAAGGATAGAAATCAACTCACCAAATATGAAAAACTTATAGAACTCATCAAAAAGAGTAAAACTTTGAGTTGTCTCGAACTGAGCAACACTTAGATTAGTCCTAAAAATGGAATCATGTAAAATTGTAGAAACACTGCTCTAAAAAAACTAGATCTCAGTGACAACACAAATGTAAGAGGAGTATGCTCAACTTTAATATCCTTGAACTTATCTAAAAATGGGATTATAGCACCATTTGATTTCCCACTTGTTCCCCTCGAACTCCAATATCTCAATCTCTCTTACAACAAAATTCCTTTTTATCACTTCAAATAATTCCTGAAGGTAAACTACCTACCAGCTCTAAAATATTTGATTCTTGATCACTTACAAATAAATGGCTAGGTATTCGCTATTCAAAATTTTATAGAACAATCTCTCAATCTTACATACCTATCTATGATTGATTGCGACCTCTCGTCTTAAAGTTTTGCTAATATCACAAATGGAGTTAAAAATGGCCGCAGTCTAATATACATAGATTTGACGAGAAATAGAGTTGCGACTAAACAAGTGGCATAAAATATCGGTAATATGATTCAAAGCCCAACTCTAATAGGACTCAAAATGCGACATTGTGATATCAAAGATCATTTGGGAGCCATAATTTTTAAAGAGCTTAGCAAGAGCAGAAGTTTATAGAGTATAGACATGGTCAATAACTTGTTAGGAGATTAATCTGCACGCACTATCTGTAATCAGTTGAAGAAAGCCAAAAATATCCTGCATCTCAATCTATAGCAAAACATAATTAAGTACAAAGATATACAAGAAATAAAGAGCTATCTCTAAGGAAACAAGTATCATAGTCAATCGAAACTTCACAAAGATTATTTTGAATTAAGCCAAGTTAGCAGAGAGTTAGCTGACAAATAAAGAAGAGTCAGATCTGAAGATGATCTCATTACGAAGATGTCTTCAGAAATTGATAATCTACAAAATGAATATGACTAAAAGCGGTTGCTTTAGAATCACAAGAAAAAAGAACTTATCAACTTGAAGATTGAGATGTTGAGGAAGTAAGAATCGTAATTACAAGAACAACTTTTCTTGAGGTAAACACTAGCTGTACCATAATTTTTGGCACAACTATCCAAACAGTAGTCGATACCTTAAAATCCTTAGATACTAATGATGCAAAGTATAAGACAAATTACTTGATTTTCTGCAATTCAGAATCATACTTAATGTTATCAGCAAAATTAGATCTGTTTTTTGCAATTTATATTTGAATAAATTATCAAATTTCTAAGTTTATGAACGGGCAAGTACAAGGTTTAGGTGGATCAAAAAGTAGAAACAATCTTTGCAGTCCAGCCTCACACAACATCAATCTCAACGAAGATTCAAAAAACTATAAGAAAAAATATGAAGAAACTAGAGAGCTGCTCAAAAATTAGAAAAGAATTAATGAACAACTTGGAAATCGAGTGCGTTAACTTTAATAAATGCTCAGCAAACAGGATCGGTAGTTGCAGAAAAAAGAATAGATCAATGAAGTGCTACTATAAAGAATAAAGTGTTTGAAGAATGCGTTATCGGAAATACAATCCAAAAAAAGTCATGAAGACACCACTTACGAGTAAAAAAATGCCAAAAGTAACAAAAGTTCCACAAGCAACGAATAAAGTTCTCTTCGTTCACAGCCAGTGGTGGGTGGATACTTCGGCTCAATCTTCAACTGAATTCTCCACACTATCTACAATTTGATAGAACTGCCCATTTATCTTCAAACAACTAATCTTTCCTAGCGGGATACATATTTATTACACTTGTATCTAGTATTTATCAGCGTATGAAATTGTTTCCAAAAAAAAATCATTTAATTTTTATTACAATTTCCAAATCCGACACTTCCCATGATATCTAAGAAAGTAGAACTCGATAAATGGGTCTATAAATTTACAGACCCAACCATCATGAAATTTCAACCTAAAGAAGATTTCTAATAACCACCAGAAGAACCCAAAGAAGGTCTAGTCGCTCGAATCAGAAACTATTTTTCACCAGCCAAGCCCCCAAAATAAAAAAAAGGATTGTAAAGACAAACCAGCATCTCTGACGAGAAATCTCCTCTCATTAAAAAAGTACAGAACAAACCTACGATCAAATTTGTGAAGAAACTATCAAACTAGCATGTCTTGGTAGGTAACTAGGACCAAATCGATGCAATGAGTATCGGTGGTGTTATAAACTAATTTGTAGATACTGAATTTCTCTGGTCACTCAATATCAAAAAAGCCATCTGGTCTCTTGCAATTGACCGTAAAAGTATGTTTGCATCGATATAGAAAACTACATATTAGCACTTGCTGAAAACTAGATCCATATTTTTAAGTACGAGTTCAAAAATATGAATTCAAAACCTGTAGTTTTGTTCAAAGTTAAACTTACAGGAGAACCGAAGATTGTTTTGGTTATTAGAGAAGGAACTTTTACTCTTTGCTATGACAAAAAAATTGAAGTACACATCATTGATGAGATAAAAGGGACAAGAATCAGCAGTCAGAAGATATATGAACTGCCAAATACTGAGTTAAAACTTTATCGTATTCCTGAGCCTTATTAAAATATTCTCAACATTTTCTTTGAGTAAGTCCAAACTGGGACATCGGCTTGTAGCTTGTGGAATATTGAGGTGTAATTCTTTTAGAAAGAAATCAAGATGTCAAAAGCACTAAAAGCTTATGAAATCCCTGGACATCTCAGGAATACAGCAAGAATCTAAAATTTTTCCAAAACTATTTATTTGATCAATTTAGGAAACGTCATCTATGCTGTCAGAAAAGGGTATGTAATTGATAAACTTAAAGTTGACTCTATGAAGTCATAAAACTGTAGATTGAAGTATATGTCCAATAATCGTCTCATTCATGTCTCCGATTTTAAGGTTGAAGTGTATCGTTTTGGAATAGATCAAGAATCCCATCCTCCGAGAATTAAAGTTGAGTCCTGTGACTCCATCTAAACACCTAATATGCAAAATATTTATCAATATGTCTAGGCTTTGTAAATGCTTGGAGACAACTTTGTGGTTTTCTATCAACTCAAAGTATCCTAAAACAAGTTGTTAAAAGGCGAGACAAAATATGCTTTTGTAGTGACCAATCACATTAAAATGTAAGACAAAATAAAAAATATACTACCTCAAGAACTCGCTCAACTTTAAATCGAGAAGATAGAGGAGAAGGCTGACATGGCTAAAAAAATGGGTATGTAGAGGAAGTACATTTATCTTAGGCTGTGGTAGAATTCAACTAAATCTACAGTTGAGGACTTCAAACTACTTTTAGATACTTTAGATTATTATACTATCAAAGCGGAAATATAGAAGAAATTAAAAAAAACTTCCATGAATTTTAGAGAAGTTCTTCTCCTCTAACAAGGCTGCATGTCGATGTTATCTTAAAATGTGTTTTCCACTAAAAATAAAAAATAAGATGTCAAGAACTATCTGATCTCACACTTTTTAGTGAGAAAGCTGTAGCTTTACAGATAGATAACTATGGCTGAGAAAAGCTAAGGTAAGGCAGTAACTGAAGACCCAGCAGGTAAGCTTCTCATCAACATCCAAAACTACAACAACTACAAGACAATCGATTTGAAATCAATGCTGTTCGAGTATATCCATCGTTTCTGCATCTAGTAGAAAAACTAAATCAAAAAGATCAGGATCTTGTTAAAATCCTTTAAATTCACCTTCTCGATTATCTATCAAGATTTACTCAAAGAAATCGTTATCAATAATAAAAAGAAGTTTTTGAAATTACTATAAGCTATACCCGAAATATTACCTTACTAACCTGATTATAACGCCATCGAAGATGATAACAAAGCTCTCTATGAGGGAATATGGAAAGATATCACCGAATAGGGCTGGTAAAAAAATTTATATCTCGACACTGTCTCAACAATCGACAACAAAGAAAATCTAAGCGAAGTCTGTTCCAACGTCTGGTACAAACGATACTGGCTCACTCAGCATGACTTGATCAATATGAACAAAGAAGAGATCCAAAAGATACTTGATCTGAACAATTCAGCACATACATTCTACCATGTGATCTAACATCTGTTTGAACACATAAAATAGTATGCTCCTCTAAGACAAGTAATCGATTTTATCCAAGATAACTATTCGAAAATGCCACAACATATCTATGGCAAAATCTTCCTTTATAGAAAACTGTTCGATCACTTCAAGGAGAATAAACATATCAGCAAAATCGAATAGATCGACAGCTTTGCTAATTTTTTGAAACTGAGAGACGAAGACATCTTCAAAGCTATGTTCAATTACTAGAAAGTTAAAAAAGGATTCATACTTAAGGAGGTCAAACCTTTGTATCAAAAACTCGCAGGCATAGAAGTGTTCAATGAAGGCCTTCTCACTTATTTCGCCTCTCCTAAATCCGAAATCTCTGACATCAAATATCTTCTCAACAGAATGAACAACGAAAAACATGAGTTCCATCAATAAAACAGTGGTATTTACGAAGTATTGATCAGAGGTATGCAACGCAAGTTGAAAGTGGGCTGCTAAGACGAAGTCCCAATCGACGAGGTTCTCATCTATATCGAAAACATCGCACTCTTGAACATCCCCTCAATCCAAAAAGATCTAGAGATAATGAAGTTGATCAATTAATAGGCAGCAAGGTTCAAAAAGATCAAACTAAACATGTCTATCTTCGATATGACCAAAAATGCTGATAATGTGGTCGCAGCCATCATTCACTATGAGATCTCACAAGCTAACCTCAAAGAACAACGAGATATCAATACTATCAAGGATTTGACCTACAGAATCATTGATGATGTTTAAGGTTGGAAGAAGAAACTCTACGCCTCCAATTAGTATGAATGTCTAACTTTGTTTACTTATCTCACTTCCATTTTGGAAGAACAAGAACTCATACCGATAGTAGCAAACCTACTCCAAGACCAAATCATCAACAAGATGTTCACGGTAACCCAAATGCTCATTGAAAACTTAGTCCTCTATAATTATAAGTGGAAAATGACTCAAACTCCAGCTTATAGAGATAGTGCTCCTTACCTGAGATAACTTGTGAATTTACTGCCAAGCTAAAATGAAGTGAGGCAGTTCATTTAAGCTGAGATAGAAGTTGCTGAGACTCTCACTTCAGAGTCTCAGGTAGTTTGCTACCCTCTCAGCAAATAGAGCGAGTATTTTACATCTCGTTAGCTTTAAAATATAATTATTCTTAGTCCTGGCGAGCATCTTCTTGGAATCGACGTTGAAAAACTATACCAAGCAGCTCTTAGAGTTCAATAACTGAGTAGTGATGGTGAACTATCCTAGATAACTCTGAACGGCATTTATTAAAACATCATTTTCCGATTGATCGAATGCAACATGCTGAAATAGGTGGTACCTAAAATACGAAGTTTGATTTAGATTTTAGGTGAAAGTCCTTATAACTTTATCTATTCATCCCTGTTGGTAGCTAAAATTGCTCCAGAAATGATCGAATAAAACAGAAATCTTTTACTGAAGTGTTCGAGTTACCTCTTCAAATAGCCATTAAAACTGTTGGATCTAGTGGAGTAAATGATGAGCATAAGAGCGACGAGTGCAGACTACAAATAGCTCATATTGAAGTACTACTCTAACGTCAAATTCACCAACTTAAATTTCTCATCAACAAGCGAAATATTCTAACCATTTATCCTCCAATAAATCGCGAAGAATGAGGATCTCAAAAAGAAACTTAACTATCTGCTCAGATACTCCCTTTATAATCTACTCGCTCACAAGTAAAATTTTGCTAAAAATCATTAGCATTACATCATGTATATAATTCTCATAAATGAACCTAAGGTAATGGTTAAATATTTTTATTACAACAGATACAACATCAATTTTAAAGATTTCAGATGCTTCTTTAGCTTCCTTACCAAAGACTAACTCTTTTCCAAGACGAGAGTCCTCTAGTTTTTGAAGAGATTATTTGCAATTATCTATGAATCAATCAGCAAAAACAGAAAAATTGAAACTGTCATCTAGGAGTTTTATAAAGTACCTTTGGATTCAAATATGGAAGTCTAAAAGATTACCAATCCGATCAATTAGTTCTAACAGAAAATAAGCAAGAGTTTGGATCGAATAAAACTCAAGATCAAGGCAGTTCTTACATAAATTGCAAAAAGGAAAGCAAAAAGCCAAGAATTGGAAGAGAAAAAGAAGAAAAAACTACTATAAAGGCTCGAATCACCTCGAAGCATGTAAGGTATCTATGAATATCCATTTGTGGATTCAGATGATAATATCAAAACGGAATAACAAAAGATGAAAAAATAACATAAACTCAAAGTTAACGTTGTCTAGCCTTTTGACTCCAAGTATTAAAGATAAGCTTTGTTAAAACGTTCAGTTAAAAATCTGGGCCTTTTTGTCTCAGTTCAGAAACAAAAGAGTCAGAAGATACTTTACTATACTCAAAGATTTTAGAAAAAAGAGTATTATGGTTCTTTTACCTTAGACAAAAATGTAGAGAAGAACTTAGCTTTGGCGATATAGAATTAAATCAATGTATTTTTATCATTATCCAGAACCAAAATAAACTAAGCAGAGCTTCAAGAAAGCTACAATTGTAAAAAATACAAGGTGCCTACATGGGTTCGAATGAAGCTGAATAAGGTATCTAACAGTTACGACTGTCAAGTTCACATGCCATTTAAGAAGTAACAGGACAAGACAAGCATCTGATCGAAATCCAGTAGAGAGAGATGATCAAAGTTGTTTAATTGCCAGCTCTAAATGATATTGGCTAATAGAACAAGGCTTTAGAATCGATTATGCCCCTCAATACATAGATCACTGAAAATACATAGCTCAAATTTGAAAACATTGACATCTATAAAGATAATGAGAAGTTTCATTATTTCCTCAAATAATTAATCAAACTTGCTTACAACCGAAAAGATATCTCCTTTAAGGGAATCGTTATTTTTATAAAAAAAATGGGAGAAAGATACCCTACATTACAAGTCAATCAACTATGGTGTGCGACTTACTTGAGGGCGTAGGCATTGGAGAAGAAGTTTAATCTTGATCTGCCCCTCAAACAAATTTTTACTTTCTAAGGTCTGATGAATGAAAGCCAGATCATTGACAATCTCTTCCACTTGCTGTGACCCAATATAATCAAAAACTCAACATAACAAAATATCCTTAAAATATGCAAAGTGATAACAATAGCTTTCAAAAAGCCATAAATGTAGCAATAAATACTTTACTACTACCTCCTCGAACTATTAAATTCATATCAAAGTTCACTGTACAATTCCAAGATGACTGAGAACGATCTCACGATGTTAAAAGACAAAATAAAGATGATAATCCATAAAATACCAACCAAATACCTCTCGGGCAAAGACGAAGAAATGATCCAGATATTTACAGATGAGGAGACTAAAAAAGATATTGCTAGATTGCTCATCTAATCCTTCAGGAACAGATATGATATGAAATCAGCCGAGTCCATCGACGATAAGTATATAACTAAAGTTAGGAGATTGAGAAAACAAGGATAGACTTGATTTATACCCATAAAATTATTAGTAAATCTTACTCTCTTATTATCAACTTCATACTTTCGTTACTTTGCTATATCAATAGAATATTTATCATTGATTTTATTATCATCCTCATATGAACAATTACGAAGTCAAGAGGAATAGTTAGATACTTGAAGTGTTATTTACTTATCGCAAAGTTGACGATCTAGAAGAGTATCTCTCTGATCACCCCGAACTCAACATCATTAAACTTGTAGATTCGCAAGGCAACAATATACTTCATCAACTTGCCTACTAAGGCCATCTTGAGCTCATCAAAGTACTCGTACGCAAAGCTATTCTGTGGGTGAGGAGAAGCTTTGGACATTCTGCATCCAAAAATAACAAAAGTTAAAATAATAAAGACTTCAAAAACTGGATAGATCAACGCAATAATTAAGGATTCACTCCATTACTCTATGCTGCCTATAGTGGCCACCTCGACATCATCAAATTTTTAGTAGAATAGCACGAGTCAGACATCAAAATCAAAACGAATACTGGCCTGAATGTTTTGCATCTAGCAGCACAAAAAAATATGGTCATGCCTTTCATTTACTTCAGAAAGAAGATAAATCTGTTTGATCTCGATGATCTGCAAAGTACTCCTTTGCATTGGGCTGCCTATACAAATAGTGAGGAGGTTGTAGCCTATATTTTATCTGAAACATAAAATATCTAGAATCTAAATACTAAAGATACTGAAGGAAATACTGCCCTGATGCTAGCTGTTATCTATGGCAACACAAAAATAGTACGCAGATTACTCATAAAAGGAGCCAACAGGTACATCAAAAATAATGAAAATCGTAGCCCACTACAAATGGCAATAGATAGTGATTTCAACACAATCCGGAAGATGCTGGACTAAAATTTTTCAATCCTTGACTTCATCAAATTTTACTGTAACATAAAAATTGAGTATAAACCAAAAAGAAAGAAATATGTGGTTCCTCTTCTTTTCATTATTACCTTCATAGTCAATCTCTTAATCATCAATTTTTTTATAAACTTCGAAAAACTAGTCTATCTCTACACCGAAATCGCGTTGATGAGTCTACTCCTATTATTTTATCTCACTTTACTCTTCCATAAATCCAGCAACAACCCTAAAAATTATGACACCTTCGTGGATTAATACAACTAAAGAAGTATCAAAAAAGTATGTTTCATCTGTAGAGACAGAATACCAAAAAGAGGATACCATTGTGATACATGTGGAGTTTGCATCGCCCAGTATGATCATCACTGCACATGGATCAATAATTGTGTGGGAAAGAGTAATTTAGGTAGATTTATCATCTTTATCGCATTGCTCGTTCTAGCTTTTGCATTTATAGGTCTCTCTTCCGTTTTGGCTTTCATATGTCTCATCACAGGAGACCAGTATAAATTCTAAGAACACATAATTTTTAGATAATGGTATAGTAACCAACTTGAAAAAATATGTCTCATATTTTGTTTTTGTGTGAACCTGGCTACAACTATCTTTATTGGACCTGTCTTTCTACTCTGCCTGGTTCAAATTAGAAATCTGCTAACTAACAAGACTACCTTTGAAAAAATGCACTCTCCCAACTAAGATCCAAACAAAATAAAGAGCCAAATCCATAAAAGGAGTAAGTTTTCACTTAGAAATTGCCGTGTTATGATGTGTGGTGACAATCGAGGCTCTTTTACCACAACGAAATCAAGTTTTTCATAACTATTAACTGAAAAATATTCATCCTAGCGCACTGATACTCACAATCATTTCAAAGAGTGATTTATATTTTCTTGAAGCTTTTATTCTAAATGAAACTCTAAATAATAAAGAATTCTTAACTACCAACTAATTGAGGACAAAAAATACTTTTGTTTAATAACACATACATAATATAAAAATGCTTCGCAAACTTGCTAACATTTTCGCAAAACAGCCCAAACCAATAGTCATACGAGTGCGCAAAGGCAGACATTAAACTACAATCGAATGCAAAGCTGGTAGCAACACAAACACTCAGGTGATAATCTCATGGATGTGACCAACAGTACCGTAAATCAAGATGTCAACATTTTTGGACTCTGCGATAAACAACTCGCATGCACAACATGCAAAGTTGACATCTAATCTCATTTCAATAAACTTCCCCCACCTTCCGAAGAGTAACTAGATGTATTGTTGACGACCAAAAATTATTGCGAGGACAGTTCACGTATGGCGTGTCAGATTTTTGTAACTTAAGATCTGGATGGGATGGCAGTTAGAATCTAATCGGAAAACATAACAAATAAATCATGAATGTTTATAATTTGTATGCAGTTCAAAAGTAAATAAAGGATCAAATCGGTTTAATATGACTGCTATTCATGGGTTAGCTAGTCAACCTACCTCTATCTTGAACATGTATCTGAATCCACTCCTCCTCAATAGGTGTATTATAAAGAGCATAGTTCTTATCATATCCCGTTACTTCTATATCATCCACATGGAAATGTAACACATCTTTGAGGTTACCTCTCTCCCTATCATGTAAAGTACAATTGAACTTTATTTTATCTCCATGCACTAGACTTCTAATCAACTCTTTATTGAAGTAGACAACATCTGTATCCAGAGTTAAGAGGATATCAGGTTTGTCAGCATGCAGACTGGGTTACATCTTCATGTAGAGACTCACAGCATGCAAATACCATTTAGTTGGATTTTATTGATTATCCTACAATTTTAGAAGATGTCCCTCCCAATTTTTAAATTCTTTATCTCTGTATTTCTGCAAACAAAAAATGGGTTCAGTTTATGAACATTAACGTATGTACTCTGGCCAAGTCGTAGCCACAAATTTATTCTCCTTCTCTATAGATGCTCGAAATCCAATCACAATAACAGCAAATCCAATCAACCCAAAAGTCATTAGATTTTTCTTAGTAGAAATGAATCCAGCTGACAGGAAACTCCAACTATAGACCTAATCAGTAAAAAACAGTAAAAATTTACCATCGCTACCCAATTCACGCTCACACAGTGGACAACGATGTTTCCTACTTGCTGTTAATTGTATAAGAGTGATTATGAGCAGCGTCATCATAAGGTTAGGTACCATTGCAAAAAAGCAGATGCCCAGAGCTAGTGAAATGAACTCAGGTTTTAGTATGATTTCGGAATGGATTAATTAGAGGCAGTAAGGACATCTCATCTGGATTGAACTTGATGAATGAATTCTTACCTATCACCATAAATAATAGGCTCAGGCTACTGCGTGTTACAACCATTGACGGGTGCCTCTTCACTATCAGACATCAACTCTTCCTCGTCTTCGTTTTTCTTGGTCTTTTCCATGTTTGTTGTCTTATATTATAATTGAAAGCAAATGATTGAATGATATGTGTGATAACACTTTACAAATAAGTTCAATCAACTATTGAGTAGCATATCCTTAGCCTCATTGATTTTAGTTGCTAGATACGTAGACCCTCCGTTATCGGGATGATTATTGAGCATCAATGTACGATGTTTGAGTTTGATTGTAGCCTGGTCTGATTTATCTACTATTCCTATGATCAACTGCGCCTCTCTAAGTGTCATTTGAGAGTAAAATCCTCCCGGATACATTCTATGTGGATCCAAATAGTTTCGATTTCTAATATGACGGTACATCTTGAATGAGCCTTTAATCACTAAGTCACTATCTTTTTACAGAGTCCAAGAGTGATAAGTCCAAATCCTAAAGTTGTACTCATAATCAATATTTATTATTACAGTTGTTGATGTAGGGAGGTGAATAAGAGAGAAAGAAGTTTGTTGTGCCAAACAAATAAGAACTAATCGAATAGATCAAAGGTTTGAGCGATTAGATAGAGCATGTCTCACTTAATCTCATCAAATGCGATTTCCAGGCTGTTTAGAAAGATGTCTAAAAAGCATTTCCTGAGTTCAATCTCATCAAAGTTAAAAAGTACAATCCAGGATCATTTGAAGTCATATTCTAAAGCAAAATTGACTCTATCAACTTCATCAGGACCAGCTTTGATAAGAAAATTCTCACCAGAAGATTTTTCATCAAAATGGGTAGACAACAAAAAGAGCATGCTGAAAGCTGGACTGCAGTTGGATATGTCCCCAAATCATTCAAACAAGGACCTAAAAAAATCATGAAACCTGAAAAAGATACCAAAAAGGAAGAGGCACCCAAAGAAGGACAAAAAGAGTAAGATACAAAAACAGATACTAAAGTTGAGTAGAAACCCGCAGAACATAAAGTAGAGACCAAAGTGTAACATAAACCTGCTTAGCATAAACCCGTCGAGCATAAAACAATTGAGCATACAAAGCCAGTTGAACATAAAGTGATTCCCAAAATTGAGCACAAACCAAAAGCAAAGCCTACTGATGTCAAAGCATAACTACCTCATAAAGCTGAACAAGCTCATAAGATTTAGCCTGTTCATAAAGTTGAGCATAAAGTTGAGAACAAATAACACAAAGCCTAGCCAAAGAAAGATCAGAAAGTTACTGAGATTAAACAACATAAAGTGGAGGAAAAGAAGGAGCCTAAAGTTGAATAAAAGAAAGCCGAAGACGACGAATGGATCGTGGTGCCATCCAAGAAAGGAAAAGGAAAAAAATGATTATGAAAGACAAAATGTATCATTATTTGACTCTTATTTTCTACTGCTGCAATCTTTGTATCTAAGCAAACAGTTTCTATTAATACTCTTATGATTTCTTAACTGTAAGTGCAAATTATTTTAGATAGGCTTCCATTTTACGCTTACTCTACTCGATTTGCTGTGCTTGTTGCTCAATCACTATATTTTTCTACTGAATCTCCTATAACTTCGAGCCCAGTTGAGTGTATAGTTACTCGATGAGATCAAGTCCTTCTCGTAGTGATTGAGTGGGAGTGAGGCGATAGGAGTTTGGTGCCCTCTTATCATATTTGGTTTGGAGGAGAGAGAGCTACTTACTAAAGTTGAGTATCAGCAGATGGCTGTCAGTATTTTTCTAATAGTGTTTATTGTTGCTATTGTTGTCTTTGAAGAATTCGTCTTTGTACTTTTTCTACCATTTCTTCAGATCTTTCTCCAACTCTGCAATTTTAAGCTATTGCGATGCTATTATATTTTTGAGAATGGTGATCAACTATCTGCTATCTTTATCTTCGTATTCACTCTATTCTCCCCTTCGCATTCAAATTATAAATATAACCAGCCACTCATCATTTAAATTCGGCTAAAATTCTGAACAGCTGACAGTGTGAGTATTATAAACAAAATAAACAAAACGAAATAGATCGAAAATACTTCAAATAACTACTCACAATCAAATACTTTATAGTTATTGTTTCAAAATTAATAACTTTATTATTAATTTTATATATCAATAGACTATGGACCAAATCAAAAAGAAATCACTCTCCACCTCCAAAAAGACTACGAATCGACACAACAATAATAAATCAGAAATAGTTAAGGTCTATGCAACACATTCCAATCACACTAAAAACAATAGAAAGTAAAAATCAAAGCTTACCAATACCTAAAAAAAGACGAAGGATACCTATGACTATGAATTTCCATAATTCTCCATTGTTTTCAAATAACATGGAAAGTCATCAACTTTCAAAAGCTGCATCAACAACCAAATCATTAATTCAAAGGTCTCGGAGACCAAATCATCTGCGAAAAAGAAAACAGCCCATAAAATTTATGTCTATGACAACACAACTAAAACTAAGAAGCAATAACCCATCAGAGATATTTCGTTACTTTAGTAAAACTTCAAAGCTGAAGTGAAAGAATAAAAATGCCCACTGTAACAATAGTACCTAAAATGCGTGCATAAAGTATTTCAGATGCTTGACATATTCAACAAGGGTAAAATCTCAGAAATCAACCTAAACAAATGGATACCCGAACCTGCTTTGTACTTCCTAGGCAAAGTATTTCAAAAAATAAGAAACGATAGACTAACTATCGATATTACTGCTTTTGAAAAAATGTGCTCTTCTTTGTTTTATTAGACGAATCCTGAAGATGTAGAGTGGTTTATTGAGGAAATGAAGAGTATACAGACTCTCAAGAAATCAGTGAAATATCCATAAAATGAGAAGCATTAATTGTCGCCCATTGAGAAGAGAGTGCTATAATAATAACAGATAAAAAGTAGTTCAAAACATAATATCTAATATAGAAATGCGGCGTTTGAAGATGTAATGGCATCTATCCGAGCGAAGTAAGCTGAGACAAGTAGTAAAATCGAATCTGTAAAATAAAAACGAAAAAGTGTGACATTCCATATACTAGAATAGAAAAACACAAACTACCAAAAACAAACTATTTATGAAGACCAATCATCCAAAAAAATGGATAAAAGTATTATCAATGTCAGTAACTTTGATGAAAATGATACAAGTCTTACTCCCAGTAAGAAATCAATACTCAAGAATAGTAATCGGACTCGTGAAGAATAAAGGACAGCAAAAAATAGTCTATAAAATGAGTTTAATAATGTTTCATTACAAAATAGAGCTATACCTAGTTTTACATTCCAGTTACCATAGATTACCCAACCCAAATACCAAAATCGATACCTTGACAGGCACCTGAATCAGAAAATTGAGGACATTTATGGTAAATATAAAGATAAAATTTAACATACCTTCCAATACAAAGAGAATGTACCTGTTTCTGCTCGCATTGAAACCAAATACAGAGCGTAGCATAAACCCAACATGACCATAGATACACAGCGAGTCACTGCAGAGTAGGATAACAAAAGATTAGACCATCTGAGAGACAAAATCGAAGGATTTCTGAAAAAGAATGCTGAAAAGATACAGAAAAACAAAAGTTTGTACTTTTAGAGCTGTGCCAATCATTCCTGATTATTTTTAGTGTATATACCACCAATAGTCAAAAAATCTTTTTTTATCATCTCTTCGTATATAGTAAAAAGGGGATAAATGAGACCATTCTATAATAGATTGTTCGTCTACGGATAATAAAAGTTAATTTATAACACAGCAGCAGTCCAAAAAACATGGCTGGGTAATCCAACGATAAATAAATAAACCATCAACAGAAATATTTTGTATGCAACTAATGCTTCTTCTGGATCTATCAACTCATAGTCTTAGCACTTGCCTTCTTGATCCTCGGCAACTTCATCAATGTCTATAAAACAGGCAAAAATGTCATCAATTCTAACAACTACCAACATTCTCTAGAGACTGTCTGGCTGTGGAATCAAGGTATCAGATCGACTATCCAGGCTATATCATCGATATCAAAACTGAAAAGACTAACAATTGTCCCTAAGGATATGAACCTTTGATCACCTATAAGTGGCCAGGGTCACTCAAAGGCTGCTCTTGCTCCAGCACTTCCAACGGATACTCATTCTCCTACGTTCTGCAAGTAGTTTAACTTTAATGCAGGGATAATGCAACAGCGAACTGATTTCTTTGGGTTGTAATGTTGTAAGCGCAATTTAAAGTCAGACTTTCAACATGTGGAAAGGATCATCTCTAATTTGCTACAAACGTGCTCCATCGATGAACTTCTACAACTCGATCATAACTACAGCACCTTCAGGTGGAACATCATCAAACATGTCTCTTTGTGCTGGCAACAAAACCTTCCAAGTTTATACCTTCCCCGGTGTTGCTTGTCCAATCACAGCAGCCTCAAATAGCAGTTTAGGCTCATCTCAAACAACCCTAAATATAGACTCCAAATATAATTACAATTTCAATTTCATCAATCAAACCGGCTATCCGATAGCTGCCTTCAAAACAACAGAATACGCATTTTGCGATTTCTTCAACACTACAAACATCTCTCCCAACAAACAAGGTACCTATATCCTCTAAATCACAAATATGACCAACTGTCCGCTCAAGGATACCAGAATGATCCAAGTAGATTACGTTAACGAGTACGATTTTTATACCAACAATACAAGTAAGTATTTGATTATTTAGGAGTGTATCAGTTGATCAATTCTTTGCCTGCGTATCCACAACCTTCATCTGATTATGACTACTTTTTGGGGTACATCCCTTATCCTACGTGGACATATGACTGCAGAAAAAATAACGATTACAACCTTTACCAAGCCACAGATAAAATTCTATTCAAAAACCCACAGAACAGTCTTATGGTTTCTTTAATAATCATCCTCCCTTCAATTTTGTTATACGTTGTCTTCTTCAGGCTATTTTTCATCATACGGCATATTGTAGAGTTAAAATCGCGCAAAACATACAACGCGTTGATGCTAACAGAGGAGTAGATAGTTTAGCAAATGCCGAACTTGGATATCAAGAAAAGTTTCAAAAGATAATGCTGCTTCTTCGTTTTCTAAAGTCTTATTATTTTTGGAGTAGCCACAGCGTTGCTATACTCCATCATTAATTTGATAAATTAGAGTGTTTGGATCAAGTCAATAACCAAACTACAATGCACTGACAATTATCTACAAAATATTTTCTACTACTATGAACAAAATATTGACCAGATGTCCTCAGTACTTATCCAATGCACTTTCTTTTGCGGATTCTTGTTTATCATCCATTTCTGCTACTTTGTTACGAGGAACTATATTGGTGATCTCTACTCCAAAACAGAGGTCGTAGAATAGTAAAAAATAGAGACAATCGATAATGAAAAAATAGTAGTCCTAGATAAGGAAGGAGCACTCGAAGGATATAATAATGTCCAAGATTCTTCAGAAATCATCATCCAGAAAGAAGAAAACTCAGAGTTGAAAGTTTACGATATGGACTATCTCATGGGAGGAGCATAAACTAAATAAAACTTCTACGGCTCGATATCACTCGACAAATAGGTGAGCCTAAGCGTAGCCAAGAAGAAAAAGAAGAAGAGACCTCTCAACAAGAAAAAAGTCGGAGCTTGAATAATATGATTAACAAAGATTAATGGTATTAATTATCGATTCATACTTCGAAATCGTCGTCATAGTCGAAATCAAAATCTTCCTCCTCGTCCACATTTTCGATACCTGATTTGTTCTCACCCACTAGTCCGTTTTTCAACTTCTCTATCAGTTCTATATTAGCAAGGAAATACTTTATATTTGCTGCTAGTCAAGCACCTTGGGCATAAAAAAATGATAGTGCTTCTTTTTCAAATAGTCCAGTGCCTACTTCGGAGTCGTTTCTTTTTTAAGTTTTTTGATCTTCATTTTGTGATGATACAATTTGTTATTTTCTGGATCTCTGTATTCAAGGACTAGCTAAGATAATACAAACTGATGCAGGGAGGACTGAAATCCAATGCGAATTTCTAAGGAATAAAACCTTTAGGTGGCGCAGATTTCTTATTTTTGTTGTTCTACTTGCCCGCCACAGGTTTTTATTTTTCCTCGCTAGCTAGCAACAAAGTTACTCAAGTTTCAAAGATGAAAAATAGTTTGATTTTGCAGGTTGAGCAGCTGTTTTGGCACCTCCGAAGGCACCACCACCCATGCTTTTCAATAAATGCATAACGAATTATATATTCTAAATTAAAGTCTTATCCACTGACTCATTTCAGCCTCTTGTAATCTTTTTATTTTTGATGTTCGCAGGCCAAAGCCAACAAAACCTCAGTTCGTACAACAAAGCCGAAAGTAAGTTACTTTAACATTAAGAAAAAGAAGAGAAAGTTCAAGTCGATAGAAACACTGCTAACAAGAAAGAATAAGTCAATTTACAGATCTACACGCAAGTTACTCCAAGAGTCAATAAAAAAGTTCTGCTGTTCGATGATAACAACCAGAAACACCTCTTTCCTCTTTTGAGAGACAGAGAAATCGGAATCTATTCGCAATAACAAAACATTGTGATTACTTCCGTAAGTCCAGTATTATTTAGTACAACGATGATGACAAGAGAACCTCATCAACGTAAATGCATAGAGGAATGATGCAGACGATTGATGACCTCTACTCAGTTTTGGAAGACATGCATGGTAGTGACAAATAATGATTTACTAGCAAGTAAATAATTAAACTGTTAAACATTTTTAATAATTCGTTTGCTATATTTACTTTGTTTGTCAACTTGAAGAGTTTGCTAAAACAACAGATTCAAATCTATAAAAATCAATTTATTAAATATTAAACAGTTATAAATCTAAATTCCTAACATAAAAAATAAATATATAAATCTGTCACGTATCACAAAAACAATTCAACTAAAACACTCACCCTCTCATAACCT
>Ga0194117_10002118_pt1 | contig 21596 bp, 20 predicted proteins | sample TA2MahsurfametaG_FD_160579 | JGI IMG/M metagenome (GOLD analysis project Ga0194117, IMG submission 160579) | Freshwater microbial communities from Lake Tanganyika, Tanzania - TA2015009 Mahale N1 surface | ecosystem: Environmental > Aquatic > Freshwater > Lake | place: Tanzania: Lake Tanganyika...
CTGTCTTAAAGGAACGTTTAATCTCGGTGCGCGGGCGCGTGATATATTGAACGCATTCCGTATGTGGCAAAAGGCCAAAATAGTTGCGCCCGCCCCAATAGGCACCCATGCAGATACCAAGATAGGCGCCACCTTGTTCTACAAAAGTACGCACGTGATCGCGCCGTAAAGCGAAGAGAGAGTTAAAACGATCCGCGTCGCCATCACCACCCGGCATGACAAGGAGATCAACGCCCTCAAGGCCTGCGGGGCTGATATCGGTGAGACCAATCAACCGAACATCATGGTCGCGCGACAAGACTTCAGCGACGGCCAAAGCGCATTGACGCGAACAAAGAGGGTGATGTTGAAAAATCGCAATTCGAGACATGCGCTAATCTTCACGCCCTCCGCGCGTCGGATCAAGGGCTTCGCGACTGCGTAAGCTGAAATCCCTACGGACTATTCCATAGGCGCCATGAGATCATGGGTCAAATGGAAAGGAATCACTGAGGAAAATGTTCAATATGAGTTTCGCCGGCGCGCCCATAATAGGTCACATGACGTCCGGTGATCCACACATGATAGCCAACGCATTCCGCCTCTTGCGAAAGACGTTTGAATTCCGGAAACTTGATACGGCCTTCTTGCGCACCACAAATGGCGGCACGCAGCGCTGCGCAATTGAACAAATGCGCGATGGGGTGCTCTGGCAACTCGGCCGGAAGCTCAAAAAAATGATCGCCTTTATCGAAGAGACGGATGGATCCGGCGCGATACTCCACCTGATAGGATGAGATATTGAGCGCTATCAATCTTTCGACAACTTGACCGAAATGAATTGTACCCTTTTCAGTGTCGTCGAAGATTTTTTAATTGATCTTGCATGTTCAGCCCTAATCCGTTCACCGCATCAGATAAAATAACTTGCCAAAATAAAAAGAGCTGCTGCTCCAATCGTGTTTCACGTGAACATCATCCCCGCGATACGAAAACGGAAATTTTCTAAGTCTCTCGATACGCCCCATGCGTGAATGAGGTGTCCGCTTAAAAGGGCAAGGCAAAGTAGATGTATGATCACAGAGGGCATACCCCAAATTTCTGTTAACGCAATCAGCAACAAGCCAAAAGGCACATGTTCGGCAAAATTTGCGTGAACGCGTGAAGCGCGTTCGAGCCGCTTATCTCCGCCGGTTCCAATGGCAACTTTTGCAGAACGACGCGCCCTGATCGTGCGGGCAGACAAAAATTAAAAAGCGCCGCAAAAATCGCAGCATAAGCGGGGACGATGATCATGATCTCTATCCTTGCGGAAAGTTTGCGTCGATCAATGATCTACACTTTGGGTGTAATGTTGTAGGTTTTTTCACGCGTCATCATGATCTTTAAGAGCGCGATAGCGCGGCAAACTCAACCCCCAATAGAGCCCCATCGCACGTAAACCGAACGCAGCCAGAAAGCCCAAGAAAATCGTGATATCTTCGTGAATGCCAGCGCGTGATAAGAGAACATAAACAAGCGCGCCTGCCAAAGCGGCGGTGATATAGATTTCTTGACGTAAAATGATGGGGCTACCCCCTCCAAGAATATCCCGGATGATGCCGCCAAAACTCGCACTCGCCACACCCATCGCGACAGCAATCACCGGACTCGCCTCGTGCGCCAAGGCGTTGCTTGATCCCGTGACGGCAAAAAGTGCCAAGCCCACCGCATCTAGCCAAAGCAGTAGGCGATAGCGATGGTTCAGAATATGCGCGAAGAAAAATATAGCCTTTGAGATGATGATACAAGCAACGAGATAGGCTGGTTGCTCAACCCAAAAAATGGGTTGCACACCTAAGAAAAGATTACGAATTGTGCCGCCACCAATACCCGTGATACTGCCAAGCAAAGCGAAGCCGACGAGATCCATCTCCTTGCGCGATGCAGCCAAAGCGCCTGTTGCGGAGAAGACAAAAATCCCGAACCAGTAGAGAAGATGAATGAGTTGCTGAATCATAAATCAACCCCACTTGCATGTCTTATAAGACGGCTAGAAGTTAGTCCTGTTCGACAAAAATGAAAAAGGCAAGTAAAAAGCCCCGCAACGAGCGAGACTTTTGGTAGACTATATCGAATAATCATCAGCCGAGAAAATCGACAACGCCCATATCAAGATCATAACGCGCATAAACGATTTTCACTTTTCCCTCATGCGCGAGTTCTTTGACAATGTCGCTTTCCGCTTTGACTTTTTCAGCGTTAAGACTCGTATTTTCACGCACTGACAAATCGATGAAATCGCCGCTCTTGCCCTTCATGGCTTTTGCCGCAGGAACAATCGCAACAACCATCGGCTTTATGAATCCTGGAAGCTTTGCGTCCTTCTCGACAACATCGCAAGCCGCTTGAACGGCACCACAACGGCTATGGCCCATCACCACCACAAGCGGTGAACCCAAATGTTCGGCGCCATATTCGATCGTACCCATCACGGCGGTGTCTGCGACATTGCCCGCATTCCGGCACACGAAAAGTTCACCCAAACCAACACCGCCAAAAATCAATTCCGGCGACACGCGGCTATCCGCGCAAGTCAATATGGTGGCCCAAAGTGATTGACCCTTGGCAACCGCGGTTCGGTTATTGGTCAATTCAGCCGCGCAGTGCTGCGGTGAACTTACAAATTTCTGATTACCGGCTTTTAGCTTCGCGAGAGCATCATCAGCGCTGAGGCTCGTTTTCGCAAAACTCGGGCTAAGCGCGCCCCCCATGGTCCAAAGGCCGGCAGCTGCCGCTCCGGTCGCCGCAAAACTCATAAAGCGACGCCGACTCACATTTACACATTCAAAACACATAACAACTCCTCTACCTGACTAATCCCATCACGATACTTTGATCTTGGCCGCTATGTTCAATCCCTGAGGATCAAACAAGAAACAGCATCAAAAGCGCATCGGAGTGTTGTCAAAAAGTCCAAGCCTGCCCGTTATCGGCGTGGTGAGGCGTTGTTCAATGCATCAAAAAGCCCCGCAGACGCGGGGCTTTGAAAGGATCGGCTTCACGGATGTGCTTTGAGATATGCCTCTAATTCGGCAATCTCCGCACTTTGTGATGCGATGATATTTTCAGCCATTTTGCGCAAAGCCGGATCGGCTTTCGGATCTTTGAGAAGTGTCTTCGCCATATCAACCGCTGCTTTATGATGCGGGATCATGGAGGCGGCAAAATCATGAGAGGCGTCGCCATTCATCGGATATTTATCCATATCCTCCATCATGTCGCACATGGCCTTCATATAGGATTGTGTGAAAGACGACATATGCGCGGAATGCGACATGTGCTTCATATCCATCCCACATTTTGAGTCAGCCTGCGCGACTGACAAACCCGTACCAACAAACATCAATGCAACGAAAACGGTCTTCACTTTCATCGAGGTGATCCTTTTTTATGGTGATAAATTGGAGGGTCGGCGATAAGGCGCATGACTATTGGATCCTACCTTAACTTAGATATCGTCTTTTTCATGATGAATCGAATATCGCGAATCACATCTTTATACCGAAAACAAAAAGCCCCGCTTTCGCGAGGCTTTGAGACATTTCAGTTAAAAATCAGGAGTGCGACAACGCTCACAGGAGCGAAGGAACCATCACTCAGCCCTGACGCGCCTTGTAGCGCTTCTGGGTTTTATTGATGATGTATACGCGGCCTTTGCGACGCACGAGCTGGTTGTCGCGATGACGCTCGCGAAGGCTCTTGAGGCTGTTGCGAATTTTCATGGCCGTAATCCCTATTCCGTTTTGATGCGGTCGCCCGCACATCCCGTTCAAAAATCGAGACCCACACCGTCACCGGCATCGAACCCGAAGAATTCTTTCACCAAATGGTGGGCGCGACAGGGATCGAACCTGTGACCCCTACCATGTCAAGGTAGTGCTCTACCGCTGAGCTACGCGCCCGTCACAGGGGTTACCCCCAAGAAGGTGTTGGGTGGCTATAACGACAGAGCTTTGCCGATGCAAGCGGGCGGACGCCAAAAAATGCCGCTTTCAGTCGCTTACGCCGCCTCGAGCAGTTTTTCGACCTCATGGACCAAATCCTTCAAATGGAAGGGTTTGGAGAGGATTTTGGCATCTTTCGGGGCTTCCGAGTCCGGATTTAAGGCCACGGCGGCGAATCCGGTGATGAACATGACCTTGATATCGGGGTCGAGTTCGGTCGCGCGGCGCGCGAGTTCAATCCCGTCCATTTCCGGCATGACAATGTCGGTTAAAAGCAGCTCGAACGGCTCCTCGCGCAGTCGATTATAGGCGGAAAGCCCATTATCAAAGGACGCCACCTGAAAACCGGCCTGTTCGAGTGCCCGAACCAGGAACCGACGCATGTCATTGTCGTCCTCGGCTAAGAGGATGCGCCGCGTCAGCGCGTTATCGATCATCATCTGCCCCCGTCATCTCGCCCGCATCAAACCCAAAACCGGTAAATAACCCGTGAAGGCCGCGCGCGGGCGCGACGTTTCGCCCATATGGACAGTGAAGAAGACTAGGCGCAAATTCGGGGAGCTCCAAGCCGAAGCGTTCCAAACCGAGACCTCGGTCGAACCGCAGGATTTTTGAAACCCATTATGACTACCGGTTTCGTCCCTCATTTCGACCCACCGTTCCGGATCTTCAATCCGGAGAGCGGCCCCTCGGCCTTGTTGTTCAATTCTCCCCATTCCGGCCGCGTTTATCCCGAAAGCTTTTTAAACGCATCGCGGCTTGATCCGCTCGCGCTTCGTCGCTCGGAAGATATGGATGTCGACCATCTGTTTAGCGATGTCATTCATATGGGTGCGTCTTTTATGTCGGTCGAATTCCCACGGGCATTTTGTGATGTGAATCGCGAGCCCTATGAGCTCGATCCGAAAATGTTCTCGGAGCGTTTGCCGCTCTTTGCGAATTCGTCATCGATTCGCGTCGCAAGCGGACTTGGCACGGTTCCACGCACTGTCGGAGATGGTCAAGAAATCTACAAAAGCACTCTACCGCTCGCAGAAGCCTTTGATCGCATCGAATGGCTTTACAAACCCTATCACCGTGCGTTGGCACGCCAATTAACAACCGCACATCGCCGCCATGGATTTGCATTACTCATTGATTGTCACTCGATGCCTTCTGCTGCGGTGACGCGATCAGAAAGCTATCGCTGCGATATTGTGATCGGTGATCGTTTCGGCACAAGTTGCGATGCGGATATTACAGATAGGATTGAAGCCTCTCTGAGCGCGTGCGGTTATCAGGTTGCACGCAACAGGCCCTATGCAGGCGGGTTTATTACCGAACATCACGGTGCGCGGGGCAATGGTGTTCATGCGCTGCAAATCGAAGTTAATCGCGCGCTTTATATGGATGAGCGGCGCATGGTTCGGTTACCGCATTTCGATGAGTTAAAGCGTGACCTGAGCCTGATGGCGCGAGACCTTACGCTTTTCATTGAGGACTTCATTCGTCCGGAACGCCTTGCGGCGGAATGAGGAGCACGGGGCGTGGAGGTCCAAAACTACCCAATAAAAAAAAGGCCGCCATGATGGCGGCCTAAGTCTAGGGAGGAAACGCCCAAGAAGGGCAGGCGAAATCGCTGTTTCAGCGATATCGCACTGCAACAATATGCCTGTGCACTGCACAAAAAGCAAGGGCGATGTTTACATATTTAGTCGAATTATATGACAAATCAACGCAGGTATTGGATTTAAGTTAATTAAATCATAAATCTAACCTATCTATGCAAAAATAAGATGGCTGTATTTCATGGCCTGTCCCTCGGGCATGTGCCGCGTTTTGCGCCTTTTCGCCCTCTCGATTTGCCAGAAAGGCGATTGACCGCCTAAATAGGTCGTCTTTCGCTCATCAGGAGACCGATGATGACCGCCGTCGATTTTTCGGCTTTTGTTGACGAGCTCGCCACTTTGTCGGGCGCCGCCATTCTCCCTTTTTTCCGGTCTTCTCTTGCCGCTTCCGACAAAAATGAGGGCGGCCTTTTTGATCCCGTCACCGAAGCCGATCGCGCGAGCGAAGTTGTGATGCGCAAACGCATCCGCGAAGTCTTTCCGCATCACGGGATTGTGGGTGAAGAATTCGGTTCTGAAAACGCCGATGCCGAATTTGTGTGGGTGCTTGATCCGATCGATGGAACCAAAGCCTTTATCTCGGGCTTGCCTTTGTGGGGCACACTGATTGGTCTCTCGCGCAATGGATCCGCGGCCTATGGCATGATGAATCAACCTTTCACCAAAGAACGTTTTTTTGGTGATGGCGGCAAAGCCACTTTAAAATCTCCACAAGGCGAACGTACGCTGAAAACGCGCTCTTGCGCATCGTTAAAAGACGCCACGCTTTCGAGCACATCAATGACGATGTTTAATGCGAAAGAAGCTGAAGCGTTTCGTCGTGTTGAAGCCGCCGCACGGCTCACGCGTTTCGGATATGATTGCTATGCTTATTGCATGGTGGCTGCAGGCTTCATGGATCTTGTAATCGAAGCCAATCTAAAACCCTATGATGTTGTAGCGCTTATTCCGATCATTGAAGGCGCGGGCGGCATCATGACGACATGGGATGGCAAGCCCGCAACCGAAGGCGGGCAGATTATCGCGGCAGGCGATAAGCTCATTCATGCCGAAGCTCTGGCGCTTTTAAATCGCTAACCGCTTCACCCAATAAATTCATCTAAAGCTTGCCAGAATTGCTTTCGGAGCGCGTCGCGTTCCAGCAAAATTTCATGCTCTGCACCTTCAAGTTCAATCAATCTGCCATTACGAAGATAAGAAACAAAACGTTCAGTTGCCTTTGTATCGGTAATGCGATCTTGTGGTCCAGCAATAAACAGCAGCGATGTTGAAATCTTTTGTGCGGTTTCAGAATCTTGCAATCTCACCATCGCATCAAAACTTGTTTTGACCCACCCAATCGTCGGACTCGCAATCGCGAGATCAGGCGCTTCAGATAAAATCGTTCTTGAAATACCAAAGCGCAACGGATCAGGCGTGAGCGGATTATTTTCGAAGTCCATCAGAGGATTGTCATTCCCGCCCGGCACATAAGCCGCACTAAGCCCAAGAGCAAAAAAAATATTCGCGAACAAATGCGCGACGCGTGGTGCACGGATCATCGAAAGGCCGATCATCGGTGCTGAGAGAATTCCGCGCTCAATTTTTAGGTACCCCTTACTCAACTCATTCAACAAAATAGCTCCGCCCATCGAATGAGCGAGGACATAGCGCGGCTTCGAAAACCCATGTTGATCAGCGACGGATAAAATCGCTTCAAGATCCTGTCCATAATCATCAAAAGAAGCGACATGGCCTTTTTGGGAATGGGGCAGAAGACGCTGAGAGCCTCCCTGCCCGCGCCAATCGAAGGCCAGCACATCGAAGCCGCGCTGAAGTAAAAGACCAATGGTCTCGCCATAGCGCTCAATAAATTCCGTCCGCCCTTGTAAGATGAGCACGAGGGCCTCGCGGCGTGTCGCGTCCGCTCGCCAGCACGCATAGCGGAGCGCAGCACCATCCACCGTATGCGTGACCCCGACCTCAGCGCCTTGAGGCACCGGAAAGGGTCCGGCGCGGACAAGATCCGCTCGCGCTTCCTGCGGCAGACGCGTTTTTTGAATCATCAGCGACACCCCTTGAAGCCACGCTTTGGGCTTCCTAACTCTTGCTCAGGACGGATCATAATGGTCGTCCTGAAACCGGTTCGGCCCCTCGGGCGAACCACATGTTTATGTCGCTTCTATTGGAGGATATGCGATGCGTCACTTTGATCTTTCCCCTCTTTATCGCTCAACGATTGGCTTTGACCGGATTTTCCAGCTTCTAGATCAAGCGACTGCGCCCGAAGCCACGAGCTACCCACCCTATAATATCGAACGCACAGACGAGAATGCGTATCGCATCACGCTTGCGGTCGCAGGCTTTGCCGAAGCCGATCTTTCAATTGAGGTGAAAGAAGCGGCTCTCACAATTACTGGTCAGAAAAAGGCCGAAGGCGAACAAATACGCCGCGAAGTCTTGCATCAAGGCATTGCCGCACGCGCTTTCGTGCGCCGCTTCCAGCTTGCAGATTATGTGCAAGTGACAGGTGCCGCGCTTGAGAACGGCTTGCTCCATATTGATCTAGTGCGCGAAGTGCCGGAAGCGAAAAAGCCGCGCCTCATCCCGATTGCGGCGAATTCATCGGCGAAAGTGATTGAAGCCAACGCGGCTTAACGTCTTCACTTTAGAGTGTGCGGGCGGTTCTAGAGCGTGTTTTTGATGGACTCAAAAACACGCTCTATGTCTTTATCTTGTCACATTATCTTGTCACATTTTGTTTCGATGAACCGGCGGCCATTTCATCGCAAAATGTTCTAGGCCGCCCGTGCTGTTTTCAATACTATTTCAATCTCTTCCGCTTTAGTCGCATAGCTTGTGACGAAACGCAGGAAGCTTTCATCCTCTTTGATCTGCTCATCACGCGGCAGGCTGATGCTCTCTTTATACCATGGGGCTGCAAAAATATTTGCCTGCGAAAGGGCATCAGAAACACGCTTCGGCATAATGGCAAAGACTTGATTCGCTTCTGTCTTCCAAGGCAATCTGAAGCCCGTGATCTTTGCAAAGCCTTCAGAGAGGTTTTTGGCCATGGCATTGGCATGCCGCGCATTGGCGAGCCAAAGATCATTTTCGAGATAAGCGAGCAACTGTGCGCCAAACAGACGCCCCTTTGAAAGCGTATGGCCTGAGCGTTTGCGACGGAAGTCAAAATCTTTTGCGTGCTTCGGATCAAAGAAAATCACGGCTTCACACGCGAGTGCCCCGTTTTTTGTGGCACCAAATGACAAAACATCAACACCAGATTTCCATGTCATCTCGGCAGGCGAACAGCCGAGCGATAAAAGCGCATTGGCAAACCGCGCCCCATCCATGTGCACGGCTATGTTATAGCGTTTCGCAACGGCTGCAAGCGCTTTGATTTCATCAAGCGAATTAAGCGTGCCGCATTCTGTGACTTGCGAGAGCGAAACGAGCGAAGGCTGCACGGCCTTCGTCACGCCACGCGGAAATCTTTTAAGCGCATGTTCGAGATCATGCGTTGAATATTTTCCCGCCTCACCCCTAATGCCGACAAGCTTTGCGCCGGCCGTATACATTTCTGGTGCGCCACATTCATCATCCGCGATATGACTTTCTTCGTGGCAGAACACCGCGCCCCAAGGCGGCGTGAAAGCCGAAAGGGCAAGCGCATTCGCCGCCGTGCCTGTCGCCACCAAAAACACTTTCACTTCCCGCTCGAATATTTTGCCTAACCGCGCCTCGGCTTCGCGCGAGAATCGGTCTGTACCGTAAGAGGCTTCCGGCGCTGTATTGGCTGCAGCAATCGCATCCAAAATTTCACGCGACGCACCCACCACATTGTCACTCGCCAGATTGATCATCGGGGCCTCCTTGCGGCACGATCTTCCTTTAGCGGATAAACGCTTTTGGGCATGTCGTCGCATACTAAAAATAGAGCGATCCACCTCTTGTATCGTTCGGGAAAAAATGCAATTCTCGGTTTAATTAGGACAGTGATGCTGTCCTTTCTGTCCGCGATATTCGTTTCGCTCTTCTAAGGCCGGGTCTTTGATGGTCATGCAGGCTAATTTACTTTTCCGTCTGTCGGTTACCAAGACGCTCACCGGTTTTGGCAAGAAGAAAACGGCCGCCCGCCAAAAGCGGGCCTAGGGCGTTCGACGGCATAGTCCCGAGGCGCCCGACAAGGAACGGGTGCAAATCGGGGCGCTACCCTCCTCCTGAAATACGCTAAAAAGCCCCGAAAACGCAAAAACGGACCTCAAAAAGGCTCGTTTTTAGGGAATTTGGCTCAGGAGACGCCTATGGTACGCGTGGAACAAGACGGGACCGACATTCTCACCGAATCGCTCGAGTCTAAAACGCCACTCGTTCGGGACCCCGGCCTGCCGGCCGCGCAGGGTCTTTATGACCCGTCGCTGGAGAAAGACTCCTGCGGCGTCGGCTTTGTCGCCGATATGAAGCGCGGCAAGTCGCACGACATTGTCGAAATGGGGTTACAGATCCTTTTGAACCTCGATCATCGTGGTGCCGTAGGCGCCGACCCCAAGGCCGGCGACGGCTGCGGCATGTTGGTGCAGATCCCGCACAAGTTCTTGAGCGAAGAATGCCAAAAGCTCGGCTTCACTTTGCCAGAGTCCGGCCATTATGCCGCGGGCCATGTGTTTTTGCCGCGCGATCCTGAAGGCCGCAAATTATGCGAGACGATCATTGAAAAAGTGATTGCAGAAGAAGGTCAGATTTTTCTCGGCTGGCGCGATGTACCTGTTCACACCGCATGCCTCGGCGAAAGCGTGAAGCCGACAGAACCAGTGCTTCGTCAAATCTTCATCGCGCGCAACAAGTCGATCACCGACATCGATACATTCGAGCGTCGTTTGTTCTTGCTACGCAAAGTAATTTCAAACACGATTTACAATCTCAACAACCCGGCAACGGCGGGCTTCTATCCTGTCTCGCTCTCTGCGCGTACGCTTGTTTACAAGGGCATGTTACTCGCCACCCAGCTTGGTGATTATTTCCCCGATCTCAAAGACAAGCGTCTTGAGTCAGCGGTTGCGCTTGTTCATCAACGTTTCTCAACCAACACATTCCCGACATGGTCACTCGCGCATCCCTATCGCATGGTTGCGCACAACGGCGAGATCAACACGTTGCGCGGCAATGTGAACTGGATGGCGGCGCGCCAAGCCTCTGTCGCGTCGCCGCTCTTCGGCGAAGAAATCTCAAAGCTCTGGCCGATTTCCTATGAAGGACAATCAGACACAGCCTGCTTCGACAACGCGCTCGAATTTCTCGTGCAAGGCGGCTACTCGCTCGCGCATGCCGTGATGATGCTGATTCCGGAAGCATGGGCCGGTAATCCTTTGATGGATGAACAACGTCGCGCTTTCTATGAATATCACGCCGCCTTGATGGAACCATGGGACGGCCCTGCAGCGATTGCCTTCACTGATGGTCGCCAGATTGGTGCTACGCTCGATCGCAACGGTTTGCGGCCTGCGCGTTATTACGTCACCGATGACGGCCTCGTTGTCATGGCGTCCGAGATGGGCGTGTTGCCAGTTCCAGAGGAAAAGATTGTTACCAAGTGGCGTTTGCAACCGGGTAAAATGTTGCTCGTTGATCTTGAACAAGGCCGCATTGTTTCTGACGAAGAGATCAAGGAATCGCTTGCGAGGGCTCATCCCTATATGGACTGGGTTGAAGCGACACAGATTGTTCTTGAAGATTTGCGTCCTGTGGAACCGCGGGCTGCGCGCACCGATGTTTCGCTGCTCGATCGTCAACAGGCCTTTGGTTATACGCAAGAAGATCTGAAAATCTTGCTTGAGCCGATGGGTGCTAAAGGTGAAGAAGCCATTGGTTCGATGGGCACGGATACGCCGATCTCAGCGATGTCCGACAAATCGAAACTGCTTTACACTTATTTCAAACAAAATTTCGCGCAAGTGACGAATCCGCCGATTGATCCGATCCGCGAAGAACTCGTGATGTCGCTTGTCTCCTTTATCGGACCGCGGCCAAATATCTTTGATCGCGAAGGCAATTCACGTCGTAAGCGCCTTGAAGTGCGTCAACCAATTTTGACCAATGGCGATCTCGAAAAGATCCGCTGCATTGGCCATTTCGAAGACTCCTTTGATACAAAAACGCTCGACATTACTTATCCCGTCGAGCAAGGCGAAGCCGGTATGCATGATGCGCTTGAGCGTTTGTGTGAACGCGCGGAAGCGGCTGTAAGAACTCGCTACAACATCATCGTGCTTTCAGATCGCATGATTGGACCGGATCGCATTCCGTTGCCAGCACTTCTCGCAACGGCTGCTGTTCATCATCATTTGATCCGCAAAGGTTTGCGGACTTCTGTGGGTCTCGTTGTTGAAACGGGCGAAGCGCGTGAAGTGCATCACTTCGCGTGTCTTGCTGGTTATGGTGCAGAAGCGATCAACCCCTATCTCGCTTTTGAAACGTTTCATGCGCTTGCAAAAGATATGGGCTTGAAGCTTTCGCATTACGAAATCGAGAAGCACTACATTAAATCCATCGGCAAAGGCATTTTGAAGGTCATGTCCAAGATGGGCATCTCGACCTATCAATCCTATTGCGGCGCGCAGATTTTCGATGCGATTGGCCTCTCCGATGAATTCATCGCGAAATATTTTGCCGGCACACATTCACGAATTGGTGGTGTGGGCTTGAGCGAAATTTCTCGCGAAACGGTCACGCGCCATGCAGATGCTTTCGGCACTAATCCGGTGCTGCGCAGCGCGCTCGATGTCGGCGGTGAATATGCCTATCGCTTGCGCGGCGAAGCGCATGCATGGTCACCGCAATCGGTGGCGCTGTTGCAACATGCGGTGCGTGGCAATGCACAAGACAAATATCGCGATTATGCGAAGCTCTTGAATGATCAGAGCGAGCATTTGCTCACCATTCGCGGGCTCTTCCGCATCAAGTCAGCGGAAGAAGATGGTCGTAAGCCCGTGCCGTTGGAAGAGGTTGAATTGGCTAAAGACATCGTCAAGCGTTTTGCAACGGGTGCGATGTCATTCGGTTCGATCTCGCGTGAAGCGCATACGACACTTGCGGTCGCAATGAACCGCATTGGCGGCAAATCAAACACAGGTGAAGGCGGCGAAGAATCGGATCGCTTCAAGCCTTTGCCGAATGGCGACTCGATGCGTTCAGCAATCAAGCAAGTGGCGTCCGGTCGGTTCGGTGTGACGACAGAATATCTCGTTAATTCCGACATGATCCAAATCAAGATGGCGCAAGGGGCAAAGCCTGGCGAAGGCGGTCAATTGCCGGGTCATAAAGTCGACTCGACGATTGCCAAAGTGCGTCACTCGACTCCGGGCGTCGGTTTGATCTCGCCGCCGCCGCATCATGACATTTATTCGATCGAAGATTTAGCGCAGCTGATTTACGATCTGAAAAACGTCAATCCGGTTGCGAATGTGTCAGTGAAACTCGTTTCCGAAATCGGCGTGGGTACGGTTGCGGCTGGCGTTTCAAAGGCGCGCGCGGATCATGTGACGATTTCAGGTTTTGAAGGCGGCACGGGTGCGTCACCCCTGACCTCGATCAAACATGCCGGTTCGCCATGGGAAATCGGTTTGGCTGAGACACATCAAACGCTTGTGCTCAACAATCTGCGCTCGCGTATTGCGGTGCAGGTTGATGGCGGTATTCGCACGGGTCGTGACGTTGTCGTCGGCGCGATTTTGGGAGCGGACGAATTCGGTTTCGCCACGGCACCTTTGATCGCAGCAGGCTGCATCATGATGCGCAAATGTCATTTGAACACGTGCCCTGTGGGTGTTGCGACACAGGATCCCGTGTTGCGTAAGCGTTTTGTCGGTCAGCCCGAACATGTCATCAATTTCTTCTTCTTTGTTGCCGAAGAAGTCCGCGAAATCATGGCGACGCTTGGCTATCGTAAATTCAATGAGATGGTTGGTCAGATGCAGATGCTTGATCGTGATCGCGCTATCAATCATTGGAAGGCTAATGGCCTTGATTTCTCGAAACTCTTCTTAAAGCCGCATGCAGCGGAGGCAGAAGACATCCATCATTCGACAACGCAAGATCACCATCTTGACTCTGTTCTTGATCGCACATTGATCGAGAAAGCAAAGGATGCGCTTCAATCAAAGAAGAAGGTTTCAATTGAAGCGTCGATCAAGAGTCTTAACCGCACGACAGGCGCAATGCTTTCGGGCGAAGTGGCAAAGCGTTATGGGTTCAAGGGTCTACCTGAAGACACGATCCATGTGAAACTCAATGGCACGGCGGGTCAGAGTTTCGGCGCTTGGGTTTCACGCGGCATCACGCTTAAGCTTGAAGGCGAAGCGAATGACTATGTCGGCAAAGGTCTCTCGGGCGGTCGCCTGATTGTTTTTCCTTCGAATAAGGCGAAGAATATCGTACCGGAAGAGTCGATCATCGTCGGCAATACCGTGCTTTATGGTGCGATTGCCGGTGAATGTTATTTCCGTGGCGTCGCTGGTGAACGTTTCGCCGTGCGCAACTCCGGAGCCATTGCCGTTGTTGAAGGCACAGGCGACCATGGCTGCGAATATATGACCGGCGGTATCGTTGTTGTGCTCGGCAAGACCGGACGTAACTTCGCAGCTGGCATGTCGGGCGGCGTGGCCTATGTACTCGACGAAGATAATACATTCAGCAAGCGTTGCAATCTTTCGATGGTTGAACTTGAAACTATTCAACCGGAAGAAAAGAATGCGACTGAACCCTTCGAACTCATGGCGCATATGACACGACAAGATGCGGAACGTTTGAAGTTCCTCATCGAAAATCACGTACGCCACACAGGTTCGACGCGCGCGCGGATGATTCTTGAGAATTGGGCGAACTATCGCGGTAAATTCAAGAAGGTTATGCCGATTGAATATCGCCGTGCGCTTCGTGAATTGATGGCCGAAAACGAGAACCGTCCTTTAGCGGTTGCGGGAGAATAAAATGGGCAAGGTCACTGGATTTCTTGAGATTGATCGTCGCGACCGAAAATATACGCCGGCAGCTGATCGTATTCGCGCATACAAGGAATTTGTGATTCCGCTTTCAGAAGAAGCGACGCGCGATCAAGCCGCGCGTTGCATGAATTGCGGTATTCCTTATTGCCATAACGGATGTCCGGTGAATAACCAGATTCCTGATTGGAATGACCTTGTTTATCAAGGTGACTGGGAAGAAGCTGCACGCAATCTTCATTCGACCAATAATTTTCCGGAATTCACAGGTCGTGTGTGCCCCGCGCCTTGCGAAGCGAGCTGCACGCTCAATTTGAATGATCAACCTGTTACGATCAAAACCATAGAATGTGCGATTGTTGATCGCGCTTTTGCTGAAGGCTGGGTCAATGCCGAACCCGCGCCGCGCTTGACCGGCAAGCGTGTCGCAATTGTGGGTTCAGGCCCTGCAGGGTTAGCGGCAGCCCAACAACTGGCACGCGCGGGTCATGAAGTTCATGTGTTTGAAAAGAACACTAAGCCTGGCGGTCTGCTGCGTTATGGCATTCCTGATTTCAAAATGGAAAAATATCTGATTGATCGTCGCGTGAAGCAGATGGAAGCCGAAGGCGTTGTATTCCATTGCCGCGTTCACATTGGCAAAGACAAAGCAATAGCCGATCTCACAGCCGCTTATGATGCGGTGGTGCTTGCAGGCGGCGCAGAAAAACCGCGCGATCTTCCGGTGTGGGGACGTGATCTTTCAGGAATTCATTTCGCGATGGATTTTCTGCCACAGCAAAATCGCCGCGTTGGTCATGAACCTTTGAAATCGAACACACCTATTCTTGCCAATGGCAAACATGTTGTCGTGATTGGTGGCGGTGATACAGGTTCGGATTGCATCGGCACATCAATACGCCAAGGCGCCTTGTCAGTGACGCAAATTGAAATCATGACCAAGCCGCCGGAGAAGGAAGACAAGCTTCTCACCTGGCCGAATTGGCCGATGAAACTCAGAACCTCTTCAAGCCATGAAGAAGGTGCCGACCGTGATTTCGCCGTCAATACCGTGTCTTTCGATGGTGAAGATGGCAAAGTCACATCGCTCACTTGCGTGCGTGTCGATGATAGATTCCAACCGATCCCCGGCACGGAATTTCGACTACGCGCGGATCTTGTGTTCTTGGCGATGGGCTTTGTTTCACCCGTGCAAGACGGCATGGTGAAAGATCTCGGTGCGAAGCTTGATGCGCGCGGCAATGTTGCCGCCGACACGCTTCACTATAAGACAAGCGTGGAGAAAGTCTTTGCATGCGGTGATATGCGTCGCGGACAATCGCTTGTGGTGTGGGCCATTCGTGAAGGCCGTCAAGCCGCCCATGCGGTTGATAGTCATTTGATGGGCACATCCACACTGCCGCGTTGAGCGAAGTGAGCGCTCAATTCAATTTGAGCGCTTCGAGCACACGGCGATTGGGATAACCATCAGGCCGCAAACCAGCGCGCTCTTGAAAATCGCGCAGCGCCTCGCGCGTGCGCGAACCAATAAGGCCATCGGCTTTACCGACATCATAGCCAAGGCGCATCAAAGCGCGTTGTAATTCAATCCGCTGTGAGATCGCCAAAAGCGGATCTTCGGTTGGCCACGCAGCCTGAATGCCTGATCCGCCCTGCAACAGATCACCAAGATTAGCGACGCCGAGCGCATAGGCATCAGACGCGTTATAGCGTTTGATGACGTTGAAATTCGATGTCACAAGAAAAATCGGACCATCCGCACCTGCCGGATAAGACACACTCGCTTGTCCATCTTGTGGCAAAGCCTGCCCATCAGCACGTGTCACACCGCGCATTCGCCATTCGGCAAATGACGCATCATGCACACGATAATCAAAGCCTTTTGGCAGTGTGACTTCAAAGCCCCAAGGTTGGCCCGAACGCCAGCCATTTTCTTTGAGATAATTCGCCGTTGAAGCGAGTGCATCGGGAATGGATTTCCAAATGTCTTTATGACCATCGCCATCAAAATCTTCTGCAAAGCGCCAGAAAGATGAAGGCATGAATTGTGTCTGCCCCATTGCACCGGCCCATGAGCCTTTGAAATCCGCGCGCGCAACGTGACGCTCTTCAAGAATAAGCAAAGCGTTGATCAACTCATCGCGAAAATATGTGCTGCGGTATCCGACAGACGCCAAAGTCGCGAGTGAGTGAATAACGTCTTTACCTCCCGTATAGCTTCCGAAATTCGTCTCCATCCCCCACACACCAAGGATCACCGAGCGATCAACGCCATAGTGTGCTTCAACTGCTGAAACCGCTTGCTCATATTCACGCATGACGCGCTGGCCACGCTCAAGACGGGCGGATGACGTGGCGCTCGCAAGATATTCCCAGATGGGTTTTACAAATTCCGATTGTTTCTTGGTGAGAGCGATCACCTCGGCATCGGGTGTCACGCCCTTAAACGCCGCATCAAATGTTGTGCGCGACACGCCCTGAGCGCGCGCTTGTGGCCACAACCGCTCGATAAAGCCTGAAAAGCGGTCACTTGATTTCGCAGAGGATTTTGCCTGAAGCGACGGCTCGGACTTTGCAGGACCCGCGAAAGCCGCCGGGCTTGCTACGATCAAGCCTGCAATCACTACAAAAAAGAGAGAAATCCGCCGCATCACAGTCCGATCCCGATGAGTTTCGCTCCTAATCTCAGGTGATATGGTTAAATTTTATTGACCATTTAACCCACTTTTATTGGAAGCCTGGAACGATTTTGGTTTTCGGACGATTTTTGCTAGGAGAAAAGCGTGAATAGTCTCTGGCGCCGACCTGCCAAAACCGGAACAGATCAGGCATGAAACCGATCCGCAAGGCCGTCTTCCCCGTCGCTGGTCTCGGCACACGGTTTCTGCCCGCCACGAAAACCATTCCCAAAGAAATGTTGCCGGTCGTTGATAAGCCGGTCATCCAGCATGTCGTGGAAGAGGCGCGTGCGGCGGGTATTGAACATTTCATTTTTGTCACCGGTCGTGGCAAAGGTACAATTGAAGATCATTTCGATCACGTCTACGAACTCAACGCCACGCTTCAGCAACGCGGTCGTGATGCGGACCTCGCACGGTTAAAGGAAAATACACCTCTTGCCGGGCGCACGAGCTTTACAAGGCAACAGGAACCCTTGGGCCTGGGTCATGCTGTCTGGTGCGCGCGTGATCTTGTCGGTAATGAACCTTTTGCTGTTCTCTTGCCCGATATGTTGCATGAGGGTGCAACACCGTGTCTCGCTGACATGATTAAAGAACGGGAGGATCATGGTGGCCAAGTGATTGCAGCCTATGAAGTGCCTGAACAGGAAACCCATCGCTATGGTATTCTCGATCTTCATGGTGAGTCTATAGGAACGCCGCGCATTCATGCGATGATTGAAAAGCCGCAAAAAAGCAAAGCGCCGTCGAATTTTGCAATCTCGGGACGCTATATTTTATCGCCCGAGATTTTTGATGTTCTTGAGCATCAACCGCGCGGTACCGGTGGTGAGGTTCAGCTCACAGATGCGATGGTCACGCTGATGAATACCATGCCCTATCATGCGCATCTCTTTCGTGGACGCGTTTTTGATACCGGACACCAATTGGGTTTTTTAACAGCCAATATCGCCTATGCGCTTAAGCGGCTGGATATAGGGCAAGAATTGCGCGCAATAATAAAAGAGTTAATGTAGCTTCATGACGCTTTCCAATTCTGATCATCCTGCACTCGCCTCAGCTCTTCGGACCATTACAACAGAAGGCGAAGGCTTATCGCATCTCGCTGAAGCGTTGCGCGGTCCACTCGGCGCCGCTTTTACTCAAGTGATTGATAAAATCATCACCGCACAAGGACGTGTGATTGTTTCAGGCATGGGTAAATCAGGCCATGTCGGTCGCAAGATTGCCGCGACACTCGCGTCAACAGGAACGCCTGCGCACTTTGTTCATCCGAGTGAAGCGAGCCATGGCGATCTTGGCATGATTCAGGATGATGATATTATTCTTGCGATGTCATGGTCGGGAGAGTCTGTTGAACTTGCGGACCTCGTTGCTTACGCAAACCGCTTCAACGTCACTTTGATCGTGCTCACATCAAATGCCGAAAGCGCGCTCGGTAAAGGCGCTGACATCTGCCTGACTCTGCCAATGGCGAAAGAAGCATGTCCGAATGGATTAGCGCCAACAACATCAACCACAATGCAGCTGGCGATGGGTGATGCAATTGCGATTGCGTTGCTTGAAAGCCGCGGCTTCACATCGAATGATTTCCGCCGCTATCATCCGGGTGGAAAATTGGGCGCGCAATTGCGTCAAGTGCGCTCGATCATGCATTCAGGAGACCGTCTTCCACTTGCAAAACCGAATGACCCTATGGCCGATGCGGTTGTCACCATCAGCTCAAAAGGTTTTGGTTGCGTCTTGGTGATTGATGAGCAAGGTCAATTGGCTGGACTTGTCACCGATGGTGACTTGCGCCGCCATATGTCACCGGATCTTTTGAGCCGCTCGGTGCAATCCGTAATGACACGGAATCCAAAAACAGTGCCACCCGAAACACTTGTCGCCGAAGCCCTAGAGATTATGGAAAGCCGGAAAATTAGCGCCTTAGTCGTTCTTGAAAACCAAAAGCCTGTCGGACTTATTCATCTCTTGGATTTGTTGCGGATCGGTGCGGCTTAAGTTATCAGATCCAGCCTTGTAATTCGCGCAAGACAACGGATTGAATGACATCCAATCCTTCTTCTGAATCATTCAAGCATGGGACATAGGCGAATTTCTCGCCGCCGTGATGAATGAAATGCTCACGGTTTTCGCCCTCGATTTCTTCGAGCGTTTCGAGGCAATCCGCCGAGAAGCCTGGTGCGATCACCATGACTTTCTTGATGCCTTTAGCAGGCAACTCACCCATCGTATCGATAAGATAGGGCTTCAACCATTCTTCGTTGCCAAAGCGCGATTGGAAGCAAACCATAAATTTTTCTTTTGGCAATTGTAAAGCTTCGCGCAACAACCGCCCCGTTTTCATACATTGGCAATGATAAGGATCGCCTTTGAGCAGATAGGATTCCGGTACGCCATGAAATGAAGCAACAATCATATCCGGCTCAAAATCAATTTCCGTTCTCTTCGCTTGAATCGTTTTAGCAAGCGCGTCAATATAAACGGGATCATCATGCCAAGGTGGCGCGACACGGATTGCGGGTTGCCACCGCATCTCCATCAAGGATTGAAAGGCTTTGTCACACGCGGTTGCTGACGTTGCCGCGCAGGATTGCGGATAAAGCGGCACGAGAAGAATGCGATCACATCCTGCAGCTTGCAAGGCTTTCAACCGCTCGGGCGTTGAAGGATTGCCATAGCGCATACCCCAATCAACAATGATGCGGTCATCCATCAAAGATAATTTACTTGCAAGCTTTTCGGCTTGAGAACGGCTGATCGTTTTGAGCGGGCTTTCGTTCAGCTCTTTGTTCCAGATCGAATCATAATCCTTGCCTTTACGACCGGGACGCACTGTCAAAATGATCAGATTCAGAATCGGCCACCACAAAAGACGCGGCACCTCAATAACGCGGCGGTCGGAGAGGAACTCTTTCAGATAACGCCGCATCGACCAGTAATCGGTCGCGTCTGGAGTCCCGAGGTTGAGAAGCAGAACACCGATCTTGCCAGCATTCACCTTCGGATGATCAGAGGGCAGAAGGATGTCCGCACGGCGGGCGGCGGGGCGGAACATCGCGGTCATCAGCAGGCCTCTTTCTAAGATCCAATGGCAAGATTACGATCCATAAAGCGTCCCGGATTGCGGGAGAAGCCCAATTTAAACCTCAATCCGCCTTTGGGGGCTAAAATATCGGCAGCAATCACGATGAAGGATTGCGCGTCGGCCGGCTTCGCGCTAGCCGAAAGAGATATAGGATTAGGAACGTATAGTTAAGGATCGATCCCATGGCCAAACGCGTCATTAATTTCAAAAATCTCCTGACGCTGGTGAGCGTCGCCATTCTGGTCGGTGTAGAGTTTTTGGGCGTGGCCGTGGCTGCCGGATGGGCCTTTGCGGGTCTTTTTGGGCTGAGTCAGACACTTGAAATGGTTTTAATGACTGCTTTTGGGGCTCTGGGCGTATATGCGCTTTTTGTCTTCATGCGCCGAGCGGTCACGGTTGAACCGATCCGCGGTTAATTTGTAATGTTATAACATTACATTTTTCTGGATCGAGGGCGGCGCCGATGCTAGAAGGGCATCGGAAGAGAGCCCCGAATGTCCGCCCCAAACCATAACTCGCACCATCATCACCACGATCATGACCACCATCATGATCATCACCACCATCATGATGGCCCAAATGGCACGGCCTTTAGTGAAAGCCTCATGGGGCAGTCAGCGCTTATGTGGTTGCAATTCTGGTGCCGCTCTGGATTGTTGTTTTGTGGGTTATCCGCGCATGACGGTCGGCACGCCCATTAGACTCGCTAATCTGACTTTGGGATATGATCGGCATCCGGCCGTGCATCATATCAGCGGGACATTTTCAGCAGGTAGCCTCACCGCGCTTGTCGGACCAAATGGCGCGGGCAAATCCATATTGATTAAAGCACTCGCCGGCGTTCTCACCTCGATTGATGGTCAATGTGTGATTGATCCATCATTGCGCCGCGCTTATCTGCCTCAACTTACCGAGATTGATCGATCCTTTCCGATCAGCGTCTATGATTTTGTTGCGATGGGGCTTTGGTCAAAAAGCGGTTCGCTTCACGCGCTACCCGCTTTTGGCGCGCATCGTATCGCCGACGCACTCACTCTGGTTGGCCCCAAGGATTTTGATCATCAACTCATCGGCGCGCTTTCGGGCGGTCAATTTCAACGCGCACTCTTCGCACGCTTTATGCTTCAAGATGCTCCAATCATTTTAATCGATGAGCCATTCTCGGCTATTGATAGCGCGACTGTTGATGATTTGATGCAGCTTGTTATGCGCTGGCATCACGAAGGTCGCACCATCATCACGGTGTTGCATGATCTCGCTTTGGTAAAAACCTA
>Ga0194117_10002127_pt1 | contig 21569 bp, 22 predicted proteins | sample TA2MahsurfametaG_FD_160579 | JGI IMG/M metagenome (GOLD analysis project Ga0194117, IMG submission 160579) | Freshwater microbial communities from Lake Tanganyika, Tanzania - TA2015009 Mahale N1 surface | ecosystem: Environmental > Aquatic > Freshwater > Lake | place: Tanzania: Lake Tanganyika...
TTTTCATCAAGGAGAATCATGAACAAGCTCTACCCAGACGCCGCCAGTGCACTCGCGGGCGTCGTGCACGACGGGCAGACCATCGCGGTGGGTGGTTTTGGTCTGTGCGGTATACCCGAGGCGCTGATTGCGGCATTACGCGAAACGGGCGTAAAACATCTCACCGCGATTTCGAATAACGCGGGCGTTGATGGCTTTGGTCTCGGGCAGTTATTGGCAACCCGTCAAATCAAAAAAATGATTTCATCCTACGTTGGCGAGAATAAAGAGTTCGAGCGTCAATATCTTGCCGGCGAACTGGAGCTTGATTTCACGCCGCAGGGCACGCTCGCAGAAAAACTGCGCGCGGGTGGTGCGGGCATTCCTGCGTTTTTTACGCGGACCGGAGCGGGCACCATCGTCGCTGAGGGTAAAGAAGTGCGCGTGTTCGATGGCGAGCAGTATGTGATGGAGTACTCGCTGGTGGCTGACATATCGCTGGTGAAAGCATGGAAAGCAGACCCGGTCGGCAATCTGGTCTATCGCAAGACAGCGCGTAATTTCAACCCTAATGTAGCGATGGCAGGCAAGCTGACGATTGTTGAGGTGGAAGAGATGGTGGGGCTGGGCGATCTCGACCCCGACATGGTGCATACACCGGGGATTTTCGTTCATCGTATTGTGGTGAACGCCAACCCGGAGAAGCGCATCGAACAACGCACCGTGCGTGCACAGTAAGGCGGAGATCACCATGGCATGGACACGTGAACAAATGGCGGCGCGCGCCGCGCAAGAGCTGCAGGATGGTTTTTATGTGAACCTTGGCATCGGCTTGCCGACGCTGGTTGCGAACTATGTACCGCAAGACATTACCGTCTGGCTGCAGTCTGAGAATGGTTTACTCGGCATCGGGCCCTTCCCGACCGAAGAAGATATTGATGCGGATCTGATCAATGCGGGTAAACAAACAGTCACCGCGTTGAAAGGTGCCTCGTTCTTCAGCTCGGCAGATTCATTTGCCATGATTCGAGGCGGAAAAATCAACATCGCCATCCTCGGTGCAATGCAAGTCTCGGAGCGCGGTGATCTCGCGAACTGGATGATCCCTGGCTAGATGGTGAAAGGTATGGGCGGTGCGATGGACTTGGTAGCGGGTGTGGGCCGCGTTGTGGTGCTGATGGAGCATGTCGCCAAGGCCAAGGATGGCACCACCGCTCACAAATTGCTCGAACACTGCGACCTCCCGCTCACGGGCGTCGGTGTCGTCGACCGCATCATCACTGACCTGTGCGTGCTGGATGTGACCGAGCACGGATTGAAATTAGTCGAGATGGCACCCGGCGTAGCTAAAGACGAACTGATTGCCAGCACAGGGTGCGAGATCAGGTTCTGATCTGACGCGTTTAATCTCCCACCAAAGCCGGTCGGCGCAAAGCCCGCCGGCTTTTTCAATGGCAGCTTGATAGCGGCATGCCCTCCCGCGTGGTATCACCGTATTCGCCGTCTCATTTTCTTCACAGACCTCATCGTCAGTGCACTACAGATGCATCAGAGGCGCAGCTTAAGAGTATTTGGCGTTGCAAAGTATGTTCTGATCAAGACTGTTAACTCAGTCGTTATCACTACAACCTTTGCTACAAGGACGCATGCTATGAGCACACCCAGTATTCCGCCCAAGTCTTATCGGCAAAGCGACACGCCGCCCAGCTCAACGAGTAATACCAATGCCGTTCTCAGCAATAGCAGTAATAACCCGACGCCGAGCTCAACGAGTAATACCAATACCGTGCCCGGCAATAACAGTGCTAACCCTACGCCATCAACCAGCAACTCAAATGCGGTAGACAATACGCGCAAAAAGAGTTCATCACCAAAAACGCGAATCCCGAGGTCTCCCAGGTTGCGCCAAGCGAAGGGAAAAGACTCGCCCTTGGAGAAAATTAAGATGCGGGTCTCTGCGAGGAAGCGTGAGCTCGACAAGAAAAATCAAAACGGTTTGGCGGATTCATCAACGAGTGAGTCTGAGAAAAAAATATTCCCACGATCGGGCGCCTTGAGCGACTCTTTTGAAGATGACGTACAAAACATTGAAGATGAAAGTAATCTCGACGCGACGTCAGAGAAGCAAGGTAGCCCGTATCGGTATATCTCTGAGCCTAAGCTTGCTGCACGCACGAGGTACGATTCTGATGAAACACTATCTTCAAGCTCGATCAGTCAATCAGAGGATAGCGGCCCAATTCCTAACTATGCAGCCGTCTTGGTGCAGACTATCTGGGATGCCATTGATAATAAAGATTGGATGAGATTGGAAAATCTAATTACCTCCATGCGAGAAACCGGCTTTCGTTTCGATAGTCCATCGATGAAAGATTCTGGGGTAATAAAAACCATCGTGACGGTGGCACCATTGGCTTTGCTTGGCGCGAATGAACAGGTGCGTAGTATGGATCATGAGGACCGATGGATATTCGCGCTAGATTTACTTGATTTGGGCTGCGATAGGAACGCCAAAGACCTGAGTGGTAACCGCGTGATCGATTTGTTACGCAAGCAAGCGACGCCAGACCTCATTGAATATGTTGCCAAGGAGCGCCCCAACTTACGCCATCTATTTCCAAAGCCGTAGCGCCCTATAGGCTTAAGCGTAGTTTAGCTTTCGACGAAAAACCCAAGGCTTCGGATCTATCTCGCTATTAACGAGGTCGGTTCAAAGCCTTTAATGCGCAACCATGATCTTACTGCGCCACCCAACCACCATCCATGTTCCACGCCACGCCACGGACTTGTGCAGCCGCATCGCTGCACAAGAAAACCGCTAGCGCACCGAGTTGCTCGGGCGTGACGAATTCTCCGGAGGGTTGTTTTTCAAGCAGCAGCTCACGCTTGGCCTGATCGATGGATATACCGTTCGCTGCGGCGCGCGCATCGACTTGTTTTTGCACTAGTGGCGTCAGCACCCAGCCGGGGCAGATGGCGTTACAGGTGATGCCGGTTTGCGCGTTTTCCAGCGCAGTGACCTTGGTCAGGCCGACAATGCCGTGCTTTGAAGCGACATAGGCTGATTTGCCAGCGGATGCGACCAGGCCGTGTGCGGAGGCGATATTAATAATCCGGCCCCAGTTATTTTTTTGCATGGCCGGCAGCGCAAGGCGTGTCGTATGAAATGCCGAGGTGAGATTGATAGCGATGACGGCATCCCAGCGCTCGACCGGAAACGCCTCAATGTTCGCGACATGCTGTATACCCGCGTTATTAAACAGAATATCCACCGAGCCAAATTGGGCAATTGCGTCTTTCATCATTTGCTCGATTTGCTGTCGCTGGGTCATGTCGGCGCCGAAGTAGGCGGTTTTCACGCCGAATTGTGATGCTGTCTGTTTCTGCAACTCCGCAATCTGCGCAGCCTCCCCAAAACCATTAAATACGATATTGGCACCTTCGGCCGCTAGCGCTTGCGCGATGCCGAGGCCAATGCCGGAGGTGGATCCGGTAATCAGGGCAGTTTTACCGTTGAGCTGGCGCGTTTGCATGGGCATTCCTTTTGCAATGAGATGATCGATGCTGCGATTTTACGGGTAGTGCCGCTAAAATCATAAAAAGCTGATAAGGAGACCGCCCCGTGACAATGCAAGCGCAGATCAAAATGGTGCAATGCCTGTCGCCGGCAGGATTGCATGCGATGGCGTACAAGGAGTGGGGTGACCCGCGTAACCCGCGCGTACTGGTGTGCGTACATGGTGTGACTCGTGTGTCGGATGACTTTGATGCGCTGGCGGCTGCAATGGCAGATCAGTACCGTGTGATCTGCCCGGACGTGGTGGGACGTGGCCGCTCAGCCTGGTTGAAAGATCCGAAGTATTACTGGGTGCCACAGTATGTCAGCGACATGGTGACCTTGATCTCGCGGCTGGATGTGCCACAGGTCGATTGGTTCGGTACTTCGATGGGCGCGCTGATTGGGTTGGGTCTCGCGGCGATACCCGATGCACCCATCTGCAAGATGGTGATGAACGATGTAGGCCCTACGCTGAATTTTCAGGCGCTGTCACGTATTGGCAGCTATATCGGTGAAGATCTTCGGTTTGATAGCTTTCAACAAGCCCGCGACTACATCCGAACCATCTCTGCGCCGTTTGGCCCACACACTGATCAGCAGTGGGACAAGCTGGCCGCTGATGTGCTGCGACAAACCGATGATGGGCAATGGCGGCGACACTATGATGTGTCGTTAGCCTTGCCTTTCAAAGTGATGACGGAAGAGAGTGCGCAGCAAGGCGAGGCGGCACTGTGGGCGGCTTACGATGCAGTGCGTTGCCCGGTACTGCTGGTGCGTGGCGCTGAATCAGATCTCTTGACGCGCGAGACAGCGCAGCAAATGACCATCCGCGGTCCGCGAGCGCAATTGGTTGAGTTGCCGGGCATTGGCCATGCGCCGACCTTCATGCATGACGATCAGATCGCGCTGGCACGCGAATTTTTTCTGGGATAGCGATGGTATTCGTTGCAACACGTGCGGGTGATGATGAGCTATGCATTGGGTTGCGATCTGAGGATGCTGCGCGCTTGCGGGAAGCGATCGAGTTTGTGCGAGACCCCTACGCCGGTAAGCAGGTGCCTACCGGACAAGATGCAATGGATTTCTCGCGCGGCGTGGTGGCTGCGCTATCCATTCTGAAAGCCGATGCCGACACCCGTATCGCTGGCATGTTGTTTGAGCTGGCGGTGGTGGCACCCGACAAAGTCGCTGGTATCGAGCCGCGCTTTGGTAAAGAAGTGTCTGACATGGTGATCAGCATTCGGCAGCTCATGCGCTTGCATGAGGGGATGTTTGCGCGCAAGGAGTCTGACCGAACCAAGACCAGTGCAGCAAACCAACTCGAAGCGTTGCGCAAGATGACGCTGGCCATGTCGAGTGACATGCGCGTGGTGCTGGTGCGCCTATGCTCGCGCCTGGCGACGCTGAGACATTTCGCTGAGATAAAGAGTGATAGTGAATTCACCTTGCGCTACGCGCGCGAGACGTTTGATTTGTACGCGCCGCTCGCCAACCGGCTTGGTATCTGGCAGCTGAAGTGGGAGCTGGAAGATTTGTCATTTCGTTTTTCCGAGCCGGAGAACTACAAGCGTGTCGCCAAGATGCTTGAAGAGAAGCGGGTCGAGCGCGAGCAGTTTGTCGAGGATGCGATCAAGCGCTTGCGATCGGAGCTGGCAGCCGCGGGGATTCGCGCCGAGGTCTATGGCAGACCGAAGCACATCTATAGTATCTGGAACAAGATGCAAGGCAAGGCGATCGATTTTTCGCGCTTGCATGATGTGCGAGCGTTTCGAGTGATCGTCGATGATGTTAAGACGTGCTACGCCGTGCTCTCCATCGTGCACGATATCTGGACCCCGATTGCTGAAGAGTTCGACGACTACATCGCGCGACCTAAGTCCAATGGCTATCAGTCGCTACACACAGTGGTAGAAGCGGATGATGGTCGGACGCTGGAGGTGCAGATTCGCACGCAGCAAATGCATCGCTTTGCAGAATTTGGTGTTGCTGCACATTGGCGCTACAAAGAGGGTGCAGGCAATACGCAAGATGATACCTATGACCAGAAAATTGCCTGGCTACGACAACTTCTCAGCTGGAAGAGCGAGATCACGGATACGGTTGTTGGTCAGGAAGACAGCGAGCGACAATGGGTTGAACAGCTGAAGGCTGCTTCTATCAACGACCGTATTTATGTGCTGACGCCGCAGGGCAGATTGATTGAGCTGCCGATGGGTGCGACGCCGATTGATTTTGCGTACCAGCTACATAGCGACGTGGGTCATCGTTGTCGCGGCGCGAAGGTCAATGGAACCATGGTGCCGCTCAATACGATTCTGAAAAACGGTCAGACGGTAGAGATCATCACTGCTAAAGGTGAGGCAGTGGCGATGGGAACGGCCGGACCGTCGCGCGACTGGCTGTCGGATGGTTACACCGCGAGCCCTCGTACGCGCTCAAAAATTCGTGCCTGGTTCAATGCCATCGAGCAGGCGCAGACCTTGGCACAGGGTCGTGCGTTGCTTGAAAAAACCTTGCAGCGTGAAGGCAAGACAGCCGTCAACTTGGATGATCTTGCGCATCGATTAGGGTTTGACAAGCTGGACGATATGCTGCTCGCGATCGGCAACGAGCGGTTCAGCTTAAGACTGGTGGAGCAGGCACTGCATGGTGACACGCATGATCGTGTGCCATCCGTCGATGAGACCCAGTTAACACGCAAGAGCCGAGCCTCAAGCGTGACCCAAGGCGGCAAAGCCGGCGTACTCATTTTAGGCACCGAGGGCCTGCTGACGCAGATGGCGAGTTGCTGTAAACCGGCACCGCCTGATCCGATCGTCGGCTTTATCACGCGTGGCAAGGGCATTTCGATTCATCGCGCCAGCTGCAAGAACCTCTCGCAGATGGTGCTGCGCGCGCCCGAGCGCATGGTGCAAAGCAGCTGGGGTGAGCTGGGCGGTGATACGGTATATCCGGTAGATGTGTTCGTGCTTGCGCAAGACCGACAAGGTCTGCTGCGCGATATCTCCGACATTTTTTTGCGAGAAAAAATCAACGTGGTTGGCGTGTCTACGCGTAGCAGTAAAGGCCAAGCCTTCATGTCGTTTACCGGCGAGATATCCTCTACCGAGCAATTGCAGCGCGCGATGAAGGTGATCACTGAGGTGAAGGGCGTGGCTGAGGTCAAACGGGTTTGATGCGGGCTGGATAGCTGGATATCAAAACATTAACCCGTCATGAACTCGAAGCGATCTTGATCATCCAATGCTGAGCAAAACAGCGAAATCCCGGAGTTCTTGGCGTTGAGATACAAAGCTGGCTATAATCTCGCTTCTTTAGGCGCGTAGCTCAGCTGGTTAGAGCACTACCTTGACATGGTAGGGGTCGTTGGTTCGAGTCCAATCGTGCCTACCAACACACAGCAGCAATTATCTGTAAGAGCGAGAAAGGCGAGACGGTTATGACACCGCGAACTAGCACCGTAGTGAGATTCATCTCCCGCTAGCCCGTCTTCTTGCATAGAAAAACGCGGCTGGTCCGCGTTTTTTTTCGTCTGCGGCATGGGCCGCGACACTCTCCAAAGGAGCTTCCATGGTTTCAGTCCGACTTCCTGATGGCTCGCAGCGCCAGTTTGATTCTGCCGTCACTGTTGCGCAGGTCGCCGCATCGATCGGTGCCGGCCTTGCCAAAGCAGCGCTTGCCGGTAAGGTCGACGGCAAGCTGGTCGACACCTCTTTCATGATCGAGCACGACGCGGATTTAGCGATCGTCACCGACAAGGATGCCGATGGCTTGGAAGTCATTCGTCACTCCACTGCACACTTGCTAGCCTACGCGGTCAAGTCTTTATTTCCGGACGCGCAGGTAACGATTGGGCCGGTCATTGATAACGGCTTCTACTACGATTTTTCGTACAAGCGCCCGTTCACGCCGGAAGATCTGCAGACAATTGAAAAGAAGATGGCTGAACTGGCGAAGAAAGATGAGCCGGTTGAGCGCAAAGTGATTGCGCGCGATGAGGCGGTGGCTTACTTCAAGTCGATTGGCGAGCACTACAAGGCAGAGATTATTGCGTCGATTCCCGCCAATGAAGATGTATCGCTCTACAGCGAGGGCGAGTTCACTGATTTGTGCCGTGGCCCGCACGTGCCGTCTACCGGCAAGCTCAAAGTGTTCAAGCTGATGAAGCTGGCCGGCGCTTACTGGCGCGGCGATTCGAAGAATGAAATGCTGCAGCGGATTTACGGCACCGCCTGGACGAAAAAAGAAGACCAGGAAGCCTACCTGCACATGCTGGAGGAAGCCGAGAAGCGCGACCACCGCAAGCTAGGCCGACAACTTGATTTATTCCATTTCCAAGATGAAGCGCCAGGGCTGATTTTTTGGCACCCCAAGGGCTGGACGATTTGGCAGCAGGTGGAGCAGTACATGCGCCATGTGTATCAAGACAACGGCTACCAGGAAGTGAAAGCGCCGCAGATTCTTGATCGCTCGCTGTGGGAGAAATCGGGCCATTGGGATAACTACAAAGACAATATGTTCACCACCGATTCCGAGAATCGGGCTTATGCGTTGAAGCCAATGAACTGCCCGGGCCACGTGCAGATCTTCCGTTCGAATATGCACTCGTATCGTGAGCTACCGCTGCGCTACGGTGAGTTTGGTCAGTGCCATCGTAATGAGCCCTCGGGGTCCTTGCACGGCATGATGCGGGTGCGAGGCTTTACGCAAGATGATGGTCATATCTTCTGCACCGAGGATCAGATTTTGGATGAATGTGTAGCCTTCACCGCGCTACTGCAAAAGGTCTACCGAGATTTCGGCTTTACCGAGGTGATTTATAAAGTCGCTACTCGTCCTGAGAAGCGCGTCGGTTCAGACGAACTGTGGGACAAGGCCGAGCAGGCGCTGATCGAGTCGCTCAAGCGCTCGGGTTGCGAGTATGAAATCACTCCAGGTGAGGGCGCGTTTTACGGCCCGAAGATCGAATACACCCTGAAAGATGCGATCGGTCGGCCTTGGCAGTGCGGCACGATTCAGGTGGATTTCTCTATGCCGGTGCGATTGGAGGCGGAATACGTCGCCGAGGACAACACCCGCAAGGTGCCTGTGATGCTGCACCGGGCTATTCTGGGTTCATTAGAGCGGTTTATTGGCATGCTGATCGAGAACCATGCCGGTGCCTTGCCGCTGTGGCTGGCGCCGGTGCAGGTGTCGATCCTGAATATCTCGGAAGGGCAGTCAGATTACGCGAAAGAAATCGAGCAAACCCTGAAAAAACAAGGGTTTAGAGTGCAGGCGGATTTGCGGAACGAGAAAATAACCTATAAAATACGCGAGCAGTCGGTCCAGAAGCTGCCCACCATTGTGGTGGTCGGCGACAAGGAGCGAGATGCAAAAACCGTGGCCGTGCGTGCGCGAGGCAATGTCGATTTGGGCGTGATGTCCCTCGACGATTTGGTAAGCCGACTGCATCACGAGATCGCTACCAAGGCCTGACGGATTCCCCGTCGGGTCAGCCCGCAGCAGAAGCACGGCGTCTTTTTTGGACCTTTAGAAGGAAACGGCAATAGCTACTGATAAATCGCACCGTATCAACGGTGAAATTACCGCCCCCGAGGTTCGCCTCTCCGGCGTCGAGAATGAAGCGATCGGCATCGTGAGCCTGGCCGAAGCGTTTCGAATGGCCGAAGAGGCCGATGTCGATCTCGTCGAGATCGCGCCCACGGCGGTACCGCCGGTCTGTCGCCTGATGGACTACGGCAAGTTCAAATACCAAGAACAGAAGCGCGCACACGAAGCCAAGCTCAAGCAGAAAGTGATCTCGGTCAAAGAGGTCAAGTTTCGCCCGGGCACGGACGATGGCGACTACAACATCAAGCTACGCAATTTGGTGAAGTTCCTAGAAGAGGGCGACAAAACCAAAATCACGCTGCGCTTCCGTGGCCGCGAGATGGCGCACCAGGAAATTGGCGTGCGCATGCTGGAGCGCCTGAAGCTGGATCTGGAGCCGTTTGGCCAGGTAGAGCAATTTCCCAAGATGGAAGGCCGGCAGATGGTGATGGTGCTCGCTCCCAAGAAGAAGAAATAAGACTCTTCCGGCTTGCTAAGGCGCTGATTTCCTTGATAGAATTGTAGGCTTCGCTGGTCTAGGCGGAGCAATCGACGGGTGGCTTGATCTGCCTGTCAACAATAAGCGAGCTCAGGCATCCAAGCGCAGTGAATTTGCTGCCACCTGTCATCGTCCAATAAAGGAGCTGTCCGAAAAGGACAGAATTTTCATGCCAAAAATGAAAACCAAGAGCAGCGCGAAGAAGCGTTTTCGCGTTCGCCCAGGCGGTACCGTCAAACGTGGCCAGGCATTCAAGCGCCACATCCTGACCAAGAAAACCACCAAGAACAAGCGCCAGCTTCGTGGGGCGGTCGATGTTCATGACACAAACGTCAACGCGGTTCGCGCGATGATGCCGTTTGCCTGACCTAACGACCACCACAGGAGCACACTATGCCAAGAGTAAAACGTGGGGTCACGGCACGGGCCCGTCATAAGAAAGTTCTAGACGCCGCCAAGGGTTACCGCGGTCGTCGCAGCCGTGTTTATCGCGTCGCCAAGCAGGCGGTGATGCGCGCAGGGCAGTACGCCTACCGCGATCGTCGTAACAAGAAGCGCGTATTCCGCGCACTCTGGATCACCCGTATCAACGCGGCGACCCGTGAGCATGGCCTGACCTACAGCAAATTCATCAACGGTCTCAAAAAGGCCGAGATCGCGCTGGACCGTAAAGTGCTGGCCGATATGGCAGTGACCGACAAGCCTGCGTTCGCCGTCATTGTGAACCAAGTCAAAGCCACTATCGCAGCCTGATAGGCCGACTTGCGATGGCGCCACCGAGTCCGGTGGCGTTCATGCGGGGCATGAGGTGACAAGCCCGTGCCCCGTTGCCATTTTCAAGCACACGTATGAGCTCATTGGAACAACTCGTTGTTGCCGCAGGCGCTGATTTCGCCGCTGCGCAGGATTCTGCCGCGCTGGAGAATGCCAAGGCAAAATATCTCGGCAAGAGCGGGCAGATCACCGAGCAGATGAAGGGCTTGGGCAAGCTCGATCCCGAGGCGCGTCGCGCTCAGGGTGCGTTGATCAATGCGGCAAAAGATCAAATCGAGGCACTGCTGACTGCCCGCCGGAATGCCTTATCGGATGCGCAAATGCAAGAGCGTCTGAACGCCGAGGCGATCGATGTGACTTTGCCCGGACGTGGTCGCGGCGTAGGGGGTATTCACCCCGTCATGCGTTCATGGGAGCGCATCGAGCAGATTTTTGCCTCGATTGGTTTTGATGTGGCCGATGGCCCCGAGATCGAAACCGACTGGACCAATTTCTCTGCCTTGAATAGTCCGGAAAACCATCCGGCGCGTTCCATGCAAGATACCTTTTACATCGACGGTAATGACAGTATCGGCAAGCCGCTGCTGCTGCGTACGCATACCAGCCCGATGCAGGTGCGCTATGCAAAGATGCACCAACCGCCGATCAAGGTGATTGCGCCGGGTCGCACGTATCGCGTTGATAGCGATGCGACGCACTCGCCGATGTTTCATCAGGTTGAGGGCTTGTGGATCGATACGGATATCAGCTTCGCTGATCTCAAGGGTGTCTATCTCGGCTTCGTGAAAGCATTTTTTGAAACCGATGATCTGCAAGTACGTTTTCGTCCTTCTTACTTTCCATTCACTGAGCCATCGGCGGAAATCGACATTGCGTTTGGTTCCGGGCCGCTGAAGGGCCGCTGGTTGGAGGTCTCGGGTGCGGGGCAGGTGCACCCCACTGTGTTGCGCAACATGGGCCTCGATCCCGAGCAGTTCATTGGGTTCGCCTTTGGTTCGGGTCTTGAGCGGCTGACCATGCTGCGTTATGGCATTAATGACCTTCGACTGTTTTACGAAGGTGATCTTCGCTTCCTCAAGCAATTCAACTGATTTCGGACGACGCGAGCAATGCAATTTTCTGAAAACTGGCTACGAACGCTGGTCGACCCCAAGCTCACCTCGGATGAGTTGTCGCATCTGCTGACGATGTCTGGCCTTGAGGTTGAAGAGTTTGAGCCTGTGGTGCCTCCATTTACGCATGTGGTGGTGGCGCAGGTAGTGCAGGTGGAGCCTCACCCGAATGCAGACAGGTTACGTGTGTGCCAGGTGGATGCGGGTACGGGCACTATGCTGAACATTGTGTGCGGTGCGCCGAATGTGCGAGCAGGTCTGAAGATACCGTGCGCCATGATTGGCGCAAAGTTGCCACCGGGTGAAGACGGTAAACCCTTCGAGATCAAGCTCGGCAAGCTGCGCGGTGTGGAGTCGCAGGGCATGCTGTGCTCTGCGCGCGAGCTGAAACTGTCTGAAGATCATGCCGGCCTGCTTGAGTTGCCTGATGATGCCCCAGTGGGTAAAAATTTCCGCGACTATTTTCAGCTCAACGATCTTAAATTCACCATCAAGCTGACGCCCAATCGTGCGGATTGTTTGTCGGTGTTGGGTGTGGCGCGCGAGGTGGCTGCATTGACGGGCGCATCACTGTCGATGCCCGTATTCAAGTCAGTGGCGGTGAGTCTGGATGAAGTGTTGCCCGTCAAGATTGCTGCGCCTGATTTATGTGGACGCTTTTCTGGTCGCGTCATTCGCGGTTTGAATGCCAAAGCCGAGACACCGCAATGGATGAAGCAGCGGCTTGAGCGGAGTGGTCAGCGACCGATCTCGGCATTGGTCGATATCTCGAACTACGTCATGCTTGAGCTTGGTCGTCCTACACATGTATTTGATTTGGACAAAATCCACGGCGGCCTCGAGGTGCGCTGGGGTCGCGCTGGAGAGCAGCTGAAGCTGTTGAATGGCAATACAGTCGCTGTCGATGAGTGGATCGGTGTGATCGCCGATGATACCGGCCCGGAGGCCATGGCAGGCATCATGGGTGGCGATGCCACAGCAGTATCGCTCGACACCACCAACATTTTTCTTGAAGCCGCATTCTGGTGGCCAAATGCGATTCAGGGCAGGGCACGGCGCTTTAATTTTTCTACCGATGCTGCGCATCGTTTCGAACGCGGCGTGGACTTTGCGACCACGGTCGAGCATATCGAGCGTATCACTGCGCTGATCGTCGAGATTTGCGGCGTACCCGGACAGACCAAGGTGGGGCAGGTGGATGATCAGATCACCGCACTGCCCAAGCGCGAGCCGGTAACACTGCGCGTTTCACGCGCCTCAAAAATCATCGGCGTCCCGCTATCGGCGCAACAAGTGGCTGACATCTTTTCGCGCCTTGGTTTGCCGTTCACTCAGCAGGGTGAGTCGTTCTTAGTGACTGCGCCCAGCTTCCGCTTCGATATCGAGATTGAAGAAGATTTGATTGAAGAGATCGCGCGGGTCTATGGCTTCGACAATATTCCCGCATTGCCGCCAGTGTCGGCCAATGAAATCCGACTCGCGCCCGAGCACCAGCGCTCTTTGTTCACGGTACGCCGGCAAATGGCCGATTTGGATTATCAGGAAGTGGTCAACTACAGCTTCATTGATGAGTCGGCTGAGCGTCGCTTTGGTATTACAGACCCGATCAAGCTGCTAAACCCGATCGCTAGCCAAATGAGCGTTATGCGCTCGCAATTGCTGAGTGGGCTGGTGGCGAATGTTCGCTACAACCTGAACCGAAAAGCGTCGCGTATGCGAGTGTTCGAAATCGGTGCGGTGTTCTCAAAAGATGCCAACATCGACGATGGCCCGCTGTCGGTAGCCGGTATTGCGCAACCCAAACGACTATCGGCACTGGCGTATGGCACGGTAGCGGATGAGCAGTGGGGTCAAGCGTCACGCACGGCCGATTTTTTTGATCTCAAGGCCGACCTGGAAGCCTTGTTCTCGCCGCAGACCTTACGGTTCGAGAAAGTGGCCCACCCCGCGCTACACCCTGGTCGTTCCGCTGCGGTTTTCATCGGCGATAAGCCTATCGGGCTCATCGGCGAGTTGCACCCAGGTTTGGTGCAGTCACTCGAGCTACCGCTGGCGCCCGTGATGTTTGAGGTCGATGCCGCTGCGCTGCAGCAGCGCAGCCTTCCGGTATACCAAGAGCTTTCCAAGTTTCCGCCTGTCATGCGCGATCTGGCGCTGCTGGTTGAGCAGTCGGTTTTGGTGCAATCGCTACTGGACACCATGCACCAGCTGGCAGCAGTTAACCCGGTGTGTCGAATCATGCAACACATGGTTTTGTTTGATGAATATCGCGGCAAAGGGCTGCCGGAAGGGCAAAAAAGTCTTGCCTTCCGTGTGACCATGCAAGATACTCAAAGCACCCTGCAGGATGAATCGGTTGATGCGGCGATTGCAGCGCTGGCCGAGGCTGTTCACCAAAAGCATGGCGCAACCATAAGAAAATAAGCAGCCATTTCGGGGCTCGTCAAACATGATGAATCACACCAATCCCGCAGAAGTTGAATCTGTCGTCGCAGCGGATCTCGATCGCGCCATTCAGGCCAACCAAGCGCGCGTCGGTGCCGAGAAAGAATTACCGACCCTCACCAAGGCAGAGCTGGCCGAGTTGTTGTTCGAGCAGGTTGGTTTGAACAAGCGAGAAGCCAAGGACATGGTCGATACCTTCTTTGGCGAGATTCGCGATGCGCTGGAGCGTGGTGAGTCGGTGAAGCTGTCTGGCTTCGGTAACTTCCAGCTGCGCGACAAACCGCAACGACCCGGACGCAATCCCAAGACGGGCGAAGAAATACCTATCAGCGCTCGTAGAGTAGTCACCTTTCATGCAAGCCAAAAGCTGAAAGCGCAAGTCGATGCGTCAGGTGTTCGTCCGCCGGCGCATCCCGTCTGAGTTGAGCCGTCATGACCGAGCGCGCGGCCAAGCCTTCACTGGCGCCTCTGCCACCGATCCCGCCGAAGCGATACTTCACGATCGGTGAGGTGAGTGAGTTGTGCGGCGTAAAGCCCCATGTGCTTCGCTACTGGGAGCAGGAATTCACCCAACTCAAGCCCGTCAAGCGACGAGGTAACCGGCGCTACTATCAGCACCATGAAGTAATGCTGATTCGCCGCATCAGAGAGCTGCTGTATGAGCAAGGATTCACCATCAGCGGCGCGCGCAATAAGCTTGACGCAAATGGCGCTACCAGCAGCCCAACGGCACAGGCGATGGATCTTGTTGCTGTGCGGGCTGAGCTCGGCACCATACTCGGACTATTGAGGCTCTGAGCCGCCCTTGCTGGTAGTAGCAGTTGTAGTTCGGCAAAAAAATGCCCGCTCGGTGAGCGGGCAAGATCTATATCTGAGGAGAAGACATAGAGGAGACGCGTATATTATGCTGCTCTGCAAAATATAAAGCAAATGCTTTATTCCTATCCATTCAATAGATGTTTCGTATGACTGGCGCCCAAGGCGGGTCGCAAGAGCGCTCACCGGGGCCGGACGCCGCATCAAAACCTATGTGTTTTATTGATAACTTGGCGATATTTCCGCAAATGGATTCATTCTGGAAAGAAAATTTTGCGAATTTCTGAACATTTGACCGTATAATTTCTTTTAGGAATCAAATCGGTTTGCCAGCGCCCTACATCCGTGCACGTGGATGGGACGATGGCAAGCCCCAAGTGTTTGATTTTTTCTTTCACCAGAATCATGGAGGCGGTGTTGGCGGACTCTAATCAAAGCGGATGTCTGACGGTTGGTGAAGGCGTCGTTCTCAACGGGACGTTTGTGGTCCCGGATATTGCCTCGGTGTCGGGCAGTATTGAGGGCGATATCACAGCGCGCGAGCTGATTGTTGCCAGTTCGGGCGTGATCAAAGGCAAAGTCACCGCGGAGATCATCGACCTTCGGGGCGAGATCCATGACACGCTGACCGCCAAGAAATCGCTGTTCATCCGATCAACTGGTAAGGCACTCGGCTCGGTGCAATATGCAGAAATCGAGATCGAAAAGGGCGGTGACCTGCAGGGTTCACTACAAAAGATTGATGGCGACGGCCCAGCTTCGGGTACGTACTGATTTCGGGGCTGTGACTCGTGTTCATCAATAAAAAACGCAACGACGAACGGGAAAAAATGGCGACTCCCATCGAAACTAGCCAACCACCGGTGATTGAGCCAGAACTACCTGCCCCAGAGGTACAAGTGGATCTCGACCAGGCCTACCCCGGTAACGGTAATGGCAACGGCGGCATGAAGCCGGCGGTGAATAACCTGAAACCCTCGATCATCAGTGAAGGCTTCGAGTTCATCGGCGAGATTCGTTCTAATGGTTACCTGACCATTGACGGAACGGTGCGCGGTACTCTGTCTCTGCACTCGATACAGATCGGCGTGACCGGCGTGCTCGACGGCAATGTCACCTGCGACACCATGAACGTCAAAGGCAATTTTGCGGGCTCGCTGGATTGCCGTGATCTGACCATCGGCAGTCGCGCTGTGGTGGACGGTAAGGTCAGCTTCAAGAGCATCACCATTCAGCGCGGTGGTGTGGTCAAGGGCGAGCTCAAGAAAAAACCGTAAATGCGGGTGGCCGGCTAAGGCGCGCACGCTAGCGCTACAGCCGGTAATCCGAACGGCTTGCTCAACAGCGGTATTCAATGAGTTGGTGAGCCATAAAAAAAGCCTGACGGTGTGTCGTCAGGCTTTTTTATTTTTGTCGCAGTTGACTGGAACTACTTTTTCTCTTGCGCCATTTTGATGACAGTTTGCGCGTCAGTGCTGCTGGTATTGTTTTGTGCTTGAATCACCAAGCCAAGCAGTTTGGCGCCGTGCTCAACGCCGATGGTGCCATAGGTGATGTCACCACGAACCTCAGAGTCTTTGTGAAACTCTGCGCGTTCATTGGCGTAAATGTTTCCTTCGACTTTGCCGGCAACCATAACGCGATGCGCCGTGATGTCGCCCGACACTTCGCCAGAGCGACCAATTGCAACCGTCACTTTCTTTTCTTTGACGGTTTCGATATTACCAATCACCTTGCCATCAATGCGTACGCTATCGAGCAGTACTAAACGACCGTAAATCTCGGTGGTCGCACCGATTAACGTGTCGAATTTCTCCTGCGTGGGTAGTAGTTTGCTTTGCTTCATTTTGCGGAACATCGCCCTCTCCTGTTCCAGATTTATAACCCGCAATATACCGGACACAGCATCGGTACGGGGTTGATTTTTTTAAGATGAAGCGGCTTGTTACGGTTGATGCGTAAACAAGATGTTGAGCACTCGTCGTGACACAGGAAAAATCAATGCGTTGCGTCTACTTTAAAGAAATTACTTAAGCTTGTGGTTTTTGATTCGACAAGCTCAGCCGCCACTGGGCAGCACCTGAACCGGGTTCATGACATGCCCATTGCGAAACACTTCGTAGTGCAGGTGCGGGCCAGTGGAACGACCAGTGCTACCAACATCGGCAATATGCTGACCACGTTTGACGCGTTGTCCTTCGGTGACGTGACGCTTGCTGATGTGCGCGTAGCGCGTCATGAAACCCTCAGCGTGCGTTATCTCGACGATGTGTCCGTACGTGTCTTCCCAGCCGGAACGCGTCACCAATCCATCGGCGGTGGCGATAATAGGCGCGCCATGTGAAGCAGTGAAATCAAGTCCCTCGTGGCGAGCAAGTGTGTGCGTAAATGGATCAACGCGCATACCAAACCCGCTTGTCATACGAAAATCACCAGCGATCGGCACTCCGGTAGGCAACGTATGCAGCCACTGCAACTGCTTATCCCAGTCGCTGCGCATGCTGCTCACTGTTTTATTGAACTGCCCGATTTCGCCCATCGTGCTGTCGAGGCTTTCATCCAGAGGCAGCGATGAGTCGAGCGTCGCACGTCGACTTGGCAGCAGCAGCAATGGACCGCCACGACCATCCTCTTTGCTGGCAACGCGCTCGCGCAAAGACGCTGGCGTTGCGATTTCCATGAATCGGTTTTTTAGTTGCTGCAGCTGGCGGATGTCTTGCGCCGTCGAGTCCAGAGTCTCTTGCATCTTCACCAGGCGATCACGATAAATCGCCTCCATGCGTTGCTGCTCGGCTTCTGTGGTGACGCCGCCCAGGGTGCGTGCAAGGTCAGGGCTGGTTTCAACCGCAATCTTGAAACCAACGAGGTAGAGCAAGAAGCCGGTAACGATAAGCGTGAAAGAACCCACCAACGCCGCAACCACCACCTTCTTCGCGGTAATTGAGATAGTGCGCACACGCCCCGTCGGGCCAGAAACCCACATCAACTGCATCGCTACGTCCTCTGGCGGGATTAGTTGAAATCCATAGACACGAGCTCGACATTATATTGTTTTCAAGCAATTTGTTGCCCAAAAAAGTGCGAAATATGAATATTCTGATAATAAAAATCTGAATATTTTCAATATCTTGGGCGTTTATCGGTGATAAGCAGTGGGATCGCGCCCATTCGCTTACCAATATTTCGCATAAGAAAGCGGGTCGCCGCTTGAGGGCTGTCAACTGACGGCCCTTTGCAGCTTCACAATTTGTTGGGCGTTTTGTTGGGCACTTTTTGAGGAAAATTGTCAGCCAACAAAAAAGCCAAGCCGGAGCTTGGCGTAAGTCTTTGAATTGATTGGTCGGGGCGGCGGGATTCGAACTCGCGACCCCTTGCACCCCATGCAAGCCTCGACGCCCTTGCACCATTAGCGTCTCAAATGGCTTGGCAAGGAAGTGCAATAAAAACCGCGAGTTAGCGGCATTTTGGGTCTCAAGAGGTATTTTGAAGTGTCTCCAGATCCGGGGTTAAGTTGTACCCGATCTTGTACCCGGGGGACACAACTTCTGCAAGAGGAGCCCATGATGACAAGACTTACAGACTTGGCGATACGTAATTTAAAGAGCCAAACTGAGCGGATGGTCGCCGACGGCGAGGGCCTCTACCTGCGAGTGCGGCCAGGTGCAACCAATAAGTTCTGGATCTTTCGGTTCACCCAATCCGGAAAGACATGGAAGATACAACTTGGCACATACCCATACATGGGCCTGTCGGAAGCAAGAGAACGGGCCCGGGCCTTAGCCCGGGAGCACAAAGCGGGGCTTAACCCCGTCTTTGAAAGGGACCGCAGGAGAGAGGAAGCAAGGTTAAGGGAGCTTGAGGCCTCTATGAAGCCATCTGTCGAGAAGTTGTTTTTCAACTGGATGGCAATAGATCTCAAAGATCATAAGGATGGTGGTTTTGCCGTTCGCCGAGCCTTTGAGAAAGATGTCCTACCCGCAATAGGCCATCTGCGGGTAGAGGACGTGCAAAAAATTCATCTGACATCCATTGTTGACAGCATAGTTGGTCGAGGTTCCCTCCGAATGGCTAAAGTAGTCTTCTCACTAATGCGGCAGATGTTTCGTTTCGCGCAGGATCGAGACGTTATCTCGGCTGATCCTAGTCAATCAATACGGAAATCAAAGATTGGGGGTAAGGACGTTGAGCGAGACCGCGTTTTATCTGAATCGGAGATTAGGCACCTGGCAGAGGTCCTGCCCAAATCAGGGCTACGCGAGACTACTCAGCTCGCCATTTGGATCATGCTTTCAACTTGTTGCCGCATAGGTGAGCTCACACGGGCACGGTGGGCTGACATTGATCTAGCGGCAGGCGTCTGGCACATACCAAAAGAAAACAGTAAAAATGGAAGACCGCATGTGATCTACCTTTCCGAGTATGCTCAAAAGCTATTCGGTCGGCTCAGGGCACAGCAGTCGCTGTTTCATGAGAGCGCCATGTCAGTGACTATCGTTCCCATAACTTGGGTATACCCAAATAGGAATGGGTCCAGGCCCCTTGATCGGAAAACAATCTCAAAGCAGATTTCTGACAGGCAGCGCGCCAACGATATCTTCTCTAAACGCGCAAAGGAGGCTTTTAAGACATCACTGATATTGACTAGCGGAAAGTGGCGCCCTCACGACCTCAGAAGAACAGGCGCCACTTTAATGGTATCGCTCGGCGTGCTCCCCGAGGTCGTGGAGCGTTGCTTGAACCACACCGAGGTAAAGCGTCTGAGACGGATTTATCAGCAGCACGAGTACCGCAAGGAGATGGCAGAGGCTTGGCATCTTTTAGGGAGCCACCTACAGGCTATCTCTCAGGCTAAAAATCGAGAATCACAAGAGCGATCGAGGGAAGCATGACAAATAATCGACTGCATTTAGTGCTACGGAGTAAGGTAACCGGAAAAATAGCTAGTCGCACTGACCAAGAGATTCTCGCAATAAGACTTGAGGCTACGATACTTAATACCGCTGGTCGCTGTCAAGGTATTCTAAGCCTACTACTACCTAGAAACGAGCGAGAGAGGATGGTGCTGCGCAGGGCTTCTGTTCGTTACGAGATCGCAGAAGTGAAAAAAAGATCTTCAGGAGAAAGGCAGAGGGTCTCATCATTGGTCGAGACAAGTCACGAGTTTATGGTTCAACTAGCGGAGCTTTATCTCAAGTCAAAAAACTATAGTGAGCATAATATCTCCGTCAAAAGCTTCGTGAGGTGGCTTTGCAGAGAGCTTGAAAAGCATGAGTCAGAGGCTTGTAAGTATGTTTTCGCGTTAAATCCAGCATTGGCAGATAGGCGATCGCCTGGATGGTGGGAGAATCGAATTGCTATCCGACGACGAAATTAAAAGCTGTTGAAAGAAAAAAAACGTGAGTTAACCCCTTCCTCTAATTTAGTCGCTAAGGTACGCAGAGACACTGGAGGAGCTTCTATGAATCAAAATGAGATACTGGAACTCAAAGCGATTATTGGCGGCGGAGCCGGCGATAACTTGAGTAAGGGACTACTGCCCATTTCCCGTAGCACCTGGTACAGGGGTATAAGGGCAGGGCGATACCCGCGTCCTATACGACTGAGTCCCCGAAGAGTTGGGTGGCGAAGGTGCGATATCGAGACTCTTTTAGCGACACTGCGTTAGGGCGACTTCCTGAAAAATATAGATACATCATCAACGGTACCGGCAGAAACGGCAGCTCGTACCGACGGAGCGGTAATCTGCTTTTATACGATTATGCAGCCCTTTGTATTTGATACACCCCATTCGCCTAGGCCGCAAAAAGCCTGAACTACGCATTTGGCAAATGTGCATATGTAACGGAAAGCCGAGGCTATCGGAAAAGGTCTTCAATAGGCCTAGTAGGTATTGCGCGCCAAACTGAAGAACTCTTCAGTCGATCACACATGGACTAGGCGCATCCATGCAGCAATTCGTGGAACAAGCCCCACGCGGTTCAGTTCTCTGAACCATCACCCTCCAGATTTCAAATAGCGTCCTTGACCGTTGGTCGTGGGCATCGCATTTATGTCTACGCTTGGCAAAAGCGCGGACTTTTATGAAAGACTTGATTATGAAAAGCAGACTGATTTCAATCCCGGTTCAACATCGCGTGGACGGCATCCCTGAGTTTTTGAAGGAGCTACCCCAATGGGTTCACTGGGCAGCAAATGAGAGGAAAGACGACGGGCGTTTCAACAAAGTTCCAGTTAGTACCTCTGGTTTTAATATCAACGCTCATGATCCAAAGAACTGGAAGACTTTTGAAGAAGTAGATATTGGTTTCAAGCCCGAGGTACATTCTGGAATTGCCATTGACCTGACGGGGAAAAAGGTTGCCATAAGCGGCACCGACCAAGAAGGATTCTTAATTGGTATTGATCTTGATCGCTGTATTATAGAGCTCAACCCAGACGGGATACCCACCTTAACGCCCTTTGCCCAGCAAGTTGTCAAAGCACTCGGTTCGTACTGGGAGATAAGTCCATCAGGCACCGGTATCAGAGCATTCTTCTATACCGACACGAAAGTGTCAGGTAAAAACAGAGGTGGTGCGGAGATCTACAGTGAGGGGCGTTTTCTCACCGTTACTGGCGTTGGCCAAGGAGCGATACGCAAGCTGGAGGAGACCGAAGTTCGCGCGCTACTCTGCCTTCTCTTTGGTCAAGTTGGTGATCGCAATCCCTCAGCGAGATCGACAGACCGGAATCCACAACATAACAGCAGCATTAAAGCGGGTCTGGGGCATATCAATTACCCGCGAGAGACGCC
>Ga0194117_10002128_pt1 | contig 21569 bp, 28 predicted proteins | sample TA2MahsurfametaG_FD_160579 | JGI IMG/M metagenome (GOLD analysis project Ga0194117, IMG submission 160579) | Freshwater microbial communities from Lake Tanganyika, Tanzania - TA2015009 Mahale N1 surface | ecosystem: Environmental > Aquatic > Freshwater > Lake | place: Tanzania: Lake Tanganyika...
GGTTATCAGACGATGTTTTGAGAACGATGTATCGCACACCTTATGAATTAGCAGAACAGCAACAAGCTGCAAATCGGCAAGCAGCAGAAGCAGCAGCAGCAGCAGAAGCAGCACGGCAAGCAGCAGCAGCAGAAGCAGCACGGCAAGCAGCAGCAGCAGAAGCAGCACGGCAAGCAGCAGAAGCAGCACGGCAACAAGAAGAGGAAAGGCAAAGAGCGATAAGTTACGCCAAAAATGATGCATCGGAAGCTATCGCCGCAGCAGACGCTGCAATAGCAGCTGTGAAGGAGGCTGAAACCGCCGGAGCTAGTGTCACATCATTAAAAACGGCAGCAGAAACTGCAAAAACGAATGCTGTGAATGCCCAAACAGCGGCAAATAATGCTCAAACGACGAGTGCAGCAAATGCCGCCAAATCAGCAGCCGATAATGCGAAAAATGATGCGAATACCGCCAAAAATGCTGCTATTCGGGCATATAATGATGCAACACAATTAGCAATAACTGCTGCCAAAAATGCTGCATCGGAAGCTATCATCGCAGCAGACGCTGCAATAGCAGCTGTCAGGGAGGCTGAAACCGCCGGAGCTAGTGTCACATCATTAAAAACGGCAGCAGAAACTGCAAAAACGAATGCCCTGAATGCCCAAACGGCGGCAAATAGCGCTAAAACGACGAGTGCAGCAAATGCCGCCAAATCAGCAGCCGATAATGCAAAAAATGCGGCAAATGCCGCCAAAAATGATGCACTCGGTATTAAGACGACTTCTGTCAATAACGCAAAAACGGCTGCGATAGGTGTTGCAAATGAAGCTATATCAATTGCGGATGTTGCAATTGCTATCGCCAATGAAGCTATTCGGTTGGAAGGTTCATCGGTTGCCGCTGCACAAAATGCAAAAACGAAAGCGACGGAAGCAAAAACGGAAGCAAACACGGCAAAAACATCAGCAGAAGGGGCAACGACGGTGTCTATAGCTTCTGCTGCAAAAACGGCGGCAGAAGCCGCGAAAACGAAAGCAACAGAAGCAAAAAGGGCGGCGGATGATGCGAAAGCGGGGAATGTAGCCAGTGTCGAAGCAAAATGTAAGACCCCGGCAATAATGAAGTTTACAGCAAAGGTCGAACCAAATGCAGCGATTCCTGCTTCTGGACCTGTATCACCGAATGTATATTGGACCGTCGATAGTACAGGTCCAAATAAAGAGTTCATTTCAATACCAGACAAGGACAAAGACGGAAATGATGTTATTGGTGCTTTACAATACTGTGGTAAAGTAGGTAAATTTCTTATTTTATATAACAGTTCTACAAAAGACCGCAATATTCAGTACAAAATTTTAGCGAATGAAAAAACAAACTCCAATAATTATTTTAAATTCAATGTCGAAATTGTCGGGGGAACGACCGGGTTTACAAAGGCGAATCTCATAGACGGGCAAGATATTTTTATTCGGACAAGTGAAACGCAAGTCATATCACAAGGACCTTCGGTTGCTTCATCTACTTTTAAAAACGCATGCACTGACCCCGAATCTAAGACTTTTGCAAACTGTAAGCCTGTATGTATTCCCACAGACGGAGCAGGTAATATTTTATATAAAGACGGAACATCATTGCCGAGAAAAATTGTCGAAAGCAAAAATCAATGGTTGGCAAATTATTATGAATATAGACCTGTAAGGGGTATTGGTGGGGACGGTAGTGTACAGTACTTACCGATGGACCCTTCAAAAACATTTGTCGGTGGAGGAACAGACTGTACTGAACCGTGCCCGCCATATGATACTGGAGGGAAACGACCGGCATTTTGTAGACCACCTGACACGAATTGGGGGAAACAACCGGTTGAAGGTGAAAAAGGTATATGTCCGCGGGGTTGCATAAAAGTGGACGATCCCACTTCAAGGCGGAATAGTTCTGCATGTAAGTATGATAAAGCATCGGGATATACATGCCGCGCTGTATGCGACTTTAATGCTGATTCTGAATGTAGACAAAATAATGACTGTGCGAATTGTCGAGGCAGTGACTATATTACAAAGTTTCCTACTGGCTGGAAACCTACGTTGACGAGAAGAATACAAGAAATATATTCTCGTGATGACTGTAATCATAAATGTAAAAAAGCTACCGTGGATACATGTCGTAACTTTTTACAGTTAGAACAAAGCGGTGCGTACTTGGAAAGCAGATGCCGTAAAATCGGAACAAGTGGGAAAAAGGTGATTTGCGGTCCTATTTCGAATAACACGCAAACAGGACTAGTTTCGGGGTATGATATGTGTATTACATGCAAATCGAACAAAAACATGTATGCATATTTTGAGTTTGACAAGCAGTGGAACAATACTACAAGGCAGTGGGATTTTATAAATATACGTGAAATACTTAATCCTTCCGCGAGTTGGTTTGAAGGGGATGTAAATAGTTTTAGCGAAGGTGGTGATGGTCGTGGTGAGGGAGCGGGTTCTGGTGAAAGAGAAGGAGGAGGTGGTGGTGCTAACCTGAGAGGGTCTAAACCATCTAGATACCAAGAGGATAGAAATAGCAGATATGCAAGAGATTCGAGAGATATGGGAGAAATACAGTCAAATAATAATTCAAAATTGATTTATATGAATTCTGCATCACAAAATGCGAAAAGACAGGAAATAATTGCCAAAGTTTCTGCTATGAAAATACAGCTCGACAAAATGACGAGCGAATACAATAATTTAGAAGAAAATGTAAAGTTGAATAAAATCCAAATGGATAAAGCAGAAAATGATTGTTACGATATAAATGTGAGTCTTAGAAGAGCCGTTAAAGAGTATACTGATGCAGAGGCAATTTCACTACGTTACGGTTCTACTGTAAAAGAGAAAAGGGAAACCGAAGCAGCGAATACACGGATGTACACCGTAAAACAGAATGCGCGTGATATTTGTAACATTTATGATAGACTTAAAGAAAAACATATGATGTCGGTGAATGAATTGAATTCTCTTAAGAATAAAATAAACGACTTGCGTGCGCAATATAATACAGCGAGTGCTAGTGTCGGTGGAGGCGATGGTGGCTCATTCTTATCTCCTATTATTAATATATTCTTTGGAGATGATGCAAATCGTGATTGTTCAGGGCAACTTGGATGCGGTAATGGTATCGACTATGCTTTCCCATCCCCATTCAATAGTTCTGTGGGTGGGAAGTTTACGCCTCAGCCTTTTTATGGCAGCATACGTTTATAAGAATCGAGAGTATGAAATGTATGAGAGTATGAGAGTATGAGAGTATGAGATGCTACAGAAGCGTGAGATTAATCGAAATTCTATATTTAATTGTAAAACTAAATATCGAATACATTGAATGAAAATACGTGAAACTTACTTTTGTATATAAATAAAATACGTATTCATCGAAAATACTGTATGCGCATGAATCATCATATGAAATATATGGTCATATTTTGGATACATATATTCTAACACGAATAATACAAACGTATTAAATAATCCACCCATCATAAACATGTTTGGATAACTGTCGTAAAGAATACACACAAACGCCGTGTGAGCCAAAAATGTGTCAATAATATGTATCATATTTTTACCATTATCTTGTTTCCGTTCTAGTGCATGATTCATAATACCAAGTATCAACATTAGAGTATACAAACAAGAGTAAAAATAGTTTTGGGTATAGTAAGATGTGAGTACAACTGTGGAAAAAAATGAAACCGAAACTTGTAATGGTTTCATGACAATGTTTTTGAACAACTAAATAAATTTGATGACGTATATATATTTTTCGGGTTGTTTTTAAATTGTTTTTAAATGGGTGTTGCACTGTTTTGTGAGGGTTTTTTACCTGTAACCGTAACCGTATGCATATACATGTCGATTCGCTGCATTCAATGCGCGATTGTATTCCGTCATCTTAGCGTATATCAGTTGTCCGTCATCTTCCCAGTATTTCGGTTCAAGTGTTCCTCCGATAGTTAAGGTAAACTTTGACTGGTATGTTCGCGCCACTACACTGATGCATCGGTTTGCGTAGTTAAAGAGTTCGCGTATTTCGTCCAAGATTGCAAAATCCTGTTCGGTGACTTCATTGTAAGGTCGCTTATTTGCCTCAGTTTGGCGAAGATGGTCAGCAAATCGGAATATAATGTCGGTTGCTGTGTTAAGAACCATGGTAAGAATATTCTGAATATCGCGGGACTTCTGCATTCTTTTGTCTGCGCGTTGTAATGCTGTTGCGAATTCTTGTTCTGTGAATTCACCTAGAAGGTATTTGACACCCAGATCTTCATTGTAGCGGAGAGGGTCGATGTGATGCTGCGGAAGAAGCACATGGCGAATCTCGATAATAATGCGGCATATTTCTTGTACCTGCATTTTGCGAAACAGAATCATGCGTTCTATGCGCATTCTTTCCTTCAGGTAGAGAGTGAGAGGGTCAGTGTTTCCATCAGGTGACGGAATCGTCAGTAAGTTGGCTATTTGGTCTGTCCATGTTTTTTTTTTCGTGCCATCTTCCATGAGATTGTTTGCATTTGAGATGCAGTCGGCATAAAATCTTTCCCACCTCTCTTTTCCGCTCATCGGTTGTTGTTGTTGTTGTTGGGTAGTTGCAGCCGCACCACCACCACCGCCCGCAGACACTGGTCCGTTTATCACATCCTTGTGAAGATTTCGCCAAACAATCATGTTGTGAGTGATAGATTCGGCGGGGAATAAGTTTGACAAAACGGTGGTTGTCATGTTGTCGATTTCGCGTCCGCATAAAATATCGCCTGGAACGCGGGGTGCTTGTCCTCCATGTAGCTGGCGCTGAAATTCGTAATAATGGGGGTTATGAATAACCGTCTCGATTCGCCCCGTCACCCAGTCAAAAGCGCAGTCGTTGCACGCGGTACAAAACATCTGGTTGCATCCGCTAATCTTATATACACGAGCACCGCATTTCGGACAAGCGCGCGTTTCCGCGTCAATGAGTTTTGCAGATGCCAGATTGTCGGCGTTGCATACATGCGGTGAATCCTGTGTTGCGCCCTTCATTTCGTGACAGTCTTTGCATGCCCACATATTGCAGAGGTTACATTTCCATTGGGTGCTGAGAAAACCGCGACAGTTTGCGGCGGTATTTGGACACGGTCTTATAAAGGCGGCATGCTCACGTTGGGTGGAGGAGGAAGAAGAACCTGGGTGGGCAGCGTCGGCAGTAGGTCCAACACGTATGCGATGTTCGATACGAGCTTTTTCTGTTGTACACGCATAATGCTTCATGCGAAGAATATTCATTTGTTCGAGGAGTTGGTTGCACTCGGTGTTTAACTCGTCTTTGCGTCTTACCATTTCTGCGATGGGTTGGCGTGTGGGGAGGAGTGCGCGTTCTTTTTGGAGTATAGTGCGTTCGCGATGCTCTTTCCAATCTTTTGAAACAAATTTGAGCGTGAAATTGTCTACGAGAAATTCGCGCTGAAACTCCTTGTGACAGTTCATACAATTCGGAAGAGTGTTGGATGGGTCCAGTATAAATGTCGCATAACACTGACGACAAGCCTGGTAGCCACAGGAGTGACATTTGACGGGGGTGCGCGTGGATTTGTTATAGGGGTCAAGACAGACGGCGCATTCTTTTGATTGTTCGGGAGCGTGTCTGGGTGCCAACACGGAAATGATTTTATTTTCGGGAGTAGTAGATGCAGCAGACGCAGATGACATTTCTGAATTTTGAAGATGATTTGTAGTTGAAGTGTTTTTCTTATTGTTGCTGTTTTCATTTTTATTCATTATTTCCACTTCAATTTTATGTTCTTCGGTATTATTCAGTGTATTCGATAATAAATTAGACATATCCACCACTTCACTTATAATTTATATAGTACTAACTTTAATTATATTATATATCTTATAGATATTATAGATATTACTTTTTGTCTATTAGTTAAAGTATATTAATAATAACAGAAAACATCGTGGGCATGGTATGAATTATAGTTTAAGTGGATTACGGCTACCATTACTATATGAGCGAAGATATGACACACGTGGACGATTAGAAGATGCACTGAGTTTTACTCTTATATTTTTAGGGTTATCACTAGATACATGCTGCTTTATTGGAGCTACATTGGCAAATTGCATCGATGCAACTATGGATTCTTTTCTTCGATTTCTACGCATTGTTTTACTATTGGGTGAATTGGGTGAATGAGGTGATAATGGTAATTCTTTTACTACTTGTACAGGAGACCGTTTTAAATTTTCTTCTTCAACTTCTTCGATTTTGCGTAGTACGTGTTTATACGTTTTTGGTTTATGTCCAACCGTTTGCTTATAATAGCTAGTATATGGATAGTATTCTATATTATTAATTCCGTGAGTTGTTAGTAATTCGTCAAACATAGTGTCATTTCTTTTTGCATCACTCAGTATATGAAATAATGTTCTATTATATATTTTTTCTAAAGGATAAATGTCATAAGGAGGGGTAGTAGTAAATGTAGTAAATGTTTTAGATGGAAGGTCAATTTTATATAAAGTATACGGGTTCGTTTTATGTGTGATAAAAACAACATCCAAATCACTAGAAATTTTGAGTTCATAGTCATAGTTTCCACCTGTTTGTACCTTTAGGCTTTTATGTAATTTGCGTGACTTGTGCATCTTTCGATATTTTCTAAACTTTCGGTATGTTTTTTTCATTTACTGTGCCTTTATAAAATATGGTTATATTTTTATACTATTTTAAGTATCTATAGAAAAATAAAATAAAATAAAATAAAAAGTGTTAGTTGAATATACACATGGATGCATGCGCGCGGCGTGAGATTACCTATGACTTACTTACCTGAGGGAATCCGAGAATCCGAGAATCCGAGAACCGAACCTCCGCTTAGAATCGCGCCCCCATATCGTAGAATCGCTTGAACAGCTGCTTAGTTCCGTCTAGTCCCATCGGCGTGAATGCGAGGATTTCCATGTTGCTTTTGGTCGCCGAGTAGGACGGAATGCCCATGTCTTCCATCGTGAACAAGCCGCACGACTGATACATCTGAATGTCGCGCTGGTTGTCGGCATCTGCGCGAACGATTGCAATCTTGCCATTTTTGACGACACACTCCAAGAACGACTTGACGAGGCGCTCCTTCCAGTGTTTTTCAGCGTCGACAGCATGTTCTGGTGCGACAATCAAGAGCTGCAAGTATATGAACGGACCGACGCTCTTCTTGGCTTCTTCCGGTGACATATGCTCGAGCGTAGACTGGTCGGTCTCATTGTCGAAGACGAGACAGCCGATGATTTTGCCTTCATCCGTCTTTGCGACGCGAACACGGCTTCCGTACTTTATGATATGCTCGGTTACCAGCTTGGTCGTGTTGATTCCCTGGGATGTGAGGAACTGCAAGAGAGCATGTGTGTCAGTATTGTCGCCAAGTTGGACACGGGTGATGTTGGAGTCTTTCGGAGGTTCTGGGGCTTCCGGTTGAGCAGGAACAGGAGGATCCGTTTCGATAGATGATTGACTGCGCATATCATGCGTGATGGTGTGGATAACATGGTTTTGGTCTTCGGAGCAAGGCGATAGAGGGGAGAGGGGCGGCGACACAGGGGAACAAGAACTGTATAATTGGTCGCCGTCATACTCGCGGACTTCGAACTGTACACCTTCGTAGGATGCAGTGGACACGGTAGACATAGCTGCTTCGGACGACATTGTTTGATTTTTTTGACTGTTTGTTTCACTGCATTCTATTTTGTGGATTAATTTCATTTCAATTTTTTGTTCTAGGGAAATAAAATGAAAAATAGAAATATTACTTACCATACCTACGTGAAGGTGTGTGTGCGTGTGTGCGTGCGTTCTCAAGTAAATGCTCCTCTAAACATGGCGCGCTGCTCTTTGTCGCTATACTTATTGAGAGGGTCATCTATATTAGGGTCATAATAGAGCACAGCGGTGGTGTCAGTATGGTCAGTAAGTAATGGTAGGTTGGTGATATAAATATCTCGTAGGGAAACTAGCTTGGTAACCGTCGCTGATTCGGAATCATCCATAATTACCTCTTCTATCTGCTCGCATACAAGACAGTCCTCTTCTTCGTAAATAGTGGTCTCACCGTCGTGTGGCGAAATACGCGGAAACTGATGCTTGTGTGTTATCCAATTTATTACTCGCCATTTCATATATGTATATGGCGCATTTCCCTTGACAATTCGTTGTCCATTTTTGTCGCGACGGGTTCGTGCAACCCATATAAACGGTCTCTCGTGTGCTGTTTTGTCTGTTGATGCAAGCCATGCCTCATAATCGCGGCGAAACTTCATGATTGGTGTAATCGTTTTGTATAAAGATTCGAGAAAGTGGGGTCGACATTCTGTGCAGTATCGATAACCCATTGTATGTTGACCGACACCCTCATAATGAATATCATCGTCTGTTTTTTGAAATTCGCCGCATAAATAACATCGCAACATTGAAATCATAACAAGACGCATTGGGGGCGGTATTTTTGCTTCAGGATCGGCATACCACCGCATTTCTTCATTCGTATATGCTTTTTTCGAGAGGTCTATAACTCGATGCGCTAAATTATGGTCACCGCGACGATACTGGGTGAGAAGAGAAGCAGGATCGCACAAATGAAGCGGTGTGTCGCTATAATCGTACGTCATATATGAAGATGGAATGCGTATGGGATTCGGGTGTGTTGCGTCCGATACATGCCGTTCTGGAACATCTAAAACCTTTGCGACAACATAGGATTGCCCCGTTGTGTCGTTGGGATTTTTAGTAAGAACATATTTTGCTGGAAAACCGTTGATATTTGTTGCGGTTGTTTGTTCCATTGGTTGTGGTTGTGGATGTAGATACGCGTGTAGATGGTTATTTGTTTATAATTTCATTATTAATTTAATCCGGAGTTCAATTTTAAAAATACTTGAAATTATAATTGGTAATACGCGCTTTACATGCTTTTTCTACTTCCATAGCATGCGGTTGCTAGAGCCATACCTAGAATGGCACCCATTATTTCTAGTATCATTTATTTGATATTCTGTATTCTGTATTCTGTATTCTATATATATTGTATTTATTTTATTAATATTTAGCAGGTATTTTTTACTATAGTATATATATAGACAGATAGAATGGAAAGTGGATTGACTATGTTGGTACATTCCGTAATCATCGGTATCGTTTTGTATGTTATTATGGCTTTTTTACTGAAACAAAGACACGCTGTTGCTGTAAATAGAAGTCTTGTTTTAGCCGCCATCGTGTTAATATACATGATTATGTTCGGACATGGGTTGCCCGGACGCGTTAATAGGGACCTTTTTTAATACGTTGCCGTATATTAAGGAGATTGTATATTTATTTCTTTGATATTTTCAGTAATAAATATATTTAGACTAGAGATTTATTTTGTTTACTTTAAATGTTTATTGAAATAGTAAGTTAACAATCCTTGTATCAAAGCGAATATACACATTACTAGTACTATTTTTATAAAGTCTCGCTTAGTAGGCATTTCAATTTTTGTTTCTTTATCACTAAATTTACCAATATTATAGTGAACAATATTCTCGAAAAAGTTGATGAATAAAAATACTAAAAAAGATATAACGACAATGTGGTATTTATGAATGTAAATATTAAACATTATATGTAAATATGTAAATATGTAAAAACACAGATATACAGGTATATACAGGTATATATTGGTATATATTGGTATATATTGGTATATATTAAAATAATATTTTTTTTTAATAACTATAATATGTGTTAAACATGAATGTAACTTATGATAAGTAATTTTTTTATAATATTTTCATTATTATAATATTATAGTAGAATGAATATAAAAACAAACAGCCCTGTGCTTAATCCTATGGCGCGGCAAAATGTGTATATAAGCCCGAGTCTACATCCTGTGAATAGAAAGTTATATCTCGAGCCGTTGTCATTGTCGTCGGACGACTCTACGATATTATCTGATACAAACTCCGATAAAAATTCCGATACAATTTCTCATCCATTTTTTTCTTCCAACGATTCACTGATGTCGTTGGAAGACTATAGAGTAAATATAGGGGAAGAGAAAAAAAATGATGACCACATTATGTTATCGAATCATGGTCGTGGAATTATATCATCGATTTGTTGTAGTTGGTGTAGACGGGATTAATATCGTATTTTTGGATGAATAATAATATTTAGTAATATTATAAAATGACTTTGACCCCCTTACCCTCGACCCTATCTGCGACTTCTGTCGACACAGCGGAACTTAGTTTCTCTAGCAGTGGCGCACCATCTGCGAAGTTTTCTTTGAACATCAATGCCTTCAATGGTAACAGAACCAACTTTGGTGGAAGATGCAATAAATGAAATCGGTGAAAATCGGTGAAAATCGGTGAAGTTGTCGTCTAGTGTGGACGCGGTACTGTATAAAAAAAGAATAAAAAAGTAGAAAAAGTATAAAATTATAATATGTATATAAAAGTATAAATATTATATAACAACTTAGTATATAATAATAATAATAATGCAGCCTTCGTTTTCTACACAGTGTACACATTCTACACAAATTAGACCATTCGGCAATGGCAATGGTAATGGTAATAGAGTCACTTGCGAATCATCAATGCCACAGCAACCGGTTGCACCAAACTCTATGCGAGCATTACCGGGATTTGGTAGTGGAGTAAACAACGTAGTTGGTATGATTCGACCAATGTGAGGATGATGAGGATGACGATGACGATGATGACGATGATGACGATGATGTAATTATATGACAACCGTTTTAGGTGTCTTTGTCACGATGACTTGTCCCTGTATTTCTCTTCGTTTCACGTTTTTAATCGGTAAGTAATTTACACTCAATTTTTGTAAATTATTGATGCCTTGTTTCGAGTTATCTTTTACTAAAGATGCGGTGCGAATAATCGCTTCCTTGTCATATATACCTAGTTTAATTTGTTGATTTTTTCCTACATAGATATGATAATTTGTGTTGAACACTTCGGTATACATGGTTACGACAGGTAGTAATAGTAGAGAAACGGGAGAAACAGGAGAAACGGGATAAGTATATATTATACATATGGAATATACTATACATATGGAATATACTATACATATGGAATATACTATACATATGGAATATACTATACATATGAAATATATGTAAATAGATTGTATATATTATATTTATGTAGACAATAACATGCAAACAAATGGCAAAAATAATAAAATCCAGGGAACTAATAATGTTTTTCAAGAATGTAAAAAAAAATCAAATATAGAAAATAAAATAAAAGTTAACCTTTATTTGATTTATCCAAATAATGTTTATTATGAAATGATGATATCACCTAGTGAGGTCATTAGTAATCTTTTACTCTATATTGAGAAATTTTTTCCAAAAGACAAATATGAATATATATGTGTATACAAAAATGATAGCCCTGTGTTTATTAATTTTGAAACAGGGGATGAAATAGATATTTCAAAAACATATATTGAACATGGATTTTATATAAAAGACTCTAACTGTAGTAATGGTTATGGAAAAATGTATAATGTAAATGAACCTGAGTGTTCAATCAAAATTAAATTAAAAATAATAAAACTTAAAGAAATAGTGAAATGAAAATAGTAACAGAGAATGAATAAACATATCGAAGAGTTGCGAATCATTCCATATACCGCTACATCACTTTCTGTTGTTGGGCGGTTCATATTTATGTTTTTGCTGTATAAAAATAAGAGCACGAATAGTTTATCATTGACTTTTTGTATTTTAAGTATCTTTTCGTCTGCGATGTGGATTTATTATAGTATGCAGTCAAATGATACACCCATGGTGGTGCGAAGTTCAATTGAGATTTCGCTGCTTTCTTTGTCGGCGGTATATATTATACGCAATAAAGTGAGACAATATTATGAGGAGCATCGCGTTCTGCCTTTGTGAGCGTGATTCTCGTGATTCTCGTGATTCTCGTGAAATATAGAAAAAAAAAGGTGCAAGTGATGTTTTGGTGTGGTGGTGTGGTGTGGTGGTGTGGTGTGGTGTGCTTGCTTACCTTTACTCGTAGTCGTAGTCGTAGTCATCGCTATCGTCATCGGATTGATAATATTCTTGGTTCTCACTTGCATTATATTTGTAGTTGTAGTTGTAGTTGTATGTACAAGAGCTTTGAGAAGAGCAGCACTCATCGCATGGGTTGTTGTCGGCTTGTTTGTTACAATCCTCGATGTCGAAGCTCTGCGAATAGTGGCAGCCCCAGGTATTTTTAGTGTCTTCGTCTTCGTCTTCGTCTTTGCTTTCTTCGCTCTCGGAGTAGCATCTGTTGAATGACTGTATTGGGCGTTGCTGTTGTCTGGGAGATGGAGACGCGACTGAAACAGGCGACATTTCTTCATATTCGCTTGGTTCTTCCTCTTCTGACTCATCATCGTGATGATGGTGGGCATTTGCAAACATTTCGCCGTTTGAACATTTTTCACAGTCTTTGAATCCGGATTTGTAGGCTTCAATGTATTGTTCAGGTTCGCAGTCTTTGCGGTCATTCTTCTTATTGACACAGTTAGCAAACTGTCTCTCCAGTAGCTCAATTTCATGTGCATATAATTCTTTGATTGCACTTTCCTGTCGTTTCTCTTCTTCTGCGCGGTTTATCTTTTCAAACAACACGGCAATCTCGTGTTCATGTTTGAGTTTCAGTTCGTTGATTTCGTACAACACCTTGTCGTATTTTCCGTGGTACATAACAGCCGTCTCGTGGTACTCGTTCGCGAGTGAGTTGGCGTGGTCCAGTTGTCGAATCAAGTCCTGCTGATTTCTCTCCAGACGTAAAACCATATCCTGCATAGACCAAATGAAACCCATACTTACCGTGACTCCTTCGAACTGATTTTGACTGGTTGATTCCATAGTTCCGTACATACTGCTTTGCATATTGATAATTTCTTTTTTCTTTTTCACTGCATTCTACATAATGGAATGAAATCATTTCAATTTTCTATTTTTACAATATTAATAAAAAGAATTGTAAAAATAGAAAAAAAATGGGAAAATTGGCAAAATGGGAAAATTGGCAAAAATGGGAAAAATGCAAACTAGCATTGATATATTGATATATTGATATTGTAACTGATGCGTTACACGTTATGAAGAATAAACTTTGACAACTGTGGGTTCCAAAATCCGACCACTTTTTTCTCGGGTGGTTGTTCGGATTCACTAGGAACAGGTGAGGCATTTTCAAAAACAATAGTTGTTATTTTTTGAGTAGATAAACTACTGATATAACTTGTAAATTTTTCCAGTAAGGCTGTTGACATTGTGTGACTATAACTAATAATACAGTCTTCGGCGTGTAGTGAGGCGAGATAATATAAATTTCCGTCGATTTCAATCATTGAAAACTGATGGGTGGGCTGAGAAGCATTTCCTGATTCGGATGACATGTTGTTGCGAGGAGTTGACTTTTACATTATATATATCAAATAATATTTATATCAATTTTTTTATATGTTGTATATGTTGTATATGTTGTATATGTTGTATATGTTGTATATGTTGTATATGTTGTATATGTTGTATATGTTGTGTGAAAAAAAGGTTACTTAGTTGATAACACATGCCATACATGCCATAATGCCATACGCGCGCTATTTTTACCTGATACATCTTATCTTGTAAGCATATTTACCTTTCACCGTCACCTTTAGTATCCGTAAAGCTCCTCGTGTGGTGGTACGATAGAACTTGAAATGGAAACACGTGGAAGTTGTTGTTGCTGATGTGTTTGGTAACATATGTTGTTATCTGTGTCTGGGTGTGAAATGCCCATCTTAATTGCTGCGCCGAGCGGGTCTTCCGTAATTCCCTTGATGCCGACGATATTGTCGATGAAGTGCTGTGCTTCTTCCAGATTCTCGGCAATCCATTGTTTGTGAGTTTGTTTCTGTTGCTGTTGCTGTTCTTCAAGTCGTGTCTGCAGGTATTCCAACCTGTCCGCGAGTGAGTCGATCTCATTTCGAAGAAGTTGATTTTCATCTTGTAATGCGTAATACGCGTCTTGCATTTCTTGCATTTCTTGGTTGGTATGTGAACCCGTAGACGAGGGGGTTGTAGGGCAAGACGAAGCATCAGAGTTGTAGCAAGAGAATGATGCCATGATTTGATATTTCTTTTTGTTTTTGTTTCACTATATACGACTTAGTTGATTTAACTTATTTCAATTTTCTATGGGACTATGTATATGTTTCAGGAAAATAGAAATTATGGACTATGGACTTGTAAAGTACTTGTAAAAGAATTTAAACTTTATTTTATATATATATGAAGAAAAAGTATACACACACACAAAAACAAACACACACAAACAAACACAAACACACACCACACATGAAATCGTATACAGATTTGTATCCTAGTCCGGATAAAGAATATACGCTGTTTAATGAAGCGTCTAGTGACGCTAATTCTTCAAGTCTTGGTGGATTGGGGGACAACTATGGCTTAAAGAGATATGATGATTATATAAAAACTATAAACAATGAGATGCAACAGAAGCGTGAGATAAATCAAAAATCGGTTGAAATAAATTTAAATAGAAATATTTCGGGGGGTGATAAAAAGGGGAAAGCTTGCAACGTAGGTAGGAAAAATGATAGCAATGGTGATGAATGCTTTTCTTGTTTTAGGTGGTGCAAGTAGTGTAGTATATTTTAGTATATTGTAGTATAGTATTTTATGAGTTATTTTATTTTTATTGACATAATAGTATAGACGAATTGTACTACTTATTTATGAATACATCACATGACGATGATAGAAAAAATGAAATAAAAATGTGTGAGGTAATAAGAATTTTAAAAAGTTTAGATGAACATGATATTTTAGAGAAATGCGGTTTAGTAGATGTAGAGACAATAGAAATGAGTGAGATTAATCAAAAATCAATTCAAAATAAAGAAAATAAAAATGTATAGTGTTATAAAAATAATGTTTAGTTTTATGATGTGATGTGAGGTGATGTGAGGTGATGTGAGGTGATGTGACGTGCATTGGAGGAGTATGGTTGTGTTATTTTTATTATTTTGGAAATATAAAATTGAAATAAATATATATACCATATGTGGTATGATATGACATGGTATGAAAAGAAACATGAATCAACAACAGCACAATATTATGGAAAACGCAGGAAATGCCGGAAAAGTTCATTTGACAAACAATAGCGAAGAGAAATACCAGATGGTGCCTGTACCACCTGGATTGTTACAATACTATGTAAAAAAAGAGACGATTATTTCATTGACGGAAGATATAAAGTCGTCGAAAGCGAGGTGCACTGACTATAAGAAGAACTACGAACTCGAATGTCACACGAAAGAAAATTTACTGCGTCTTATTCCGAACACGCCGTTGGGGGTGAAACATAAAGATGTATGGAAAATATTACTGGTGATAAAATCCGTTACCGGGGGTACTGGGGGTACTGGGGATAAGATTTGCTTGAAGGGTGCTCTTATAAATCATAGCACGGGTGAAGTGGCGTTGATATCTAGTATTAATGCCGCCATTCAAACCGAGTACAAACATCGGACAATTCAGTCACACGACGATGAGTATAAAATATGTCAATGTAAAATGATTGCCCCTTTGTTGTTTTGGGATGAGCTGGTAAATAGGTTGACGAATTGAATATACAATTTTAGGGATGGGTGTAATATTTAGTTGTTCTGATTTTTAGTTGTTATGATTTTTAGTTGTTATGATTTTTAGTTGTTTAGTTTTATTTATTTATAGTTAAAAAAATAAAAAATAAAAAATAAATAGCTATAAGTTATAAGTAACTTAGGTAATAAAATGCCTCAAAGTAAAAGGCGCTTATCGAATATATATATGTGCAGTAAAAAATCGAAAGGGCATATTCTTCCGGCTACAGAGTTTTTGATTTCGTCTGCTGTAACATTTGAAGTTACACCACAGAGTATATATTTTTTAACAGAGGCGTTCAACTACGCACGCGGTGCATGGTTTAAATTTTTAGTTATCAATGAAAATATTATTTCCGAAAATGGTGATGACAGTATTCGAGAAACGACGGGGAACGGGAACGGGAACGGGAAATACAGAATGTTTGTATGCAATGGTTCTGGGATAAACCGACATTCTGTTATTTTTATAAATGCGCTTGCTTATATATTGTCTAGTCGAGGATTAGGGAACAGCCCAAACTCTAAATATTACACATTTTTGAAAACATACAATGATATAGTTGCGTGCAAGGAGTCTAAAAAAGGATATGTATCATGCAAGGATAAAATACTTCGGTTAAAACGTATATTTAACCGAGAAGTAAAAAAACATTTCAATTGTATGCGGGTGGTTTCAGCTGGGTCAGGAACCGTATTTGAAACGAAGGATGCACATTATAATATTTGCCTGAATACTAAATCGGGTCATTATAGACCATCTTTAAAAGATATTGATTTTGCGAAATCATTTTTGAAAGGTCTAGTTGAAAAAATAGAGTGTAAATCACTTCGTGAACGAATCAAAGTAAGCTCACAATATAAATCTTCGAAACAAACAATTAGAAAAGTATTTCACGACCGTGCTGAATCAAAAATTGGGATTTGTATTCCAAAAAAAAACAAAACAAGCAAGAACAAGCATAACTGATTTAGCGATAGCGATAGCGATAGCGATAGCGATAGCGATAGCGATAGCGATAGCGATAGCGATAGCGATAGCGATAGCGATAGCGATAGCGATAGCGATAGCGACAGTTGTACATTACATAAATTCTTATTTTTTATTTATATAATATATAGCTAATTCGGTTTTCAATAATGGTAACAAAGATGAAAAAGATGAAAAATATGAAAAATATGAAAAAGATGAAAAAGACAAAACATGTAGGAACTAGTAAAAATAAACGCGCGATGTCTGGTGGCAGTAAAGGTCGACAAGGGAAGGTAAGCAAATATACACAAAAATTTAAAAGTTGTTATATTAGTTTTATTAAAGTTGCAGAAAGTGATGCTGATGATGTAGAAAACGACAATACAAAAATTAGAAAAATGGAAGAATGGGGGAGATTGAGAGGCATATACACATATTTAAAATCTAAAAAGCTTAATGAAAGTGGAGACAAAACATTTTTGGAACAAATGCTTGATAATACCAAAGATTCAAAATATATACAAGACTATAAAAATGTTATTGATTGTTTTGAACAAAATAATAATATTTTATTACAAGAAGGATGTGTTCCAGAAAAAGAGTACGTAAATAGTAAAGGTGGTTCTTCTGAAGCTCCTGCTGACGCTAAGGTTGAGGGTCAGAGTGATACTAAGAATGTTTATAATGCCGAGAATGTTAAAGCTCCAGTTGATGATGTTACTCAACAGTCTACAAGCGATAGTCTTGCATCTATTGAAACTGGTTCTACTATTGGATATGAGGATTATGTAAAAGAAAGTCATAGGGGTGGTCGTTCAAAACGCAGTTCAAGGTCTAGTCGTCGTCGTCGTCGTCGTAGTGGAAAGTCTATGAAGTCTAAAAAAGGTCGCAAGACTCATCGCCGTTAAGTGATAAAACAAAAAGTGTTAGCGTATGAGATATGAGATATGAGATATGATATATGAGATATGATACTATACTTACCTTATAGTATGATAATGAAATAGGGAACTCACTGTGTCCTGTGTCCTGTGTCCTGTGTCCTGTGTCCTGTGTTATGTCTTGTCTTGTATACTTTATTCGTGCTGACTTTGGCTTGCGACGTATTCGTCATATTCGACATCAATGATCTCTTCCGCTTTTGCTTCGACGAGTTCCATGAACCGGAGTTCCATGTAGAGTGCGTGGATGAACTCTTCGACATAAATCACGACGGATTGTGTATTGAAGTCGTCGGCAATGCAGCGGCACATTCTTCCAATCGTTTCGAATGTGTGTTCTAATGTTTCAAGTGGTGTGGTGTGGAACTCGGGAGTATCGTACGCTAGGGTGTGTCGTATACGTCTGCATGTATCCGTGTTGAAACATTTTGCGTGTATTTCGGCGAGTTCTTGCAAAGCTTCGTAAATGTCGAACGAATGGACTTCCCAGAAGTTTTGTAATGGTGGTGGTGTTGGTGGATGATTTCCTGCGAGGTTGTTGCACCTTGTCATGAAGCGTTCCCATGTGAGTTTCAATTGAAATGCTGGTTTGAGTCTTGGTATTGTTGTCGTCGCACCATGTTCAGGTTCCTCTGATTCCTCGCGTACTATAAACTGCGATAACATGGTGGGGAGATTTGACGCAATATCGGCATCACTGTTAGGGAACCAAGGGTCGTATACTAATCCATCCGTGGATTGCACACGGTTGCTGGAGGATTGTTGTGTTATGTATCCGTGACCATAAACAATGTTTATTTCTTTTTTTGTTGGGTCGTCGCTGTCGCTTTCGTATAAAGGTCCATAGTCGATAATAGGGCGTTTGGGTTTTGCAGAAGTGGCGGTTGTTGGCATCGATGGCATCTCATTCACGATTTTCCATTTTGCATATTCATCTGCGCTGACAAGTCCTGTTTGGAGGCAGTACCTAAGAGGGTCATTATGATTGTAAACGGCGGCAGAGGGCGCTGCAGGAATAATTTCTTGGTTGTCGCTGTCGCTGTCGTCACCATCTTTCACCCAATAAGGTGTCGGAGGTGTCGTGGTTCCGTCGTTATCCATGTACTCAAAATCTTCGGGTTCGTCTCTATCATTTTGCATGAATGGACTGTAGTAAAGTGTGGTGTTTTGGTATTGTTGTCCGATTGAAGCCATATTAATTGGTGTTGTTTTTTTTGTTCTCTTGTTGTTGCTATATTCTATTTAAAGAAATAAAATCACTTCAATTTTCTATACGATAAAATATGTAAAATATGTAAAATACATAAATACAATTATCGTATAATATATATACATACACATACACACATATACGCGGATATAAACATCGGATAACATAGAATGAATAGTAATCATGAAGGCGGTGGCGGCGGTGGCGGCGGTGGCGGTGACGGTGGTAGCGATGTGGGGAAAAGTCGAAAATTTTGGATTTGTCACCCTCATGAGGGTCCCGAACAGTACGAGTTTGTTCTCGAGTCTGTCGTGTTTAGTGACGGAATAAGCCGCTTCATTTATAAATCAAATATCGTTCCCGAACAGTACTTTCCGCGAATGGTATATATTTTTAGTGCAATCATAGGTGGATATGAATATGTGGGGGAGTATGTGAATAAAAAGGGTCATATAGTTCGCGGTGAAGATAACTATGTTTTAATTTCGTCCTGATTTTCATCCTCATTCGGTATTTTCAAATATTTTTTTACTAGACAAATATAAATATAAATATAAATATAAATCTAAATATAAATCTAAGTCTAAGTCTAAGTCTAAGTCTAAGTCTAAGTCTAAGTCTAGTCATAAAAATCTCATAGATGCAGAGTTGTATTTTAGAACCAGAGTATGCGTCTTATATTTATCGTCTCTCTTTTATTTCTTTTTTCTCCTTCATATATGCATTATATTGCGAGTGTTATGATTTAGCCGCTGTACCTGGTGGTGTATTTTTGACTTCTATCAACTATTGGCGCGAACCTGTGTATGGATGGAGGCGCAATCTAGATATGTCATATGTTGCATCCTCACTAGTATATCAAAACTATCGTGCTTATCATTTATTATCTTCGCCGTCGCAAACGCCAGCATTAATAACGTACTATACGCTAATGGGTATTGGTATGATGTGTTATTCGTTAAGCGTGCATTTATATAAAAAAAAGGACATTTGGAGTTCAACGTATGTCCATTGTTTGGTGCATGTGCTGGCGAATACTGCGAATGTATTCTTATATAACCGCGTTGGTGTCGGCGTTGGTGTCGGCGTTGGTGTCGGCGTTGGTGTCGGTGTCGGGATGGGGGACAGGCAACCACCAAGCGGGGGCGCTTCGGCGTTTTGTCCATGAAGCGATGCGTCGTTTTTCCGGTGACATATAGTATGCGCGATACGATTTCACGGCATCACCTTCAGGGTCTTTGTACTGGTCAGGCATCGCAAGCGCGAAGGGTGTGATGCCCGCGGATTCAGGGGACGGGAATTTGTCGTCGGCGGGGATATTCGCGCGAAGGATTTGTGCGACCAGGTACGACTTGTGGACTTTCGTCTCGGGGTGACCGTATCGGTATTTCCATTCGGCATGAAGAGCGTCGACGAGGTCAAGTGTCCAGATGAAATTTGCGCGGGATGTGCGGCACCAGATTGTCACGGGATGGTTCTTGTGCGCGAGCTTGTAGATGGAGTTGCTTAGTTCTTCGGGAATATCGGGGGTGAGAATACGCATTGCTGTGCTGAGCATTTGGACTGCCTCGAGCAAGATTTTGTTGACGTGCTTGTCCATCATTTCTTCGGCGGCTCTGGCGGGGTCAAGAGAGAGAATAAACAGGTTCATTTTTTTTCGGGGTTTGTATTCGTTTTATGACGTAGACGTAGATGATGATGTTGATGTTGAATGCTTACGATTCTTTTTTTGCGATGCTTTATTATAAGATTAAACTCATTTCAATTTTCTATTTGAGGGTTTCGTAACTCAATAAAATTGAAATGAATAAATGTGTGAAAATTATATGCATTATCGAAAATAAAAAGAACAACAACAACAGCAACAGCAACAATAACAACAACAATGTCAGCATCAGCATCAGCATCAGCATCAGCATCAGCATCATGTTCGAATGAAAATTCTTGGCAATATTTGAGTGTAGAAGTGGAAGAGGAAACGCTAAGGCAGAGGAAGACACATGTGCGTACACAGGATGAACTTGATTATGACGAAGAAAGAGAATGTGAAATTTTGAGAAATGAAATTGAGAGAATTTGCAAAATACGCGAGAATATGACACCGAGGGCGTTGAAGACGAAGGGTGCGGGTCGCGATGGTCGCATCGACGATGGTTACAACAATTCGCGTATTAATGCGTGCGATGTTACAGGAGAAGAGTTCAAGATTGTGTGCGAGGAACTATGGATAGACTTCAAAAAGTGGGTGGAACAACATGAAAATCTGACAAACACAGCATCGGTATTTCGCGGAGCCGTGACGCGAATGCGCTTTGCTATTTTATTCATACTACTCTACTCTGTCTGGTTTCGCTGGTATGTCGGTGCCGGGAAGGATGCGTGTTCGTATGGAATTGGGTATGGTATGTTCAGTTTCATGTGCGAAGTGTTGCGTTACTTTGGTGAAATTGTTGTGATTGTCTTTATGAGTTTCATTGCTGTGTGTGTCTGTTTGTCGCCTTTTGTGATTGGGGCGTGTGTTTTTGAATACGATGAAGCGTTCCCTGATCCGGAAAAGAAGAGGGAGAAGGAGAAGAGTGAGAAGGAGAAGAATGAGGAGAAGAGTGAGAACAAGTCAATTCAGGTAGGTCATCTAAAAAAAGAGTGAATGATGATGTGACATGATGATGTGACATGATGATGTGACATGATGATGTGACATGATGATGTG
>Ga0194117_10002134_pt1 | contig 21526 bp, 13 predicted proteins | sample TA2MahsurfametaG_FD_160579 | JGI IMG/M metagenome (GOLD analysis project Ga0194117, IMG submission 160579) | Freshwater microbial communities from Lake Tanganyika, Tanzania - TA2015009 Mahale N1 surface | ecosystem: Environmental > Aquatic > Freshwater > Lake | place: Tanzania: Lake Tanganyika...
AGAAAGGAATGATTAAGAGTATTACAAATGAAGAAGAGGGGCTTGTAACTTTGCTTGATGGCATAAAGCATCCTTATCAAGATGGTGATTACATTGTTTTATCAAGAGTTGAAGGAATGTAGACAATTACTGAATCTATTGAAGAAAAATCAGAAGCACAGATATTCTTTGAAAAGCAGTCAAACTAAAAGATCAATGGAATCAATAATAGAGTCTATAAAATCAAAGTTATTAATTGGAATTCCTTCAGAATAGGCGATACTCGTAATTTTACTCCTTATAAAAACAATGGGCTTTGCAGAAACCTTAAGGTTCCCAAAAAGTTGAACTTTGAAGCTTTATAAGTTTGTAGAGAAAAATTCGAAAACTACCTTGATCCTAATTTAGGAATATATGATTTCGAAAAAATAGGAGAAAATTTGAGTATCTTCTTATGCTTCAAAACTCTAGCAACTTATGAGGCTACTCACAAAACTCTACCTATTAACTGGTCAATCAAAGATAACAAAGAATTTTTGAACATTTTAGAGGCCTCAGTCAAAAGCTTAGGTAAATCTTAATAAGAAACTAAGAGCATTTTGGACTTCGGCAGAAAGTTCGGCTATATCTGTGAAGCTGAGCTTCCTACTATTGGAGCTTATTTAGGAGGTATTGTGTCTCAATAAATCGTAAAAGCCATTACAAACAAATATACTCCAATCAAACAATTTTTCACTTTCCATTTCAATGAGTTGATACAAAAAATTCCACAGGAAGAGGACATCTAAAAATTATCAATCAAAAAAGAAGAATAGTTCAAAAGCATTAAGATCGTTGTTGGTAGATAAGCAGCCATCAAGATTTAAGAATTAAAAACATTTGTAATAGGAGCTGGAGCTATCGGTTGCGAGCTTCTTAAAAACTTTGCAATGGTAAATATGGGAGCTAAAGGAGAAATTGTAGTAACAGATCCTGACCATATTGAGACATCAAATCTTTCTCGTCAGTTCTTGTTTAGAGAGAAACACGTGAAAAAAGCTAAATCTGCAACTGCCTGCGCTACATTGTTACAAATCAACCCAAAACTTTAAGGACATGTTCACGCAAGATTAGATAAGGTCTGTTAAGAGAGTGAAGAAATCTACTCTAATTAATTCTTTAAGAGTAGAAACATTGTCGCTAATGCCCTTGATAATGTGAGAGCAAGACAGTATATGGATAAGAGATGCGTATAAAACAAAGTTCCTCTTTTCTAGAGTGGTACTCTGGGTCCTAAAGGACATGTTCAAGTTATTGTACCTTATAAGACTGAAAACTATGGAAGTCAAAATGATCCCAATGAGGAGACACAAATTCCTCATTGCACTCTTAAAATGTTCCCTGAAGAAACAGTGCACTGCATTTAATGGGCAAGAGATATTTTCGGAAAAATGTTTACATTGAATCCTAAAGCACTCAAAAAAGTAATCTAAGCAAAAGATATCAAAATTTTGTAAGGCCAATAAAGATAAACTGTTGCAAAAATGATAAAATATAGACCAGAGTCATTCGACGACTGTATTGCTTAAGCTGTACGCAAATTCTACATCTACTATCGTAATAACGTGAGACAGCTACTGTTTACCTATCCAATTTAAATGAAAACAAAAGAAGGAAAGCCCTTCTGGACACTACCTAAGAGACCTCCAAGTAAATATTTTATGATTTAGAATAAATAAACGAATTAGACTCTGAAGACTAAGTTCATCGTACCTTCATTTCGGCTTACTCTGTTTTATTAGCTAAGATTTACTCTCTTCCATATCCCAAAGATTTCAGAAAGAAAGAGTAAAAAGATAATATTATGTCAATAGCTAGAAAGGTAAAAGTTGAGGACTTTGTTCCATGTGCGTAAGCATCGAAATAATTGTAAAAAGAAGTAGAAAAGGAAGCCAAGAAATAATAAATGACATAAGAAAATGAATAGCCTGTATTATAAGCAAATAAAGCCTAAAATCTTATAAGTTAGGAAATTTAAATGACTGAATAAATTTTATAAACTAAGCCTGTTGCATAGGAGTTTGAAAAAGATTAAGATTCGAATGGACATATTGATTTGATCTACTCTATGAGTAACTTAAGATGCAGAAACTATGCTTTGAACGAATGCACTTGGATTTAAGCAAAACTTAAAGCAGGAAAAATTATGGCAGCCCTAAGTACTACAACAAGTGTTGTTGCTGCTCTACAAACTCTATAAATCATAAAACTTGCTAGCGGCGGAGAAACATGGAGAAATGCTTTTGCAAATCTGGCTGTTCCTATTATTCAAATTTCATAACCAGGCCCAGCAGTTAAACATCAGATAGGCAATACAACATTTACAGTTTGGGAAGAATGGACTGTAAAATGCAGTACTCTGAAGGAACTTTTAACAAAGCTGAAGTAAACTTACAATGTTGAAGCTTATAATATTTCTCTCAAAAGTGGAAAGCCAGTTTATTGGTAAGCTATGTATGCTGGCAAAGAGTAGAGCAGAGAACAGTTTTTGAATACAAAATTGAAGACTATGTTCGAAGATAGTGAAGTTTAGTTAAATATTGCGATGAGAAAAGTTTAAGGTGGTGAAAATTACGAGAACGTTCCTAAAGTTAAAATTCAAATTGAATAATGATCGTTTGTAGTTTGATTTATCTTTTACTCGAAACAAAGAGCATTTCATTGTCTCTTTTAAACATTTTTGTTGAATTCAAATCGAATTAATCAAAGATTAGTTTTAAATATAGATGAGTCAAACAATCACTATTAGCGAACTTACTCCCAATACCAAAGGTAAATTCACTCTCAAGTTCGAAGTTGCAGAAGTAGCTACTCCGCTTACTAACTCTGAATAGGTAGAATGTAAAATCGTTGATGAGACTGGATGTATTGATGCATTTTTTAACAATTTTGGTAAATATATCAAAGTTGGAGGAGTTTATGAGCTAATATCTTTCAAATGTAAAGTAGTGTAGCACTCTATGAGAGTTTAGCTGAGGTAATAATTATTTCTATTTAGAAAAGATTCAAAACTGACCAGAATTAAACATGAATTTTAATTTAAAGATCTGTTTAATAACCTCAGTGAGAAGTTCTATGTGAGCAAGCAAGATTAAAAAAATAAGGATCCAATTTAGAAGGGGGACAATGGGACAAAAATATAAGAAATAAATAATCTTCCTTCCAGAAAATAAGACGAAATAAAAAAAGAATAAAAAGTGGAAACTAAAAAGAAATAAGTCCAACAAACAAAGGCTACTAAAAATGGGGATATTAAGTAATAAAACGCTGGTCCTAAAAAAAATTAAAAAATATTAGCTTATAAGGAAAAGTAGGAGAAAAAGAATAATTTTTAAATTTAACCACCTAAAAAGAAGTTGTATGTTCCCAAAAACTCTCATTCAGATCAATAGGGAAAATAAGCCAAAAAAGTTGAAAGGGAAAACCAATAATAGACAACTCTTTTAAAAGATATTCATAACTTTCAATAGCAAAGTGTAAACTTAATTGCTAGAATTCTTTTTAAAACTAAGATAGATTTCGATAAGTATCAACTTATCAAAATATGCGACATTTCAGGAGCTGTTTTTGCTGAATTCGTAGAAAGAGTTGACGTTTAGGAAGAGGCCTGGTATTCTTTGAAAAATTTTAAGGTTTATGGAGATAAAAAATACGGCTTCGTAGTTTGCTAAACAAAGTAATCATTTGTCTATATAGATAATCTTCATGGGAGATTCTTTATGACTATAATGAAAAGCCCAACTTTAAGAACTTAGATTTCAAAAAGCAGTGATAATTTATCAAATCAAATTTGTATTTTTTTATTCTTGATTTAATAAACTTTATGATTTTATTACTTTGTTTATTTATAATAAAAAATAAACTAATGTATTCGAGACAATCAAGCATTTCGGCAAGCAATAGTTTTATGGGATTGACACATTAAAAAAGTTTATCAACACGCATTACTAATCCAACTTGGAGTTCAGAACTTAGAGAATTAATGAGTCCAGAACAGGATAATACTAAATCAAATGGACTCTTATAGATACAATCAATAATTTCTTTTGGCTAATAATAGATTAAAACAGCATAAATAAGTGATTTATTTTAAGCAATAAAACTAATCCGATTTTTAGATAAAGAAACAAAGTAGAAGAGTAGAATGATAAAAGTAAAAAAGAAAAACATTTCAGATCTTTATTAGAAAGTAGTAATGGACTAAAGTAGAGAGAAGATAAAGTTAAAGACATTCAGGAAATCAAGAAACAAGCAGAAGTACAATTCCAATATTCGGCTTAGAAAAGCAAGGAAATATCCCTTAGAAATAAAGAAAGATAAATACACATGAATTATAAAATCAAACTTTTGAAATAGAAAATCAAGAGAGTCAAAAGTCTTAGTCAGGATTAAAGTCGCATAACATCTAAAGAGACTAGTAGAAATTTTAATATGAATGAAATGAAAAGCAAATATAAGTATCGACATACAAGGATGTATACTTAACTGGGTTATCAATCACCTCATAATCAAGTATTCGTTCCTATATATGTTCCTTACCCGGTTTTTGCACCTTACAATCAACCCCCTCAAAATTTTTAAGGAACTTTCAATAATCGTAGAAATACTGAATATAGTCTTCAAAAGGAGTATTTTTAAATAAAGGAAAATAGCTAAAAATATTCTCAGAGAAACAGCCGATTGTATATAAATCCAGCTTAAAGATAATAATAATAAAGACTTAAAGATTTTTGTACGAAATTAAAAGAACCTTTAGCCGAAAAATAGAGTAAAAGATATGCCAGGAAGTAATCTAGAAAATCACAAAATCTATAGTCCCTCAGAAATAGTTTGAAAATTAATACTTCTAAAAAACCTAAGGTTAGTAAAGGACCATTTTAGACAGACGAAGAGATACATCAGGAGTAAAAAAACATGCATAGTAAAATGGGTATCAAAATCACGACGAGTCATACTTGTGAAGAGTAAGCTCAGGATTTGTATTTCAAAAACAAGAAGATAAATAAAGATCTATCAAAAATACCAATCATTTAGGACCTGTAAAATTCCACAATAAATCTTGATATACCAAGTGATAAAAAGTAAAACTCGTCTTGGTAAAAAGATACAATTGAAAGATTAAAGAAAGTATAATATAAAAACAATACGGTTTAATTAAAGAACAAAATGAAACAAACGGGTAATGATAAATCAATTAGCTAGATTGAGCATCTGTAATAAAATCAACTCAATCGTTCTCTCAATGGCTCTGATATCAACATCATCGTCACACAATCTCCAAGAGTTAATAATGTAAATGGGGGATTAAAGAAAGGATCTCCATAAATATAAGATTAAGATGGTAGAAGTAATGAACATAAGGATTCGATATATAGCAAAAAATTAAGCAAAGTATTTTAGAGATATGGGTAAATGAATTAGACAAAAATAAAGAAAGATTAGATTCCATAACTAGTGAAAGAAGTCAAAGCCAAAGAATTAGTGTCTTCTCAGGTTCACATCAATGATATTTCGGACTAGGAATTATTCGGTTCAATAAACCTAGTGGCGGAAAGTAAGATAAGTAGAAATTCACGTAATAAAGAAATTAAAGTTAAATAGGTGAAGGAGCAGGAAGATTAAATTTTGAATTATATTAATTTAACACCAGAATCACGTATAAGTCGTTTGAGTCGTGAAAAGCAGGCTTTGAAGGTCTCCAGGAGTTAATTGAAACAAGCTAGTACTTTTCATAATTTAGAATAAAAAACCTCGATTTCGGACATCAGGGAGAGCAGAAATTTGAATATAATTTAGAATCCATTGACTAATTCTCAATCAGATTAATTGTAAATGATTTTAAACTAATCGGAGTTAAGATCGACTACTCCAAGCCGAATCGTGCAGAAAATTAAAAAGCCAGTAAAATAGTCCAAAATTGATTTTATGAGTGGTTCTATAGAAGAGGCAACAGTGGAGGAATAGAACAATCAATTTTCATATATACAGTTCAAGAATAGTAAAAGAGCTAAAAGAACGAAATGATATTTGAAAACTCATTTTTATTATTAAACCATATTTACTTTGAAACAATTATTAAATTTTACATTTAGGTTGGAATTTCAAAGTTGAATGAATTTGGAATGATGAAATTGTTGGCTAACTTTATCTTTGTAGGGAGGTTTCTCTTTTAACACATCATATCATAAATTGATAATTATAATATTGAAAAATGGATTAGCGTAACTTTGAGTTAGCTGAACAACTTGTAAACTCTTCCTACATACGCCTTGCGCAAAATTCTATCAATAAGCGACAAAAAATAATGAAATAGCTTCTATCCCAAAGACAGCTTCCGAATGAGCCTCTTGATGATATCACAATAAAATTCATCCTTGACACTTTTGCTTTGATGGACAGCAATAATTTTGATGGAAAAATAGGTGTGGGAGAACGTTAGTCAAGAATATTTTCGAATCTTGTTTCTTAAAGACATTTTTATATGGGACATGGAATAGGTAATGCACAATTTATCAAGGTAGAAGTGGTGATATTATGGCAAACCAACCTAAAGCTGCAGGTAGTAGTCTCATTTTACAACTCACTAAATATTTGACTATTAGTGCTCTCCATTAACTCAACTATGACTTTGTGAAAGATATTCTCCCATTACCTCTTGCAACAGGAATGTCACTTACACTTTCTTTGCTTACGTTGAGTTAAATATAACCTAAAAAGAAATTCGTCATATGGTCAAGAATAGATCAAAAGACTTGCCTGAAAGCAGTGCAAAGTGCAAATTTATAGCCAATCGTAGTTGAACTGAAGTAAGATGGGGAGAATCTTTGCACTGATCTATAATCAATCTAAAAGAAAATAATAGATTGCGGGCCTGAAAATATACTCGCACTTATGTCTACCACAAGCTGTTTCGCACCCAGAGTTCCTGATCGAGTTGATTAAATCGCAGTTTTGGCAAAAAAATATGGTATTTTTCATGTAGTCAACAACGCCTATGGAATTTGGTGCTCAAAGATTGCAAATGCTCTGAAAGAAGCAGGCAGAAAAGGTTAGTGTACTGTTGTAGTGCAAAGCACTGATAAAAATTTTATGGTACCAGTTGGAGGATCATTCATTTTCGCTAAAAATTCAAAGCTTTTGTAAAAAAGTATATGATAGACTATTTAGTTTCTGCAAAGTATCCAGGTAGAGCTAGTGGAAGTCCTATCGTTGATTTATTTATAACATTGCTTGCTATGGGAAAGAAATCTCTCCAAGAGTTGAAAATCGAAAGAAAGAACAATTTTGCAGAGTTAAACAAAGCTGCAGGAGCGTTTGCTCAAAAATACGACTGCAAAGTCTTGAAAACTCCTGGCAATTCTATTTCGATTGGACTACATTTGACAAAATTACAATACGAAGAATAAGTAACTCGACTAGGTTCTATTTTGTATAGTAAAAGAGTCATGGGACATAGGATTGTAGCCTCTACGGAAAAATTGACCAAAATAGGTAATCTAATATTTAAAAATTATGGAAGTCATTGCGATAGTTACCCTTTTCTACCTTATATGACTTTTGCTTGTGCAGTTGGAACGAAGACATAGTAAATTACATAATTTTTTAAACGTCTAGATGCTTCTTTGGCGTAGCTTTAGAAAAGTAAAAATAAGAAAGAGAAAATTCTCTCAAAAACACTGATCCAAGCTCAAGAAATGACAGTAAAACAAGAGAATAAAAATCAATAGTAAGTTTTAATCACTTAAAAACCTTAAATAAAAGCAGAAGATGTTAAATAATCCAAACCCTAGCCTTAGAATGCGACTCAAATAGCATACATAGTTCTATAGACAAACAGTTAGAATAAAAAATAGCTCATTTAATGATTTTTTTGTGTATTTTGAAAAAATTCATAATTAATATACTTTGTAAAAAGTAATTTAACACATTACTCTAGATTACACTTTTACTAGAAGTTCTGTCTAGAAAAAGTAAGTCCTTTTTGAAATTAAAAAAATCTAAATTCCATAGTGGTTTTATGAACGATTACTTATAAACTTAATAAAGACATGTTGTGCGGAGTAGGTTGCTATAGAAAAAAACGAGCTGAGTCTTCGGAGTAACATGGCACAGTCGATAGTCCTCTTCAAATACAACTAGTCAAAATGCTGGGTCTCAAAAATTATCTCCTAGATAAATTTGTATTCCGCAGAAAATCGCCAAGTAACTCTCCCAGCATACAGGCTATAACATTAGATGTGTTGATGCTAAAACAAAAATATTTCTAGGAACAGAGTAGTACAATCCTCCTTAATAATACTAATATGAGACTACCATCATCTAAACTAAGGACTTGAGTGTCCCAGTATTTAGACTGAAGCCTACCAACTTATTCCCTAACGAAGTCGTGCCTTGCATTATCTATGCGCATGGTAATTCTTCTGATATGGGGGATTCTATTTATTTCATTAGTAAATTTGCAGAGTTGTTCAAAGCTTAGTATATTGCTTTTGAATATTCTGGTTATGGTGTATCTCGTCAAAAAGAAGTAGGAGAGGAGATCATCTGTAGGGATTTAGAGTTAGTTATAGCTTGGGCCAATCGATCGGTCTAACATATAGTACTGTGGGGTTTTAGTTTAGGTTCATTTCCTGTAACTTATAACTCTGCGAAATACAAAATCAAAGGTTGCATTTTGCAATGTCCCATAGGTTCACTTAGTTGCATGTTTTATGATGAATATGCATAAAATGTAAAATTCAAAGAAGATCACTTCGCCAACATAGATTTCATAGGCGATGTCAGTGGCAAAATTTTAATGATGCATAGTATAGAAGACTAAATTATTCCTATTGAGCAGGCACGGCTGTTATACAGCAAATTTATTGCCAAAAATAAATATAGGGCCAAAGATATGTCGTTTATCGAGGTTGAGAAGATAAAGCATAATTCTTTTCATAGATTTATAGCTTCTCCCATCGACAATGACCTCCAAAAGTAAGTGTTAGAATTTCTATACAATATTTTGGCAGACATAAATCAATAGCCCATATATCTAAATGAGACACTGGCGACTGATGTGAGCATAGAGCTGCCGCAGGTTGACTAGAATTTATCAATTTTGATGAAATAAATCAAGTAAGTGGAGTTTTAGGAGTATTTATTTGATGAATAGCACTTTGAGATTATTCAGTTAGAAGAATAAAATAAAACAAGTAGAAAACGGGGAAGAACTGACAAGTGGTGGCTTTGCTGCAATAAATGATGACTATTTATCATTAATAAATCATCCATTTTTACCATCAATATAACATTACATCTTTGTTTTATTGTTGCCTATTCCTTTACATACATCTTGAGATATCGTATTTTTTTTACAGACAGCGTTGAACACTAAGTTTTGGCAACATCGGCTTTTACTCTAAATCTTTCCTCATCATTCATTTCATCTCATCCTTGATGAAATCTTGGAGCTATATCCCAATACTACAGATGATTGCTTAGACATAATTGACATCTCTGAACTCGAATATTATTTTTTTAGCTTATTCTAAGACTCCTCCTCTTTTTTAATTCCTTCAAGATAAATTATAATGCCATTATAATTAACAAATTCTATTTTAAAAGAATACTTGATATTGGCATTATAACCAATTTTATCATATCATTAAATATATCCAAATAGTCCTGAACTTATAGCCTTTAACACTCTTCCAAATCCTTTCCCAACATTTTCCCACGCTTAAAAGTTGCACTCCCAACATGGTTATCCTTTGAACATGGAAAAGGCATCATAGATCCATACACGCCTCTCGCAAACTGGACAGTCATATTTAATTACTCCCATTCCCAAAAAATTATATTAAATTTATAGCCTAAATATTATATTAATCAAGTTATCAAAGACTTTGTAAATATCTTTAAGATATGATCATTGATTTTATCTCTTCTTGTTCAATAATGGTGATTGATCAACTTATGCGCTTTAAATGACTCACAAAACCGAGAGTTAGTCATTATCTTGAATTATATATATTAATTTCAACAGATTGTTTATTAAATACCATGGAATACAAAGATCAAACCGTAAGGTGAAAGACTAATTAAAGAATCAGTAAACCTGGCTCAAAAAGTATTATCTTAAAAATAGTGGTCAAATGACAGCAAAAAACTTATAAAGAAACCATTTTTGAATATCAAAATAATTGCATAAAATATTATAATATTGCTTTTATATATACTTCAACATGGCAACTATTTTTATCGGAACAGCCTATAACCAGCTAGTGAAGGTGCATACTGAGGACAAGCGCAAAACTAAAACAGTCTACGGAGCTATGGCTCGACAGCCCATTCTCCATATCTCTCATTATCCCGATACTGATCACACTATCTATGCCAGCTCGAAATCAGTCAACTCAGTCCAGAATGAACAGTCAAATGAAATCGTGAAAGTTTATGGTCCAGAAAAAATTATTAATGTATAGTTAAGCAAAATTACGGGAAAGTTAGAGTATGTGCTATCAAATGGATCACTTTATTCTGCTTACCATATTGAATAAAATTAGCAGTGCGAGTTTGAGGAAGTTTACAAAGGAGAATCGCATAATCTGTATACGGGAGCTGCACATAGTTATTATGAAGAAAAATGCTTGTTTTTCGGAAAGGGAATAGTACCCATGGTGATCTCTAAAGAGCACTCAGTTGTTACTTGGAAGGGAAAAAATGTAAAAAAAGATTAACTTGATCTTGAAGTTCCAATCAACGACGTAGCAGGAAGATTCATCAAACAAGATAAATTTTTAGCGATTCTGAACAGTAACAATAAGTTAAGAATTTATGATATTCGAGGCACCCACAAAAGACCAGTAAACGATGTTCAACTTAAAACTAATCCTAAATATGCTATGGCCCAAATGGTAATCAACAGAGACGAATCAAAATTTTATGTAGCAAATGATGGAGGTTAAATATTTGAACTCGAAAGTCGTAAAAATTATGAGCCAACTGGTAAATTTAAGGGAATTTCAACAAGTATCACAGGTTTGTCAGTGGGAGAGAAACAGCTAATAGCTTCAAGTTTAGATTGTTATGTTAGGATATTTGATATCAACGATAGTACTGAACTTAAGAAATACTATTTTAACAAACCAATAAACTCTCTAGAGGTTAGCTATGAAGAGAAGGAAACTTAGGAAAACCTTTAATAGCTTTCACACTATGAAGAAGAAATTGAATTGTCTGAATAAGAGTAGTAAAATGATAAAAAGAAAGAAAAAGTAAAGCAGATTCGTAAACGAAACAAAGTTGGCCTGAAGTACGTGCGACCCAGATAATTCGATACTCCTGAAGAAGTTCCTATAAAAGAAGAGGAGGGAGAGAGTAGAAGGAAGTGGGTAAATTAGTTGAATCCTATAGACAGACTTTAATTTTAATAGCAGGAATGATAATCTTTAAACTACATCTAAAAATCATTTTCCTTTTTTACTTTTTTTGAAAAGTTCCATATAGTTTAGAACAGGCCCGTAATACTGCGTGATTAACTGAGAGTACTGTTCATATTATCTAGTATTTAGTTTCTTTTTTAATTGAGCCAAAATATCGGCTGTTGGAATCTGCCCTAGCCCATTCCTATCAAAACATTTGAAGGCTTCAATATTTGCGTGATGTTCATATTTGGCTGAGATGATAAAATCTAAAAATTTGATAGTTTGTTGAAAATTGATGGGATGGGTGCCGATCTGCGGAAGATAGTAGTTGAGATCTTGCAGAAAGAGCTAGTTATTAAGTCCAATATCTGAAATAAATTTGAGGAATTCCTAAATAAACAGGTGGTTACTCTAGGTTGCAGAGTGTGATTGTTGGAAGAATTATTTTCGAAGATAAACTTGATCTTCTCAATGTTTTATTTGTCAGTAATCGAAAATTAGTGCATTATCTTCTTTTTAGAATTATGATATTTAGTATTATTTGGTAAAGAATCAATTGTTAATATAATATGACTCTATATTATGCGATAGCTATTGCAGGAATTTGTACTTTTACTACTTTGAACTTTTCAACTACAACTGCGATACGTATTCGTTCACGTTCAAGTCTAGACAGTTTTACACGAAGGCATCCACAACCTAAACTTGGTTGAGTAATGTATCCAAAATAAACGACATATTGTACAGGAGTTCACTTTACGAAGCTTGCTATCTGTCTCCTTTGCTTGCCATTAAATTTGCACGGACTTTGATTTGAGTGGGATTTTGGGAAGAGAAGTTGTATATTTATATCTATTCAGGTATAAGGTTTTAATAGTTTTCTTGCATGATTTTTCGAGAATAGAGGTCTAATATTCTACTAGCAATTATTTACTTTTAGGCTTGTCGAATTTTGAACTCTTTGTTTAGTAGATCCCTAAGTAGAATTATTTTTACATCAAAGTAAATGTTAGAGATTTAGAGAGGACATTGACTCCCACACGCGCGACTCCTTATCTTTCAGCAGACATCTGATTTTTATCATAGGACCGATTCGATTGAATAGAGCGATTCTTGTTCTGTAGTTGGTACTGCTACGGTCTTTTAGGGGACATTAGGTTATTTCCTCTTTGAGAGCGTTGGGGAATGTAAGGACTCAAATCTTCTGGTTGAAAACCTGAAACAGACTCATAATACTAAGATTTCTGAAAGGTTCTCTACTTTTATCTGAAGCTGAGAGTCTGATCTTTTTTTTGTTGTTGAGTTTTATTGGCTTTTATAAGTGAAAATTATAGTTCATAAATCTGCTTGTTCTTTTGTTTGAGAACGCCTTCCATTTAAACCAGTTATGCATTCAATCTTTTAATTTCTGTTAGTTGTTTGGCAGTAGTCTTTTTTTCAAACTTGAGTTATTTCAAAAGTTTGTCTATAAGATTTTACATCTAATTAGATATTTTGTCATCGAAATAGCTGTCGTGTCTTCTGCCATCTCGAAGATTCGATTTTTATTTTTATTCTTCGATCTACAATAAAAGATCTTGATTTTTTCTTTCAAGCAAAGAAATAATCCTATCTTTTTCTGCAAGCTATTGCTCAAGGGCTTCAAGACTCATCCTTTCATTTTTGTATTAGTTGAGTTATCTTCTCAGTGATTAGATTTAAAGGTCTTTTTGTCTAATTTTTTAGGACATTGTTTTTTGATAATTACTGAGTTGATATTTGTAGTTAGATAATTCTTCCTAAAGTTCTATAAAATCGTGCTGTATAACAGTTAGATCAGACTAATTTTCTTCCAGACTACTCTATGATTTTACCTATGATTTAGGCTACTATATTTCATTTATCTTTTATCTAAGAATGGTGTTCGCATTCTTTAGGTTTTTGCATTTTATTTTGAGCTAATTAATCTTGTAGTTGAGCATAACTTCTCTACGACTGGGTTATGTTTATCCCTCTTCTCCATGATTAAGAACTTCATCTATTTGATCCAAGAGATCTTCTTAATTTTAGCTTTATGGGCAATCCAGTTATTTAAAAGTAGCGGAATTCGACTAATGGGGTTATTGTTAACGATTATTGAGATGGATCGCGTTTTTATTCTTTATACGCTGCTGCTGAGGATTACTATCAAACAGATTAGTAAACTCATCCTACAAGTATTTTACTTCTTATTTCTTCATTATTAATAAACACAATCAGAGAGTAAATTGTTTCAAAATATCAAGAAACGTTAATATTTAAATAAAAACCAGTTAACGTAATTAATAATCTCAATACCCATGCCTCTATTTTTTTAGTTACTTTTTATTTATTTTAATATATGATATTATTTTATTTTAATAATAGCGTCATCAAAGGATCGGAATTGAGTTAATAAGGTTAACGTCCATTAAATTTCCTTGGAATGCTCTGTTTTTTAGTTTTCCTTTTGTTTTTTTGAAAGAGTCGCCTCTTGTGTCCTTCAACTTTTCATAGCCGAATTTACCCCATTCGTCTGCTGCTTGACCATACTTTGCTTTGGCTTCAAAAGTATTATCTAATAATTAGTTTTTGATGGGTTATAGTTAATTTACATTGATTCTTGAAAAGAATTTTCTTGGTCTATCATTGTTGTTATTTTGCTGTTAGTTTCTAAGTTGATGATTGACTTGTGGAACTACTTTCTGCTGAACTTTCACTTCTTCTTTTGGCTCATTTTGTTAAACTATTATCTTTTTTTCTTTATACTTTGTTGCTACTTTTTCAGCTTTGACTTATTTTTTCAATTTCTTTTTTGGCTCTAATTCGAAAGAGTCATCTTCTGATTCATAGTCTGAAGATTCAATCTTTACTTTTTTTTATTTTTTAGATGGTTTGGCTTTAGTTTATTCTTTTTAGACTTTTTCTTCAATTATTTTGTCGTGATGAATATCTTCTAATCTTTTTGGTTTCTAGAATTTGGACATCCAAGAAGATCCATTATTTTTAGGGCTTGCAACTTTTTTCTAGAGTTTTGGGCTATTTTTAGATCTCAAATCATGTTTTTAGATTTATTTTGGAAGTTGTGGACTCTTTTGATTTCTAATTCTGTCACTTGATCTTTTTCTTTTAGGTTCCTCTATCTCCTCCTCTTCTTACACTTCTTCTTAAGGACCACGATTCTCGTAGTATTCTTGTAATTTAGGTTGACTTTTGACATATTCTTTTACAATTTTAGCTAATCCTTTTTTAATAAGAGGGTTGTTCTGTTAAACCCAAGTGGGAAGTACAATATGTTATTCAAGCTGATCTGCTAATTCTTCATGTTTTGTTTTACGGAGAAATTGGGCGACCAAGAAGAGTATTTCTTAGAGAAAAGGTGTTGCACTCATATAGTTGTTGACAAATTATAAAGCTAATAAATTAAAACATGAAATTAAGGAGTCCTATAATGTATTTCAATCAAAAGATAATCATTTCTTTTTTTCATGACTTAGGTCAATTACAGATTCCCATTTGAATTCTGGCTCATTTCTGCCGAAATGTCCTCCAGAAGCAGTTTTTTTGTAAATGGGGCGTCTCAAATCGAAGTTTTTGATGATCATTCCAGGTCTTAAGTCAAAATTACGATAGACTATTCCCTGAAGATCTTCGTCGCTGAAACCTAAATAGAAAAAAAGATACCTTCAATAACAGTGTTATAGCTGTCTACGTGAATACTTAGAGGTTGAGCAATACCGATACTATAGGCAACTTGGACCATAGCTCTTCTACAGAATCCGTTAGCAACTAAGTTTTTGGCAATCCATCTAGCAGCATAGGCAGCTGATCTATCGACTTTAGTAGGATCTTTGCCTGAGAAAGCACCTCCACCGTGACCTCCCCAACCTCCATAGGTATCAGCAATAATTTTACGACCAGTGAGTCCAGCATCTCCATGAGGACCTCCAATTACAAACTTTTCACTAGGATTGAGGACGTATCTAGTGTTGATAAGTAAATTTTCTGGGATGGCAACTTTAATGACTTCATTGAGAATTTCCTCTCTCAACTTTTCATTAGAGATATCAGGATTATGCTGAGTTGAGATTAAAACTGTGTGAACTCTCTTGGGTTAAATAAGATTTCCTTTTCTTTCATATTATACGGTGACTTGAACTTTTCCATCAGGTCTAATCCAGCTCAAAATTTTCTATTTTCTACATTGTTCTAGTCTTCTGACAAGGGCTGATGATAGATCATGAGACAATGGCATATAATTTGGTGTTTAGTCACTTGCGTATCCGATCATTAAACCTTGATCGCCTGCTCCGATTTATTAATCCTTTTTGTTCTGATGCACACTTTGAGCAATCTAAGGGGACTGCTTGTCTATTGCGATAATGACAGTCGCAGTTTTGTAATCCATTCCTATATCATTGGAGTCATAGCCAACTTCTTTAATAGCTTGACGAGCAACCTGTTCAAAGTTAACTTCACCATTTGTGCTGATCTATCCAAAAACCATACAAATAGAATTTTTTACAGCACTTTAACATGCAACTTTGGCATTTGGATCTTTTTAGAGACAAGCATCAAGGACAGAATCTGAAATATAGTCACATAGTTTATCGGGGTGACCTGATGTGACATTTTCAGAGGTGAATAAGAAGTGACCTGGCTTAGGGGCGAGTTGTTAACCTTCCATAAATTTAATAAGATAACTATAAGTGATCAGCAAATATATTTTTTTTATTAGATGTTTTTAGACTACGACTGTTAAAAATAAAAATATTTCATTTTCGAGAATATTGTTTTCAAAAATAAATGAGTTTAAATAGTCATAAAAGCATAGCTGAGAAAAGTAATAAAAATCTTTCATTTAAGAAAGAACCAATCTCCCTTTTGGTTATAACGTTTGTTTACTTAAATTTTCATTAATGGGTCTGAAATTCCCTTTTCCTATAAGGTAAAGAGAGACTTTCTGTTTTCAGTGCTTTCCTTATATTACTTCTACTTTTAAAAATTTCTTTCATTTTTTGAAAAAGTGATAACTAAATTTTTGAGACAAAGTTTTTCAAAAATACTTAAAGATTTTAATTAGGTACTCACAAAATTGAAATGTTTAAATCGAAATAATGATTAAAATAGTAATTTTGAGATGATATTTTAGTGCATACTGCCTTACTATTTACAATACATTTTATTGTTAAAACATGGCATGCTTGAACTGTAAAACCCTCATAGAAATAATGAACAAAGAAATTGATGAGCTACAAGATAGATAAAATCAGTTGAAAAGGATCAATCGCACCTTACAGTAAGCTGTATTGCAGGCCCGTAACAACTAGCATAATTCTTGGAGAGAAAAATACTAAAATGAAGTGAAAAAACATCAATAACTACAGAAAATGCTATGTTAGCAAATCAAGTAGCAATAAACACATCCAAGTGACTCACTTTTCGATGACTTTACTTAAGATTAGATCATTCAAGCTCCTCCCAGGACAATGAGACATAGAAAATCAAGTCTCAAAAGTGTTTAACAAATGGATATATTGATGTAGAATCTGTTAAGTACCCAAAAGACCCACAATAATAGGAATAAATTAAATTCGAAGAGAAGTGGTAGCCGCAACTAAAAAAAGTAAGTCATTATCAGATTTTGATACTATTATGTTTATGTTCTAAATCTATCATTTCTTTAATCTATCGACGAGTCCAACGGTCAAGTTAAAGACTAAGTTCTTGTTTGGAAGATCAGAGTCCTTGTCAATACAATAGAATCCTTTTCTTTCGAATTGATAACGACTTGCTAAACTGATTCCTTCAAGCACATCAAGATGAACTTTTACATTTTTCAAAACTTAGAGTGAATTTTTGTTCATGTGAAGGAGATAGTCATCAGCGTCTCCAGGTCTTTCGATATCAAAAAGTAGTCCATAATTTCTTACCTCACAGTCAAAGGCTTATTCAGCTGAAATCCAGTTTAAGTAAGAGTTAGGTTTAGTTTTCTAAATTATTTGATGATTACATTCTTATCTATTTCGGCAATTACTTGAGTTACTTTTCCATTTTCAGCTTTAACTTCCTTGATAAATAAAGTTTTAGCGTATTTCAAACCAACTACTTTATTTGGTGCAATTCCAAAATATCCTTTTTCATCAACCAACTTGATATCTGATCTTTAGACATAGATCGTTTTTGTGAACTTGATTTTTCTGTTGCCCTTCTATTCATTTTTAGGGAAAAGAGGAACAGTGATTACTTAATCAGCTGCTAGATCCTCAACTATAAGCTAAACAGGTTATAAAACAGCCATAGTTCTAGGTGCATGCACGTCAAGATATTTTCTAACTTCATTTTATAAAACACCAAAATGAATATAATTTTCATTTCCTCTTCTTGTAACACCAATGACATCACAGAAGTTATTGATTGCTTCAGCAGGGTAACCACGACGTCTCATACCGTTGATAGTTAAAATTCTTGGATCATCCCAACCTAAAACATGATGGTTGAAGATCATTTCATGAAGTTTTCTCTTTGACATCACAGTGTATGTAATGTTCAGACGAGAATATTACCATACGTGAGGTCTATAGAGGTTGAGTTTTTCTAATACCCAGTAATACAACTATCTTCTTACTTCAAATTATAACGAACATAGAGAGTGAGTGATTCCTTCTAAGCTATCACAGATGGGATGAGTATAGTCATAAAGAGGATAAATACACCATTTATCTCCAACATGAGGATGAGAATGGAACTTGATACGGTAAATAACAGGGTCTCTGAGTGTAGTATTGGGGTGATTTTCATTAATTCTAGCACGAAGAGACATAGATCCTTCTTCATGAAGACCTAACCTCATTTAATTGAACAGTTTTAAGTTCTATTCCACTGAGCGATTTCTGTATTTAGATGGTAAACCTTCATTTCTCTTTTTTCTCATCTCTTATGCAGATTAATTGCAGACGAAAGCATCACCTTGCTTGATAAGTTGAATAGCAAAATTATAGAGAGTATCAAAGTTATCTGAAGCATGAGTAATTTTCCAAGGTTCATAGCCCATGAACTTAATGTTTTACTTTATGTTTTAAATGTATTCAATGTTTTCTTTAGTTGGGTTGGTATCGTCAAAACGAAGATAACACTTTCCTCCTTTGTTGACTTTGGCTTGCATGAAGTTGAATCTCATAGCTTTGCAATGTCCAATATGCAAATAACCATTGGGTTAAGGTGGAAAACGTGTCAAGATGACGTCTCCGAATTTATTAATTCTATCCTGGATAAGTTCTTTAGTGTTCAAAGCTGATTTCATTTATCGGCCAATCAACTCAGAAATGTCTTTGATATGAAAAACCTATTAGGTTTTTTATTCTTTTGCTTTTGCTTTTTCTTTTTCAACTTTTTTCTCTTTTTTCTCTTTTTACACTACTACATTTTCTGGTAAACCTTTTGCTTTCCAAGCAGCCTCGAACAAGTCTTTCAAAATTTTGCCTTCAACAAATGGTATTTATTCTTTAATCTTACCCAGAAATTAAAATTTCTTTGACTTTTAATTAGCAGTTTAGATTCCTTTGTTAATAACTTAGGTGATTTGTTAATTAGAAATTTTCACTCCAACACCACAGTCTTTTTAAAGTTGTTTTAAGTCAGCTCCCCCTTTCATTTACCAACTTTTTATATAGTCGATAGTAAAGTCTAGCTGATTAGGATTTGAAATATCTCCATTTCCAACCCAGCTAGAGAGTGGTTGACGGAAATGCTAAGCAGTTAAAGGTAGCTTGGTGGCAATAGAGTAAAGCATATTACCAACTTTTTGTTATGCCTTTTCTAACTCACTAAATCTGATTGTATCAAGAAAAGCTTTTTTGGTGACTGCTTCTGATTTGAGAAGATTGGTGATGAGTCCTTTTCCTAATCCAAAGTTATTAGCTATAGTTTCGATGTTATCCTTATCGCCCTCCATGAGTTAATTAATATCAAAGAAATTGAGAAAAGATATTTATAAATTGAATTAATACATTAGTAAAAAAAAATGGTCACGGAGGGGATCGAACCCTCGACCGTTGCGTTATTAGCACAACGCTCTAACCAACTGAGCTACGCGACCTCTCTGATTAAAAAGCTATACTTGACATATTATATTAATTTTTAGAGTATTTCCAAAGGTAGCTCTTTGTTTTTTTATTTAACCATAGCTCTAAGATTGAAGTATTATCAAAATTTAATGAATGAATTGAGAGAGGACTTTATAATTTTAAATAAAATTTATATCCGAGGTAATTTTGTGGTTAAATAGAACAAAGATTTAAAATCACTACCTGTAAAACAGTACCTCGATGCAACTGTAGTGCCAGTTGTTCTTCAAGCATTGACTGAAGTAGCCAAATAGAGGTAATTGTGAGTATATTTAGACCTGAAAATCCTATCTAATTTTTTGCTAACTATCCTCTTAATCACAAAGTTTCCAAAGAGGGAGGGAAAAAACGAGAATAGTGAATTTTATAGCTATATACTCATAATTAACAACATATTCTGATCGTCTGTATTACAATCAAAAGTCTTCTCCTCTTGAGAGTATTTCTTTGCAGGTTGGCCTTAATATTAAAGTATGTTCCCATTGAGCTACGTAACAGCCTTAGGTATCAACAAGAGGGGGATACGTGTTTACTATTCCGTTTTGAACAAGGTCACGAAGAGGCAACACATAGCCTGGATAATCAAGCTTTTCAAGCCATCTTTTAGCGAAGCATAAAGTACTATACTAAGTATATAAATATTTACCTTTTCGGTAATAAGATTATAGAAAGCTTTAGATCTGGCAGGTATCTTTACATTTGCTGGAAGATAAAAGTCTTTCATGTAGTGTGAGCAATCAGAATCTTCTCTAACGTAGCCTTTTCCTGTCGAACCGAATGTTTCAATAGCATACTGTTCTCCTTCTTACATTTTTTCATTTGTGTTTGTTTTTACACAAGGTACCGTTTTACCAGCATGTATCTTGTATGGATCAATTGAATGTCCATTCAAATTTCTTATTGTTTTCACAGGATATACTTTTCCTTTGATTTCAACTTCATAAGATTCCATAGTCTCCTGGATCTTAGCTCCGATTTCGCCAAGTCTTGCATCAATACCAGCCTCTCTAAGACCTGTATTTGTTGCATCTTTGACAGCCATAAGTAAGTTGTCGTATACTGGATTAAATGCAACAGTAAATGCACAGTCTATAATTCTGCCTTTGATATGAGTTCCAAAGTCTATCTTACAAACATCGTCATAAGTGATAACTGTGTTGTCTCCTGGATTAGGAGTATAATGAGCTGCGACGTGATTTAAAGAGCATCCTGTTGGGAAGGCAATACCTGATTAAAGGCCTTTCTAAGGAGCTAGCTTTCTATTGTAATTTTATAATCTCTCACAAATATCGATAAGTCTCTCACCTGGTTTAATTATACTTTGAGCAAAACGACGAACTTGTCTTTGAATTTCGGCAGCTTTTCTTAAGTTCTGAACTGTCTCATCCATTAGAGCCTATTTAGCTTTTAACTATTAATTTTTCACTCTAGGGACTTTGTATTAATGAATTTCATTGGCACCATATCCTTGAAACTGATAGTTTGGGAATTTTTGTTTGGAAGGGACAGTCCAGCCACCTAAGTATCTGAAAATTTAGTTTGTTTGAGTTTCTGGATGTATGTCTTCAATCTTGATTTCTTGTTTTTGGGGGCCATTTTGAGTTTCTACAGTTGTTTGATTTTATTATGCTGCTTTTTTCTTCTTTTTGTTTTTGTTTTTCTTCTTTTTTTTTTTTTCGGCTTTATCTTCGCCTCCTTCTTTGGTCTATTATTTCTCATCTTATGAAGACTCAGCTTCCTTATCCTGTTCTTTTTTATTTTTCAACAATTATAATTATGCTTGCTGCTTTTCTTATGAGGTTAGCTCCATGTTGTTGTTTAGGCTTTAATAAAAATAATGATTAATAGTAGATCGCAAAGAGCTTATAATAAAAAAATTATCAAATATACATCTCCCTTATGATTCTTTTGATCGGAAATAATGTAATATCGAATAGTGTTTTTCATATTTGAAAAGAATAGTTTGGGGTTGGGGTT
>Ga0194117_10002139_pt1 | contig 21506 bp, 24 predicted proteins | sample TA2MahsurfametaG_FD_160579 | JGI IMG/M metagenome (GOLD analysis project Ga0194117, IMG submission 160579) | Freshwater microbial communities from Lake Tanganyika, Tanzania - TA2015009 Mahale N1 surface | ecosystem: Environmental > Aquatic > Freshwater > Lake | place: Tanzania: Lake Tanganyika...
CGCTGCCGGATCCGGATCGGGTGCTGCTGGGCGGCGGCGGCCGCGGCCGGCTGGCGGTGCTGCAGGCGCTGCTGCCGCGGCTGCGGCCCGGTGGGGTGGTGGTGGTGCCCCTGGCCACCGTGGAGGCCCTGGCGGAGCTGCGCCCGGCCCTGGAGCAGGCGGGCCTGCGGGTGGGGGTGAGCCAGCTTCAGGCCTGGCGGGGGGCCCCCCTAGCCGATGGCACGCGGCTGGCGCCGCTCAATCCCGTGCTGGTGTTGCGGGGGCAGCGGCCCTAGGGCGCCAGGCTTCGATGGCTGCGGCGCTGCCCACCTGGAGGCCCAGCCGTGCCGCCTGGCCCGCCGCCAGCTCCACCACCCCATCGGCGGGGGCATCGGGGCCGTAGCTGCGGCAGGGCAGCCGCGGGCAGGGGGTGGCGTTGGCCTCGATGGCGATCACCCGGCCGTTCCGCAGGAACAGCATGTCCAGGGGCGCGGGGGTCTGGTGCATCCAGAACTTCAGCACCATCGGCTCGCCGTAGGGGAACCACATGCCCCGCAGGGGCGGCAGCGGCGGCCGTCCCATCAGGCCGCGGCTCTGCTGCTGCGGTGTGCGGGCCACCTCCAGCTGGATGCAGGGGCCAGCGCCGGCCGGGGCGGGTGCCGGGCTGGGCAGGCACCACTGGGCCTCGATCGGCAGCTGCTGGGGCGGCGTGGCGGGCAGGGGCACGGGCGGTGATGGGGGTGGTTGTCAGTGCAGCTGCGGAGGGCCGTCGCTGAGGCAGTAGCCCTGGCCACGCACGGTGTGGATCAGGCGCTTCTCCCCCTCCTGCTCCAGCTTCTGGCGCAGGTAGCGCACGTACACCTCGATCACGTTGCTGGCGGCGGTCTGTTGGTCGTGCCACACCTGGCGCAGGATCTGCTCCCGGCTCAGCACCTGCCCGCGGTGCTCGAGCAGCAGCAACAGCAGGGCGTATTCGCGCGCAGTGAGGGCCACCTGGCGCTGGCCCCGGCGCACCTCATGGCGGCTGGGCACCAGGCTGAGGTCCGCCAGGCTGAGGCGATCGGCGGGGGGCTGCCGTTTGGCCAGCAGCTTGCGGTGCAGGCGCAGGCGGGTGAGCAGTTCACTGGCGCCGGCGCTGGAGAGCCAGAAGTCGTCGGCGCCGCTGCGCAGCAGCTCGGAGCGGGCGCTGACGCTGTCGCGGCCGATGTCCAGCAGCAATGGGGTGGCCCCGAGCCGCTGGCGCACGTCCGCGATCTGTGCCCCCCAGTCCGCCCCCAGCACCGCCAGGTCACAGGGCTCGTCCAGGTGCTGATCGCCCACCAGGCAGCGGTAGCCGGAGGCCTCGAGCCGCGGCGCCAGGGCCTCCGCCTCGCCGCCGAGCAGCAGCAGCACCCCGTCGCTCACGGCCCGGTGCCGTTGCTGGGTTTGGCCACATGGGGCAGGCCCCAGCCCAGCTTGTTGCGCAGCACCTGGAAGAACTCGTGGTCCGCCAGCCGCACGAAGCGCACCGGATGGTCGCTGCGGCGGATCAGCACCCGGTCCTCCGGCCACACGTAGCAACCGGCGCTGCCATCCACCACCATCATCAGCCGCTCCGGTGTGGCGGGGAACACGGTCACCGGCTCCTGGTCGCTGAACACCAGGGCCCGGGAGGCCAGGGAATGGGGCGCGATCGGGGTGAGCTGCAGCACCGGGCAGTCCGGGGTGATCACGGGGCCACCGGCGCTGAGGGCATAGGCGGTGGAGCCGGTGGGGGTGGAAAGGATCACCCCGTCGGCGGCGATGTCCACCGGGGCATGGCGCCCCACGGCGATCTCGAAATGGCACATCGAGGTGAGGGGCTCGCGGTGCAGGGCCATTTCGTTGAGGCAGAGCACCTCCCAGCGCCGCTGCTCGCCCCGCATCACGCTCACCACCAGGGTGGTGCGCTCCTCCACGGTCCACTCGCCGCTGATCACCTGATCGAGGGCCTGCTCCAGGGCGGGCAGGTAGGTCTCCGCCAGGAACCCCAGGTGGCCGGTGTTGATGGTGAGGATCGGCACGTCGATCGGTGCCGTCTGCCGGGCCGCGGAGAGCACGGTGCCGTCGCCCCCCAGCACCAGGGCCATGGCCATGCCCGCCTCGAAGTTGGCCGGCACGCAGGCGGCGTGGCCCAGGGTGCGCAGGTGCTGATCGGGGTTGGCGAAGCCCACCATGCCGCCGGCGCTGCTGGCGCGCACCACGTCGTAGCCGGCCCCCCGCAGGCGGGCCTCGATGGCATCGGCGGTGGCCAGGGCCAGGTCCTTGCCGTCGTTAACGATCAGTCCGACGCAGGGCACCGATCGCGGTCGGGGGGCATGGCGAGTTTATGGGGGGCGCCCCGCCCTGGCCGACGCGGCCCGCTTTGGCCTCAGAACTGCTCCAGGAAGCGCAGGTCGCTGGTGAACAGCCGCCGGATGTCGTCGATGCCGTGGCGCACCATGCAGAACCGTTCCACCCCGAGGCCGGCGGCGAAGCCGCTGTAGCGCTCCGGATCGATGCCGAGGCCCTCCAGCACCGCCGGATCGACCATCCCGCAGCCCATCACCTCCAGCCAGCGGCCGCGCCACTGCACATCCACCTCGGCGGAGGGTTCGGTGAAGGGGAAGTAGCTGGCCCGGAAGCGCACCGGCAGGTCGCCGAAGAACTGCTGCAGGAAGGCGGTCACCGTGCCGCGCAGGTGGCTGAAATCCAGCCCCTCATCAAGGGCCAGCACCTCCACCTGGTGGAACACCGGCGAGTGGGTGGCATCCACCGCATCGCGCCGATACACACGCCCCGGGGCCACGATCCGCACCGGCGGTGGGTTGTTCTCCAGGTGGCGGATCTGCACCGGTGAGGTGTGGGTGCGCAGCAGCTCCGTCTCGGAGAGATAAAAGGTGTCCTGCATGTCCCGCGCCGGGTGGTGGGGCGGGATGTTGAGGGCGGTGAAGTTGTAGTAATCGCTTTCGATCTCGGGGCCCTCCTCCACCCGGTAGCCGAGGCCCGCAAAGATGTCGACGATCTCCTCGATCGTGCTGATCAGCGGGTGGCGGTGGCCGGCCGGGATGTGGCGGGCCGGCAGGGTCACATCGAGGGTTTCGCGGGCGATCCGCTCCGCCATGGCGGCCCCCTTCACCGCCGCCAGCCGGGCGCTCAGCAGCCCCTGCACCTGCTCCTTGAGCACGTTGGCCCGCTGGCCCACCACGGGCCGCTCATCACCGGGGAGCTTGCCCATGGCCCCCAGCACCGCCGAGAGCTTGCCCTTCTTGCCCAGCAGCCCCACCCGCAGCTCCTCGAGCTCTGCGGCGGAGGCGGCCGCGGCGATGGCGTCGGCGGCCTGGGCCTCCAGCTGCTCGAGCTGGGCGGTGAGCTCCTGCAGGCTGACGGTGGCGCTCAAGACGGTGTTCCGGCGATCGCAGACTCTAAGGAGGCGGCCTCTAGCCTCAGGCCATTGCCAGCGCTGCCGTGCGGATCCTGATCAGCAACGACGACGGTGTCTTCGCCGAGGGCATCCGCAGCCTGGCGGCCGAGGCGGCGGCCCGCGGCCATGAGGTCACCGTGGTGTGCCCGGATCAGGAGCGCTCCGCCACCGGCCATGGGCTCACCCTGCAGACCCCCCTGCGGGCGGAGCGGGCCGATGCGCTGTTTGCCGACGGTGTCACCGCTTGGGCCTGCAGCGGCACCCCCAGCGACTGCGTCAAGTTGGCCCTGTTCGCGCTGCTGCAGCAGTGGCCCGACCTGGTGCTCTCGGGCATCAACCACGGCCCCAACCTGGGCACCGACACCCTCTATTCCGGCACCGTGAGCGCCGCCATGGAGGGCACGATTGAAGGCCTGCCGGCCCTGGCGGTGAGCAGTGCCGATTTCCAGTGGCGCGCCTTTGACCCCGCCGCCCGCATCGCCCTGGATGTGGCGGAGCAGATGCTGCAGCGGGGCTGGCCCCAGGGTCTGCTGCTCAACCTCAACGTGCCGCCGCTGCCGGCGGAGCAGATCGGCCCCCTGCGCTGGTGCCGCAAGGCGGTGCGCCGCTACACCGATCAGTTCGTGCAGCGGGTGGATCCCCGCGGGCGCACCTATTACTGGCTCGCCGGTGAGGTGGCCAACGACCTGGAGGCGGAGGTGGCGGGACCCGCCGGCTGGCCCACCGATGTGGCCCATGTGGCCGCCGGTGGGGTGTCGTTGACCCCCCTGCAGCCGGAGCTGTTCTGGCGGGGCGACACCGCCACCCTGCCGCAGCTGGGCCCCTAGCTGGCGCTGGGGCGGTAGATGCGCTGCAGCAGCCAGAGGCTGATCCACAGGCCGATCAGGTGGGCGAACAGCACCTGGGTGTTCCCCAGCACGGAGAGCATCTCGATCGAGGTGATCGGCAGGCCGATCACCCGGCCCCCCATGCCCGGCGCCCCCTGGATCTGGGCGCCGAAGAAGCCCGGCACCTGCTGGGAGGCCTGCACGAACAGGCTGCCCGCCATCGATTGGTAGCCGATCACCGCCAGGGTCACCCCCACCAGGTCGGCCAGGAGGCCCCGTTTGATCAGCCGCGCCGTCTCCCCTTTGCTGGGGCGAACCGGGCTGTTGAGGGCCCGGCCGCAGCGCACGATCAGCCAGCTCTGCCACAGGCACCACAGCAGCAGCAGGAAGGCCAGGGTGGTGAGGGAGATGCCGGGGCCCAGCCCCAGGGCGCGGGAGGAATTGGCCGCCAGGCGGCCGCCGATGTTGTTGAACAGCAGCACCCCGATCACCACCACCCCCAGGGCGAGCTGGGCCCAGAAGCGCACCCAGCCCATGCGCCGCAGGGCGGCGGAGATCAGCTGCAGGTCGAGGCGGTCGGCCATGGGGGTGGGGTGGGGCGCCGGGCGTGGCCCCAAAGCTGCCATGGGAGGATGCCTCCGGCGAGGCCTGCGGCGGTTCTGTTGGCGATTCCCGGGCTGGCCCAGCTGTGATTCCCCTGCACCGCCCCGACCAGGCCCAGACCCCGACGGCCATCGCCCTGGGCAGTTTTGACGGGCTGCACGAGGGCCACCGCCGGGTGATCGCGGCGGCGGTGGCGGGCGCCGAACCGCCGCTGGTGCCCACCGTGGTGAGTTTCTGGCCCCATCCCCGGGAGGTGCTGTTCGGCGAACCGCGGCTGCGGCTCGACCTGCCCGCCGAGAAGCTGCACCTGCTGGAGCCCCTGGGGATCCGCCAGCTGGTGCTGGTGCCGTTCACCCCCGAGCTGGCGGCCCTCAGCCCCGAGGCCTTTGTGGAGCGGGTGCTGGTGGCCCAGCTGCGGGCACGGCTGGTGGTGGTGGGGGAGAACTTCCGCTTCGGCCGGGGGCGCAGCGGCAACGCCGAGGCCCTACGCCGCATCGGCGCCGCCCACGGCATGGCGGTGCAGGTGTTGCCGATGCTGGCCGACAGCCAGGAGCGCCTCAGCAGCAGCCGCATCCGCCGGGCCCTGGCGTCCGCGGATTTAACCCAGGCGGCGGCGTTGCTGGGGCGCCCTTACCGCTTCGGCGGGCGGGTGGTGCGGGGCCGGGGCCTCGGACGCCAACTGGGCTGGCCCACCGCCAACCTGCAGGTGGATGGCCGCAAGTTCCTGCCCCAGGAGGGTGTTTATGCCGCCTGGGTGTGGCACCGGGGCGAGCGCTTGGCGGGGGTGATGAACCTGGGGCCGCAGCCCACCGTGGATCCCACCGCCCCCTCGGCGGTGGAGGTGCATCTGCTGGGGCGTCAGCTGCAGCTCGATGGGGCGGAGCTCCAGGTGGAGCCCGTGGCGCTGCTGCGGCACCAGCAGCGGTTCGAGAGCCTCGATGGCCTGGTGGCCCAGATCGGGGCCGATGCCGATCGGGCTGAGGCGTTGCTGGCCTCAGCCGCCGGGGTAGGCGTTGCTCAGGCCCCAGCCGATGAAGGCGGTGATGGCCCCCAGCAGCAGAATTCCTGAGACCAGCACCGTCATCGGGCTCTCGGAATCACCCTGAGCCATGGCCCCTGTCGCCGTCACGTCGCCGACACCCTAAGCAGCTCCCTCGGTTTTGCCTCCCCTCCCCTTGCGCCATGTCTGCCCCTGACCACGCACCGGCGGTGTGGCGTCTCCTGGACGCCAACCTCGACCGCGCCCGTGAAGGCCTGCGGGTGGTGGAGGACTGGTGCCGCTTCGGCCTGGATCGCCCTGACCTGGTGGCGCGGCTGAAGGATCTGCGCCAGCGGCTCGGCGTGCTGCATGCCGATCGCTACAAACAGGCGCGCCACACCGCCAGCGATGGGGGCGCCGGCCTTGGCCATCCCGCCCAGGCGCAGCGCCAGCAGCCCAGCCAGGTGGTGGCGGCCAACTGCGGCCGGGTGCAGGAGGCGCTGCGGGTGCTGGAGGAATTCGGCCGGGGGGTGGATGATCCGCTGGCGGCGGAGGCGGCCGCCATTCGCTACGCCCTCTACGACCTGGAGGTGGAACTGCTGCGGGCCGGCCGCGGCGGTGATGGCCGCCGCCAGCTGCTGCGCCAGTGCCGGCTGTATCTGATCACCAGCCCATCGCCGCAGCTGGAGCCGCTGGTGGAGGCGGCCCTGCGGGGCGGCGTGCGCCTGGTGCAGTACCGCGCCAAGGAGGGAAGCCTGGGGCCCGATGGCCAGCCGCTCACCGATGCGGTGCGCCTGGGGCAGGCCGAGGCGCTGCGGCAGCTGTGCAGCCGCCATGGGGCGCTGTTTGTGGTCAACGACCGCATCGACATTGCCCTGGCGGTGGATGCCGATGGGGTGCATCTGGGTCAGGGGGATCTGCCGCCGGCCCTGGCCCGTCGGCTGCTGGGGCCCGAGAAGCTGATCGGCCGCAGCACCCACGCCCTGCCCCAGCTGCAGCAGGCGGTGGCCGATGGCTGCGATTACGTGGGTGTGGGGCCGGTGAATGCCACCCCCACCAAGCCCGGCCGTGAGCCGGTGGGGCTCGCGTACGTGCGCCAGGCCGCCGCCGAGAGCCCGATTCCCTTTTTTGCCATCGGTGGCATCGATGCCGGCAGCCTGGCGGCGGTGCAGGCCGCCGGGGCTGAGCGGGTGGCGGTGGTGCGGGCGATTACCGAGGCGGCGGATCCGGAGGCCGCCAGCCGCGAGCTGCTGCAGCTTCTGCACCGATGAGCACGGCGTTGATCACCATCCAGCTCAATGGGGAGCCCCGCCGCTGCCCGGCCGGCCTCAGCCTGCAGCAACTGCTGGAGCACCTGGGCTACCGCCCCCAGCTGGTGGTGGTGGAGTTCAACGGCACGATCTTGCCCCGCCAGCACTGGAGTGGGCAGCCGGTACGGGAAGCCGATGGTTTGGAGGTGGTCACCATCGTGGGTGGTGGTTCCTAGATTTCTGGCCATCTTTCGGCCCTGCGGAGCCCGGCGTTGCCCTCCCAGACCCCAACCCCGGTGTTGCGTCGCCTGATCAGACCGCTGATCAGTGGCCTGATGCTGCCGGCCCTGCTCACGGCCGTGCTCGGTGTGCTGCTGGCCCTGCCCCAGCCCAGCCTTGCCGCCAGCGGTGGGCGCATTGGCGGCGGCAGCTTCCGCTCCGCCCCCTCGATGCCCCGCAGCTATGGCGGTGGCTACCGCGGCAGCTATGGCGGCGGTTACGGCGGTGGTGTGCAGCGCGGCTATGGCGGTGGATTCGGTGGCGGCCTCGGGTTTCCGTTCATCGTTCCTTTCTTCTTCGGCGGTGGCGGCCTGTTCGGCTTCCTGGTGCTGATGGCCGTGGTGGGCCTGCTGGTGAATGCCGTTCGGGGTGGTGGTGGTGGTGGTGGCGGTGGCCAGGCCCTCCCCGCCGGTCTGCGGGGCGGCGATCTGGATCGGCCCCAGGCCGATGGGCCCGTGGCCATCGCCCAGCTGCAGGTGGGTCTGCTGGCCTCCGCCCGGGAGCTGCAGCAGGATCTGCGCACCCTGGCGGGCCAGGCCGACACCGGCAGCAGCAGCGGCCTGCAGCGGGTGCTGCAGGAGAGCACCTTGGCGCTGCTGCGCCATCCCGACCTGTGGGTGTACGCCAACGCCGAGGTGGGCCAGGTGCCCTTCGCTTCGGCGGAGTCCACATTCAACCGCCTGTCGATGACCGAGCGCAGCAAGCTGCGCAGTGAACTCACCAGCAACGTGGCCGGCCGCGTCAGCCAGGCGACGGAGGGGGCCGTGGGGGATAGCGATGCCACCAGCGATTACATCGCCGTGACCCTGCTGGTGGCCAGCCGCGGCCGCGTGCCGCTAAAGCCGGTGACCGGCTCCGAGGAGCTGCGCGAGGCCCTGCGCTTGATGGGTTCGGTGCCCTCCGATCAGCTGCTGGCCCTGGAGGTGATCTGGCAGCCGGAGGGGGCCGGCGAGGTGCTGAGCGCCGATGAGCTGATCACCGCCTACCCCGATCTCAGCCATCTGTGATCACCGGGCCGGTGGCGCGACCGCCGGTCTTTCGATTTGCTCAAGATTCGCAGAATTAAAGAAACTCTTTCGCTCCAACTGTGCAGCGGTAGCTGTTGCTGGGGTGATCGATTTGTAGGGTGTCGGGAACATTGCCCGTTAGCGTGTCCGCCTCCCTGCCTCGCCCTGAACCCCGAGCCATGCAATGGCTTGAGAACGGGGAGTTGGCGGGCAGTGACCTGGAGGCCCTGCTGGGTCGCCTGAACCAGGTGGAAAGCGAAGAACGGGCCCGTGAACTGGAGTGGCTGGGGCGCCGCAGCGGCCATCGTTGAAGCTGTGCGGCAGATTGGGCGCCAGCCCCTTGCCAACCCCCCTCAGCCTCTCCACACTGCGGCTCACCTGCGTTGTTCGCCGTGGCGCCTCGCTCTCCCCAGTGGGTCAACACACCCGTGCTGATGGAGGCGCTGGATCGCTACGAACAACGGCGGTTGCCCCGTTCGATGCAGCTCTGGGTGGAGGCGGTGCTGGAGCTGGACCGTCCTGCTACGACGCCGCTGCGGCCCCACTGCTGAGGATCCGCAGGGCCGCCATGGCGGCGCCGTAGCCGTTGTCGATGTTCACCACCGTGAGCCCCGGGGCGCAGCTGGCCAGCATCCCGTGCAGGGCCGCCTGGCCGCCGGCGCTTACCCCATAGCCCACGCTCACTGGCACGCCGATCACCGGTTGCGGCACCAGGCCCGCCAGCACCGTGGGCAGGGCCCCCTCCATGCCGGCGCAGGCGATCAGCACCCGGGCCGCCTGCAGGCGCTCCAGCTGGTTCAGCAGCCGGTGCAGCCCCGCCACCCCCACGTCCAGCAGCAGCTCGCTGGCGATGCCATGCCACGTGAGTGCTAACTGGGCTTCGGCCGCCACCGGCAGGTCGCTGGTGCCGCCGCTCAGCACCACCACGCTGCCCAGCGCCGGCCGCGCTGCCAGGGGCTCCCCCAGGCTGAGGCCGCGGGCCTCGGGGTGATGTTGCAGCTGCGGCAGCAGCGGCGCCGTGGTTGGCTCCGCCGCCAGCAGCTCCGACACCGCCGCCGCCTTGGCGGCGTCCACCCGGGTGGCGAGGGCCGGTTCCCCATGGGCCTGAAGTCGCACCAGGATCGCGGCGATCTGGGCGGCGGTTTTGTGCTCCCCCCAGATGGCCTCCACCATCCCCAGCCGCTGGCGCCGCTGCAGATCAAGGCGGGCCTGCTCGCTCATGCGGCCGGTTGCAGTTCGCCTTCAAACACCAGCGGGAAGGGGTTGCCCTGGCGGGTGCCGGTGGCCTCGCGGGCCAGCTGCTCAAAGCGCTCCTGCACCGCCTCCACCTCGGCGAGGGGAATGGCTTTCCATTGGGCCCGGCTGGCCCAGCGGATCAGCAGGGTGCCCTCCTCGCGGTCGGGGTCCCAGAGCAGATCGCGCCCCAGGAACCCCGGCTGCTGGGCCAGCCAGGGCTCCCAGCTGCCGCGTTCCGCCTCCAGCCAGGCCTGGCGTGCTTCCGCCGGCACCTTCACCCGCAGGTGCTCCACCACGGCCACCTCAAAGCTGCCGCCGGGGAGCTGCTGCTCGGCGATCGCCACATCCGGATGGCCGCTCAGCAGCATCAGCAGCACCAGCCCAAGGGCTAGAAACCTAGCCAGCGCACGCCGGCTCATGGCTGCAGCAGCAGGGCCACGGCGTGGCAGGAGATGCCCTCTTCCCGCCCTTCCGGGCCGAGCCGTTCATTGGTGGTGGCCTTCACCCCCACCTGATCCGGCTGCAGCCCCATGCGGGAGGCGATGGCGGCGCGCATGGCCTCGATGTGGGGCTTGAGCTTGGGGCGCTCGGCGATCACCACCGTATCCAGGTTGCTCACCCGCCAACCCCGCTCGGCCACCAGGGCCACCACCTGCTCCAGCAGCACCAGGCTGTCGGCCCCCTTCCATTGCAGATCATCGGGGGGGAAGTACTTGCCGATGTCCCCCAGGGAGAGGGCCCCCAAGAGCGCATCCATCACGGCGTGCACCAGCACATCGGCATCGCTGTGGCCATCGAGGCCGAGCCCCTCGGGATGCTCGAGCCGCTGCCCCCCCAGGATCAGTGGCCGGCCCGGCACCAGGCGGTGGATGTCGTAGCCGTTGCCGATGCGGAGCTGCATGGGGCGGGGAGCGCTGCCGGCCTCAGACCCTAGGTGGAGGCGTCCTGCCCGGCCCGCCAGCGGGCGTAGAGGTCGGGGCGGCGGGCCTGCGTGCGTTGCTGCTGTTGCTGCAGCCGCCAGCGGGCGATGGCGCCGTGGTCGCCGCTGCGCAGCACCTCCGGCACCGCCATGCCGCGGAACTCCGCCGGGCGGGTGTAGTGGGGGTGCTCCAGCAGCAGGCTGCTGTGGCTCTCCTCCTCCAGGCAGGCTTCGGTGCCCACGGTGCCGGGCCGCAGCCGCACCACGCCGTTGATGATCACCGCCGCCGGCAGCTCCCCGCCGGTGAGCACGAAATCCCCGATCGACACCTCCTCATCGGCGAGGCTGCGGATGCGTTCATCGAAGCCCTCGTAGTGGCCGCAGAGGAACACCAGTTGGTCGCAGTCCGTGGCCCAACGGCGCAGGTCGGCCTGCTGCAGCGGCTGGCCCTGGGGGCTCATCAGCAGCACCCGCCGCCGCGGTAACGCCGGGATCGCCTCCACCGCGGCGAACACCGGTTCCGGCTTGAGCACCATGCCGGCACCGCCGCCGTAGGGCTCATCGTCGACCTTGCGGTAGCGGTCAGTGGCGTAATCGCGCGGGTTGTGCAGGTGCAGCTCGGCGATGCCCGCTTTGAAGGCCCGCCCGATCACCCCGAGCTCCAGCAGGGGGGTGAGGGCCTCCGGGGCCAGGCTCACCACATCGAGGCGCAGGCTGGTGGGCGGCATGGCTCAGGCCGCCGGGCGGCTGACGCGGCGGATCTCGGAGCTGAAGCTGGCCCGCCCCAGGCTGCCGTCGGCCCGTTGCTCCAGGGTGCTGCGCAGCCGCAGGTTGGGCTTGTTGAACCAGATGCGCTCCCGCAGTTCCCCCTCCCCCTGGCTCAGCACCAGTTCCAGGCTGCCGTCGGGCCACAGCTCCCAGCGGCCCCGCTGATCCCCCGCCTGCAGCTCCCCATCGGCGCTGAACAGCAGACGCCGGGGCGGTTCCCCCTTGGGTCCCACGCTCAGGCCCCCCACGCTGCCGGCGTCGGCCGGCTCCAGGAAGGCCACCAACAGCTCGCCGCGCTCGCTGGTGTGCCACTCATCCCCCTCACCCGCCTCGGGGCCGTCGCTGGGGGCGAAGCGGCTGCGCAGGCCCATCCATTCGCCGGCGCAGCAGCGCAGAAACGCCGCGATGCTGGTGGGGGGAAAGTCGGGGCTGGACTCGCTCATGGGGCGATTCTCTCAGTCGCCCGTCTCAGTCGCCCCGATAGCCCAGCTCCGCCAGGCGACTGGCGCTGCGGCGCCAGTTGGGCACCACCTTCACGAACAGCTCCAGGTACACCGGGCCGTCGATCAGTTTCTGCATCTGCAGCCGGGCGCCGCTGCCGATCTGGCGCAGCATGCTGCCCCCCTTGCCGATCAGGATGCCCTTCTGGCTGCTGCGCTCCACCAACACGGTGGCCAGCACGGCGGTTCGGGGGCCGTCGTCGACGATGCGCTCGATCTGCACCGCCACCGAGTGGGGCACCTCCTCACGGGTGTGCTCGAGCACCTGTTCGCGGATCAGCTCCGCCAGCAGCAGCTGTTCCGGCTGATCGCTCACGGCATCGGCCGGGTAAAGGTGCGGCCCCTCCGGCAGGCTCGCCGCCAGGGCCGCCACCAGCGCTGCGGTGCCATCGCCGCTGAGGGCGCTCACCGGGTGCAGCGGCCAGTCGGGCGCCAGCTCGCGGTAACTGGCCTCCAGGGCGCCGGCCTGCTGCGGGTCCACCAGGTCGTGTTTGTTGAGGGCCACCTGCACCGGGCGGTTGGTGCGGGCCAGCAGTTCCACGATGAAGCCGTCGCCGCGGCCGGCCGGTTGGCTGCCATCCACCAGCAGCAACACCTGATCCACTTCGCCGATGGCCACCCGGGCGCTCTGCACCAGCCGCTCCCCCAGCAGGTGATGGGGCTTGTGGATGCCGGGGGTGTCCACCAGCACCAGCTGGGCCTCCGGAGTGGTGAGGATGGCCCGCAGCCGGTTGCGGGTGGTCTGGGCCACGGGGGAGGTGATCGCCACCTTCTCCCCCACCAGTTGGTTGAGCAGGGTGGACTTGCCCACGTTGGGGCGCCCCACCAGGGCCACGAACCCCGATCGGAATCCCGGCGGGCTCTGCCCCAGCGCCAGGCCGCCCGCCATCGCCTCAGCCGGCAGATCCGCCAGCTCCGGGAAGGGCGGCAGGGAATCGCTGGGGGGGCTCGGCTCCATAACCTCACCTTGGCAGCACGCCGTTCCCCCGATGACCGACCCCCAGACCGCGCCCCTCGAGCCCAGCTTCCAGCAGGCCATGGAGATCACCGCCCAGTGGCTGCAGCTGTGGGAGCACGGCGAGCTCAGCGATGAGGTGCTGGCGGATCGTGTGGCGGAACTGGTGGCCAGCCGTGATGGGGCCCGGGGCTTTTTCGTGGTGTCCCTGGCGGGCGACTCGCCACTGATGGACCGCCTGCCGGATCCGCTGGTGCTGGCCCTGCGGGCTGGCGGTGCGGGGGTGGTGGATCTCAGCGCCCGCAACCTGGCCATGAGCACCGCCATGGCCCTGCACCACGGCCGCAGCGGCGATGCCGGCCAGCAGGCGGGATCGGAGCGGGTGCAGCAGCGCTGCACCGAGCTGCTGCGGCTGCTGGAGCCGGAGGCGGTGAAGACCCGGCTGGAAACCCTGCTGGCGGCCACCGCCGGTGACGGGGAGGACGTGGCCTTCCTCGAGCGCTGGGGCTACGACGCCGAGCAGCGGGCACGGATCGCCGAGGCGGTGCTGGCGGTGGCTGAGGGCTGAGGGGAGCCCTCAGAGCTGCCCACAAAAAAAGCACCCCCCGAGGGGGGTGCTGGAAGCCATGAACGCGGGCTTCACTCGCGGCGGCCGCCGCCGTTGAGGGCAATGATCAGGCGCAGGATGAAGATGAACAGGTTGATGTAGGTGAGGTACATCCCCAGGGCGCCGGCCAGGTATTGGTCGTCGCTGTAGGTGCGGGGCATCGTGTAGAAGTCCACGAAGGCGGCACCCACGAACAGCACGGTGCCGAAGCCGGCGATCAGCAGCTCGAAGCCGCCGCTGCCGAAGCCCGGCACGAACAGGCCGCCCACGATCTGCACGAGCATGGCAATCACCAGGCCGAGGATGCCCAGGCCCACGGCTCCACTGAGGGCCTGGCCGACGCTGTCGCTCATGCGGCGCCCCATCACGGAGGCGGCCACGAAGGTGATGCCGGTGGCCAGGGCGGCGGTGCCGATGGCGCCGATGCCCGCGGTGCCGATGGCCATGGCCACGATGCCGCTCAGGGTGAAACCGGTGAGCAGGCTGTAGGCGGTGAGCAGGGGCAGGGCGGTGCTGTTGTTGCCCTTCAGGGCCACGTTCTGGGCCACGAAGAACAGCACGAAGTTGCCGATCAGGGCCACCCAGAACAGGGGCATGAAGCCGGCGGGGTTGCTGGCCATCAGGGCCAGGCCGCCCATCACGCCACCGGCGGTGAGCACCATGCCGCCGCCCACGTAGGGCAGGGCCTTGTTCACCACGTTGGGGCCGACGAGGGCGCCGTATTGCGCCTCGCGGATGGCCTCCTGGAAATTGCTGCTGGCCGGCATGGCTCAGGTGGGATGACTCACCCCATCCTGCCAGCGGTTTTGCGGTTGCGGGGGATGGGCCCGACGGGGCGGGGTGCGGATCCCCCTATCGGGGCCGATTGCTCTGGCGCACGGCGTCGCGGCTGGCGTAGGCGTTCACCAACCGCTGCACCAGGGGGTGGCGCACCACATCGGCGGCGGTGAGTTGGCAGATGGCCACCCCCTCCACCCCCTGCAGCACCTGGGCGGCTTCGATCAGGCCGCTGAGCTGGTTGGGGGGTAGGTCGATCTGGGTGGGATCTCCCGTGACCACCATGCGCGAGCCCTCCCCCAGGCGGGTGAGCACCATGCGCATCTGGGCTGGGGTGGTGTTCTGGGCCTCATCGAGGATCACGAAGGCATCGGCCAGGGTGCGGCCGCGCATGTAGGCCAAGGGGGCCACTTCGATCACGTTCTTCTCGATCAGGGCGGTGGTGCGCTCCTGCCCCAGCAGGGTGTGCAGGGCGTCGTAGAGGGGCCGCAGGTAGGGGTCCACCTTCTGCTGCAGGTCGCCGGGCAGGAACCCCAGCCGTTCCCCCGCCTCCACGGCGGGGCGGGTCAGGATCAGCCGCTCCACGCGCCGTTCCTGCAGGGCCCGCACCGCCTGCACCGCCGCCAGGAAGGTTTTGCCGGTGCCGGCGGGGCCGAGGGCCAGGGTGAGGTCGTGGCGCTCGATGGCTTCCACGTAGGCCTTTTGCTTCAGGGTGCGCGGCCGCAGCAGCTTGCCGCTCTGGCTGCGGGCGAGCACCTGCTGCCCCAGCTGTTGGTGCTCTTCGCCGCGGCCGGTGTCGAGGGCCGTGAGGGCCGTCTGCACGTCCACCTGGGTGACGGCCTGCCCCTCCTCCCACAGCGGGCGCAGCAGCTCCACCAGGCCCGCAGCCCGCTCCAGCTGGTTGGGGCGGCCCCGCAGCTGCAAACACAAACCCCGCAACACCAGCGAAGCGCCGGTGAGCGCCTCGAGGCGATGCAGGGTGGATTCCGCTTCGCCCGCCAGGGCCAGGGCGGCGTCCTGGTCCGGCAGGTCGATCTGGAAGGTGCTGAGGGTGTCAGCCCCGGCCATGGGGCAGGGCCTCAGGCTTCGGTGGCTTCGGAGCTGGCGTCGTCAGCGGGGGCCTCGGCAGCGGCGGCAGCAGCAGCGGCTTCAGCGGCCTTGGCTTCGGCGGCGGCTTTGGCCTCAGCAGCCTTGGCTTCAGCGGCTTCCTTGGCGGCCTGTTTCGCAGCGGCTTCGCGCAGGGCGGTTTGCTTCTTCTGGCCCACCACCACGGAGGCACGCACGCTCTTCTCCACCAGGCCGCCGCGCTCCAGCAGGGTCAGCACGGTGTCGGTGGGTTGGGCACCCTGGGCCAGGCGGGCGCGGATGGCCTCGGTGTTGAGCCGGGTCTCCTTGGTGCGGGGGTTGTAGAAGCCCAGCTCCTCGAGGGGACGGCCGTCGCGGCGGGAGGTGCTGTTGCAAGCCACCAGGCGGAAGCTCGCTTCCCGCTTCTTGCCGAACCGCTTCAGGCGGAGCTTGATCATTGTGGCCTTGCCTTGCTGACTGGATAGGGGCGGCGCCGTGCAGCAGGGGTCACCCGGCTGAATCGTCGCGCCAAACGACCACAATACTCTTCGGGGTCACCCCCCTCAGAGCTCGCCGAACCCCTTGCGCTTCTTGGCGGGTTTCGGGGCCTTGGGCAGGCCACCGCCCGTGCCGCGACCGCCGGGGGCCGCGCCCCCACCCATGCCGGGCATCCCCGGCATCCCGGGCATGCCGCCGGGGAAACCCCCCATGCCGCCCATGCCGGGGAAGCCGCCCATGCCCGGCATGCCGCCGCCGCGGGTCATCTGCTGCATGAACCCCCGCATCTGCTGGAAGTTCTGGAGCACCTTGTCCACATCCGCCGGGGTGTGGCCGCTGCCGCCGGCGATCCGCCGCCGCCGCGAGGGCTGGGCCGCCAGCAGATCGGGGTTGCGCCGCTCCGCTTCGGTCATGGAGCTGATCATCGCCTCGATCTTCTTGAGCTGCTCTTCGCCCTGCTTGAGCATGCCGTCGTCGATCTTGTTCATCCCCGGGATCAGCTTCATCAGGCCGCCGAGGGAGCCCATACGCTTGATCAGGCGCATCTGCTGCACGAAGTCGGAGAAGTCGAAGGTGGCTTCCTGCAGCTTCTGCTGCATGCGCTCCACATCCGCCAGTTCCACCTCCTTCTGGGCCTTCTCCACGAGGGTGAGCACATCACCCATGCCGAGGATGCGGCTGGCCATCCGCTCGGGGTGGAAGGGCTGCAGCGCCTCCACCTTCTCGCCGGTGCCGATGAACTTGATCGGGGCACCGCTCACCTTGCGGATCGAGAGGGCGGCGCCGCCGCGGGAATCGCCGTCGAGCTTGGTGAGCACGGAGCCGGTGATGCCCACCTGCTCATGGAAGGCGCGGGTGAGTTCGGCGGCCTCCTGACCGATCATCGAATCCACCACCAGCAGCACCTCGTCGGGCTGCACGGCTTCGCGGATCCGCACCATCTCCTCCATCATCCCGGTGTCGATCTGGAGGCGACCGGCGGTGTCCACCAGCACCGTGTCGAAGCCCTCCTCGCGGGCCTTGGCGATGCCGGCGGCGGCGATGTCCTCCGGTTTGGCCTCGGTGCCGAGGCTGAACACCTCCACCCCGATCTGGCCCCCCAGGGTGCGCAGCTGCTCGATGGCGGCCGGGCGGTAGACGTCCGCCCCCACCAGCAGGGCTTTGCGCCCCTGCTCCTTGAGGTGCAGGCCCAACTTGGCGGTGGCGGTGGTTTTGCCCGCCCCCTGCAGGCCCGCCATCAGCACCACGGAGGGCTCGCCGGGTTTGCCGCCGGCGGCCAGGGGCGCGTTCTCGCCGCCCATGGTCTCCACCAGCTGCTCGTGCACCACCTGGATGAACTTCTGATCCGGGCTGATGCCGCGCACCACCTCGGCGCCCAGGGCCTTCTTGCGCACCTCGTCCACGAAGTCGCGCACCACCGGCAGGCTCACATCGGCCTCCAGCAGGGCGCGGCGCACATCCTTCAGGGCACCGTCGATGTTGGATTCACTGATCTCCCCCTGGCCGCGCAGGTTTTTGACGGCCTCTTCAAACCGTTGGGAAAGCTCGTCGAACATGGCGGTGCGGCGGAGGGCTCAGCGCGCGGGGGCTGGCCCGCAGAGCGTTGATCGTAAAAAGTCGCCCCAGTCGGGGGGATTCAGGGGCTGGGGCGGAAGGCCGCCAGCCGCCACTGCTCGCCATCGCGCGCAAACACATACACGTTGCGCAGGGTGGTGCTGGGGGTCTGGCTGAGCAGGTTGCCGTCGCTGCCGGTGCGCCGGTCGCTGTAGGTGAGCGTGGCCTCCACGGCGATGCGCTGGGGGCTGCGCTCCAGGCTGCGCAGCCCGGTGACGGTGGCGCTCACGGTTTCCCTGGCGCCTGCGGCAGCGTTGGCGCGCACCTGCTCCTGCAGCCGCTGCACCGGCAGGGGCCGGGCGATGGCCTCCAGGGGTTGCTCAGCGGGCCCACCCGCCAGCAGGGCCGCCTTGGCGGCCAGCCAAGCCTCCAGCAGGCGCTGCAGCTGGGCATCGCTGGGGTCGGCGGCGGTGAGCGGCACGGCGGGCTGGATCACCGGTGCCGCGGGTTTGGCGGCCGGCTGCTCCACCGGCTGCACCGGCAGGGGCTTCACCTGCTCGGCCCGGGGTCGCAGCAGCAGCCATCCCCCCAGCCCCGCGGCCACCACCACGGCGGCGCCGGCCGGTAGGCCCCAGCGGGGCCAGGCCGCCAGATCGGGCCGCGGCAGCGCGGGCAGGGCCTCCAGCGGGTTGCTCAGGCTGGGCAGCCTCAGGGCCGGCGGCTGCCACTGGGGCCAGCTCCACTGCGGCCAGCTCCACAGCGGCCCATCCCAGAGGTCGTCGTCGTCGTCGTCGCCGGCGTCCTCGTCATCGGTCGCGGCCCCGGCGGAGCCGGTGTCGAGCCCTTCGGCCTCCGCCAGGGGTGGCATCAGCGAAACATCGGGCCAGGCGGCCCCGAGGTCGGTGCTGGGGCTGGTTTCGGCGGTGCTGCGCTGGCGTCCGTGGATGCGGTCCTGCTGGTCGATGTAGGCCTGCACATCGCGGTCGGCAAACCAGGCGTCGAGGTCGGCCTCCGCATCGATGTCGCGGAAGCCCGGCAGCACTTCGGTGCTCAACCAGTCGCGGCAATGGGCGCAGAGGGCGGCGAGGGGCTCATCCCCCTGTTGCGCAGCCCAGGCCCGCAGGTCGGCGTCGGCGCCGGCCTCGAACAGGGCCTGGGCCTCCTCCACCTGCCCCAGCAGCAGCTGCTGGCAGGCCTGCACCACCTCCATGCCCGCCTGGCCGCTGACCTGCAGCCGTTGCAGGGCCGCCAGGATCCGCTCCGGTTTGCGCTGCACGAAACCGGCGGCGGTGAGGGCAAAGCTGGCCAGAAACTCGGCGGTGGCGGAGCCGGCCGCGGCCCAGCGGTCGAACAGATCCACCTGTTCCTGCACCGTGAGGAACTGGCGGATCTGTTTGAAGAAGGGTTGAAATTCCTCGGCGGGGAAGTCGGGGTCGTTGTTCCCCTCCAGGCCGCCCCGCTGCTGCACCAGGCGCTCCAGCAGGGCGATGCCCTCCTGGCGGGGCGCCTGGGCGGAGAGGTCACGGCTGATCAGATCCAGCACCCGATAGGGCAGCAGGGTCTGCAGGTCGTGCTCGAGCCGGCGCCGCTGCTCGGGCTGCTGCCCCATGCGTTGCAGCAATTGCAGCCCCTGTTGCAGCAGTCGGGCGGAGGCCTCATAGCGCCGCTGCTCGCGGCATTCGGCGGCGGCCCCCTGGCAGGCCAGCCCGGCCAGCAGGCTCAGGTCGGCCTCGCGGCTGCTGCCCAGCGCTGGGGCCTGGGGCGGTTGCAGCCCACGGCTGGCGGCCTCAAAGGCTTCCTGGGCCTGGCCAGCCTCCAGCAACAGCAGCAGTCCGGCCACCTCCTTGGAGGGGGGGATCTCCAGGGCGGCGATGGCGCCGTTGGCGCTGGCGGCAATGCTGGTGAGCTCCCGTTCGTAGGCCTGGCGGCGCTCCTCGTCGCTGAGCAGATCCGCCGAGGCCTGCAGCAGGTCGGCCCGGGCCTGCAGGGTGTCGAGGGTGAAGCCCTGGTCGGGGGCCCGATCCAACCGTTGCTGCAGGGTGCGCAGCACCGTGGTTCCGTCGGTGGTGGGGCTGACACCCAGCAGGCGGAAATGGTCGATCGGCAGGTCCAAGCCGGGGCGTTCTCCAAGGGCTGGACTGTAGGCAGGGTCTGCGGTTTTGGCCTTGTTTGCGACACCGTTTGGTGATGGACCCCGTACAGTCACGGCAGCATCAGAGTCCCCGGACCGCCGGAGCGCGCGCATGACACAGGCAGATCTCGGCCAGGCTGGACTCGGTCAGGGTGTTGCCGAAAGCGGTGCCCCCGCCTGCTCCGCCGACCAGAACGCCGTCGGCCTGCACGCTGAGCGTCTGCTCAACCTCTATCCCTCGACCCCCGCGGTGGTGAGCCGGGATGAGGGCCTGCTGCTCTACCGCGACATGGTCCTGGGCCGGCGCTTCGAAGACAAGTGCGCCGAGATGTACTACCGGGGCAAGATGTTTGGCTTCGTTCACCTCTACAACGGCCAGGAGGCCGTGAGCACCGGGGTGATCAAGGCCATGAAGATGCAGCACGACTGGTTCTGCAGCACCTATCGCGATCACGTGCACGCCCTCAGCTGCGGGGTGCCGGCCCGCGAGGTGATGAGTGAGCTGTTCGGCAAGGAAACCGGTTGCAGCAAGGGCCGTGGCGGCTCGATGCACCTGTTCTCCAAGGAACACCACCTGCTGGGGGGCTACGCCTTCATCGGCGAGGGCATCCCGGTGGCCCTGGGGGCGGCCTTCACCAGCCGCTACAAGCGCGATGCCCTGGGGGACGCCAGTAGCGATGCGGTGACCGCCGCCTTCTTCGGTGACGGCACCTGCAACATCGGCCAGTTCTACGAATGCCTGAACATGGCGGCCCTCTGGAAGCTGCCGATCCTGTTCGTGGTGGAGAACAACAAGTGGGCCATCGGCATGGACCACAACCGCGCCACCAGCGATCCCGAGATCTGGCGTAAGGCCGCCGCCTTCGGCATGGCCGGTGAGGAGGTGGACGGCATGGATGTGCTGGCGGTGCGCGGTGCCGCCCAGCGGGCCATCGAGCGGGCCCGTGCCGGCGAAGGCCCCACCCTGCTGGAGTGCCTCACCTACCGCTTCCGCGGCCACTCCCTGGCGGACCCCGATGAGCTGCGGGCCGAAGCCGAGAAGGAGTTCTGGGCGCAGCGCGATCCGATCAAGCGCCTGGCGGCCCATCTGATCGAGCACAACCTCGCCAACGCCGATGAGCTCAAGGCGATCGACAAAGAGATCGATGCCGAGGTGGCCGATTGCGTGGAGTTCGCCCTGGCGGCCCCCGAGCCCAAGGCCGAGGAGCTCACCCGCTACATCTGGGCGGAAGACTGATCAGGCCCCTACAGCGCGTGCAGCCGGGCCTGCTCCAGGGCGGCCCGGAACACGAGGCTGTGGCGTTCCACCAGCGGCTGGAGCGCGTCGTAGCCCCCACCGATCACGGTGGCCACGGGGATGCTGCGCCGTAGGCAGGCATCCAGCACCAGCCGATCCCGCTGCAGGAGGCCGGTGCTGGTGAGGTTGAGGCGCCCGAGGCGGTCGCTGTGGTGGGGATCCACGCCGGCGTTGTAGAGCACCAGCTGGGGCCGCACCTGATCCAGCAGCTCGGGGATGCGATCCCCCACGGCGAGGAGGTAGTCGTCATCCCCGAGTCCATCGGCGAGGGGCAGGTCGACGTCGCTGTGCTGTTTGTGCAGCGGGAAGTTGCTGGCGCAGTGGGCCGACACGGTGAACACCCGTGGCTCCTCCGCAAAGATGGCGGCGGTGGCATCCCCCTGGTGCACGTCCAGGTCGATCACCATCAGCTGCTGCACGGCCCCCTCCTCCAGCAGCACCCGGGCGGCCACGGCGCAGTCGTTGAAGATGCAGAAGCCGCTGCCATGGCTGGGGAAGGCATGGTGCGTGCCCCCCGCCAGGTGGCAGGCCAGGCCGTGGTGCAGGGCCAGCCGCGCGGTGAGCACCGTGCCCCCCACCGCCAGCCAGGTGCGCTGCACCAGGGGGGCGGTGGCGGGCAGGCCGATGCGCCGCTGCTCGCTGGGGCTGAGCTCACCGCGGGCAAAGGCCTGGTGGTAGCGCCGCTGGTGCACCAGCTCCAGCCAGCGCCGCGGCACCGGCAGGGGCTGCACCACCTGCTGCGGCTGGGCCAGCCCCTGATCCAGCAAGAGCTGATGCAGCAGGCGGAATTTGGCCATCGGAAAGCGATGGCTGCTGGGCAGCGGTGCCGAGTAGGCCGGGTGGTAGACGAGGGG
>Ga0194117_10002143_pt1 | contig 21472 bp, 18 predicted proteins | sample TA2MahsurfametaG_FD_160579 | JGI IMG/M metagenome (GOLD analysis project Ga0194117, IMG submission 160579) | Freshwater microbial communities from Lake Tanganyika, Tanzania - TA2015009 Mahale N1 surface | ecosystem: Environmental > Aquatic > Freshwater > Lake | place: Tanzania: Lake Tanganyika...
CCTAGCCTTCAACAATGACGGTGTGAAATATGGCGAGGTGTTTTGGCGCGCCGAGCGTGAATACAGCGCGCATAATTTCGAAGCCGCCGATACCAAAATGCTGTTCCGCCATTTTGAGGATGCGGAGGCCGAATGCGCCGCGCTGCTGGAAAGAAAGCTCGCGCTTCCTGCCTATGACCAATGCATCAAGGCATCGCATCGTTTCAATTTGCTGGATGCGCGGGGTGCGATCAGCGTGACCGAACGCGCCGCCTATATCGGCCGGGTGCGGACGCTGGCGAAGGGGTGTTGTGAGGCCTGGCTGGCCGGCGAAGAAGCCTGATCTTGCGCTTTCGAGGGTTTTCTACCATATCGGGCTCGGTTTCTACCAAAGGTGCGCCATGGGCCAGTTGAACATCAAGGATGCCGCCTTGATTGCCGAAGCGAAGGAGCTTGCGGCGATGCTCGGTACGACAGCGACCGGCGCGTTGCGCGTCGCGGTGCAGGAGAAGTTGGCAGCCACCAAGGAAGCGCGCGCGCGCAATGTGGCGGCAATCCTGGCGATTGGGGAGCGCGTGCGCCCGACGCTGCCGCCGGGGGCGAGTTCTGATCATCGCGATCTTTATGATGAAAACGGTCTGCCGCGGTGATCCTCGATTCCTCCGCGGTGCTGGCCATGTTGTTTGGCGAACCGGAAGCGGCCGCCTTTGCCGAAGCGGCCGAGGAAGCGACTGAGCGCGCCATATCGGCGGCATCTTGGCTGGAAGCAGCGATTGTAGCCGATAACCGCAGTGCAGTCGCGGCTGCGGAATTTACGGGGCTCATGGCACGGCTTGATCTGGAAATTGTGCCCTTCACCGCAAGCCAGGCGGTGCGAGCGCGGGAAGCGCATCGCCACTACGGCAAAGGGCGCCACAAGGCAGGGCTTAATCTGGGCGATTGTTTTTCCTATGCGCTGGCCAAGGAACGCGGTCAGGCATTGTTGTTCAAGGGCGATGATTTCGCCGCAACCGATATAGAGCCGGCGATCAAAACCCATGACTGAACTGCTGCTTGAATTGTTTTGCGAGGAAATCCCGGCGCGCATGCAGGCGCGGGCGGCGGAGGATCTGACGCGGCTATTTTCTGATGCCTGCGCCGCATTGCTGGAAGCGCCGCCGCGCGGCTTTTATGGCGCCCGCCGCATCGGGCTGACCGCGCAGTTGAAACCACGCGTGACCACGGAAGGCAAGGAAGAACGCGGCCCGCGCATTGGTGCGCCGGATCAGGCGATTGATGGGTTTCTCAGAAAACACGGCGCGGCGCGCGATTCGCTGATGGAAGAAGGCCAATTCTGGGTGCTGTCCAAGCCGGGTCGCACGCTGGAAGCGCGCGCGCTGGTGGCGGGAGCCATGCCCGCGCTGATCCGCGCCTTTCCCTGGCCGAAATCCATGCGCTGGGGCGGCACATCTTCCATGGTGTGGGTGCGGCCCTTGAAGCGCATCCTGTGCGTGCTGGATTGCGCCGTGGTGCCCTTCACCCTGGTGCAAGGCGCTGATGATGGGCATGGCTTGGCGAGTGGTGATCTCACCGAAGGCCATCGCATCATGCGGCCGGGCACTTTCGCGGTGCGCAACTTTGCTGACTACAAAGCCGGCCTTGCCGCGCGCCATGTTGTGCTGGAAGCGAAAGACCGCGCGCACATGATCCGTGATGGCATCACCGCACTCGCCGCCGCCGAAGGGCTGGACGTGGTGCCGGATGAGGCGTTGATTGCCGAAGTGGCGGGGCTGGTCGAATGGCCGGTGCCTTTGCTTGGGCGGATTGATGACGCCTTCATGGATTTGCCGCCCGAGGTGATGCGCACCACCATGCGCGTCAATCAACGCTATTTTGCGTTGCGCAAACCGGATGGCACGGCAGCGCCGCGCTTTGCGCTAGTAGCCAACATCGCCGCCCCCGATGGCGGTGCCGCGATCATCGCCGGCAATGAACGCGTACTGCGCGCGCGCTTGGCGGATGCGCGCTTCTTCTGGGATTTGGACCGCAAGCAGAAACTGGAACGCTTCCTGCCCAAGCTGGATAGCGTGGTGTTCCATGCGAAGCTCGGCACGCAAGGCCAGCGCGCGGCACGGCTTGAAAATCTGGCCGGGCTGATCGCGGAAAAACTCGGCGCGGATGCAGCGCTGGCGCAGCGCGCGGCGCATCTGGCGAAGGCTGATCTGGTATCCGGCATGGTGGGTGAATTCCCGGAATTACAGGGCGTGATGGGGCGCTATTACGCGCTGGGTCAGGACGAAGATGCCCGCGTGGCGGAAGCCATCGCCGCGCATTACCGCCCCGCCGGCGCGGGGGATGCGGTGCCGACGGAACCTATCGCTCTTTCGGTAGCGCTGGCCGATAAGATTGACCAATTGGTTGGTTTCTTCGCCGTGGGTGAAAAGCCTACTGGCAGCGGTGATCCCTTCGCGCTGCGCCGGGCCGCGCTTGGTATCATTCGCATCATTCGTGAAAACGGCCTGCGCCTGCCGCTCGCCGATCTGATGGGCGAGGCTTTCTTTCTCTATCCACAAGCGACCAACGCCACCGCGACACCCTATTTCGGCTTGGAGATTGCCGAGGCGAAACGCGCCAGCGGCTGGCAAGCGCCAAGCGGTGCTACGCATCCCCCGATGGTGGCAGCCTTCGCTGCGGGCTTGCTCGATTTCCTCGCCGAACGGCTGCGCGTCCAACTCCGTGGCGAAGGCGCCCGCCACGATGTCGCCGCCGCCGTCTTTGGCGCGACACCGGATGATGACCTCAACCGCCTGCTCGCCCGCGCCGATGCGGTGCGCGGCTTTGTCGAATCAGACGCCGGCGCCAATCTCCTCGCCGCGCATCGTCGCGCGGTGAATATGCTCCGCATTGAGGAAAAGCGCGACGGTCATGCTTTTGATACCCGCTATGAAGCCCATTTGCTGAAACTGCCGGAAGAAGCCGCCCTCGCCGCCGTGCTTGAGGAAGCCGGCACCCGTATTCGCCTCGATATCGAAGCCGAGGATTTTGAGCGTGCCATGGAAGCCATGGCCGGGCTCCGCGCCCCGGTGGATGCTTTTTTCGAAAAAGTGATCGTGAACGATCCCGCGCCGGAACTTCGCCGCAATCGTCTGCGACTGCTCGCCCGCCTTCGTGCCGCCATGGATGCTGTGGCGGATTTCTCCAAGATTGAAGCCTGAGGAACCTCCCCCATGACACAATGGGTCTATAGCTTCGGCGCTGGCCACAATGAAGGCCGCGCCGATATGCGGAATCTTCTGGGTGGCAAGGGCGCCAACCTGGCCGAAATGGCCTCGATTGGTTTGCCAGTGCCGCCTGGCTTCACCATCACCACCGAAGTCTGCACCGCCTATTACGAAAACGGGCAGAAATACCCGGCTGATCTGGCGGCGCAGGTGCGCGCCGGACTGACGCGCATTGAAGAAGCGGTGGGCAATCGCTTCGGCGATCACCGCCGGCCCTTGCTGGTTTCCGTCCGCTCTGGCGCGCGGGTTTCCATGCCAGGCATGATGGATACGGTGCTCAATCTTGGCTTAAATGATCAAACCGTTGAAGGCCTGGTCACGGCTTCCGGTGATGCGCGCTTTGCCTGGGATTCCTATCGCCGCTTCATCCAGATGTATGGGTCCGTCGTGCTCGATGTTGATCATCATCGCTTTGAGGAAATTATCGAGCATGTGAAGCTCGACACTGGGAAGAATGAGGATACGGAACTCACCGCCGTGGAATGGCATCGCGTGGTAGATGGCTATAAGGAAATGGTGGCCGAGGTGACCGGTAAGCCCTTCCCGCAGGATCCCGAGACGCAGCTTTGGGGCGCGATTGGCGCGGTGTTTGGCAGCTGGATGAATCAGCGTGCAGTGACGTATCGGCGCCTGCATGATATCGGGGCCGAATGGGGCACGGCGGTCAATGTGCAAGCCATGGTCTTCGGCAATATGGGTGACGATTGCGCGACCGGCGTCTGCTTCACGCGTGATCCTTCGACCGGCGAAAATATCTTCTACGGCGAATATCTGATCAATGCGCAGGGTGAGGATGTGGTGGCGGGCATTCGCACGCCGCAGCCCATGGCAAAGGAACGCTCCAAACCCACCGAACGCAGTATGGAAGACGCCATGCCGGCGGCCTATGCCGAATTGGTGCAAGTGCGCGCCACGCTGGAACGCCATTACCGTGACATGCAGGATATTGAATTCACGGTGCAGAGCAACAAGCTCTACATGCTGCAGACACGTAATGGTAAGCGCACTGCCACCGCGTCCTTGAAAATCGCGGTGGATATGGCCCGTGAAGGATTGATTGACCACACCGAAGCTGTGCGGCGCGTGAACCCCGCAGCGCTTGATCAATTGCTGCACCCAACGCTTGACCCGAAGGCGCCGCGCAAACTGTTGGCGAAGGGACTGCCCGCTTCGCCCGGCGCCGCTTGTGGCATTGTGGTGTTCAGTGCGGATGAAGCCGAGGCGCGCGCGCAAAAGGGCGAAAGCGTTATTCTGGTCCGCATTGAAACCTCGCCCGAGGATATTCACGGTATGCATGCGGCGCGCGGTGTGCTGACCACACGCGGCGGCATGACCAGCCACGCGGCGGTGGTTGCGCGCGGCATGGGCCGGCCCTGTGTGGCGGGCTGCGGCGGCATCACGGTGGATTACAACAACCAGTATCTGAGTGCCGGGGGCGTGCGGATCGAAGCCGGCCAGACCATTACGCTGGATGGCGCAACCGGTGAGGTCTTCATCGGCTCCGTCGCCATGGTGGAACCGCAGCTTTCCGATGATTTCGCAACGCTCATGGGCTGGGCCGATAAGGTGCGTCGCTTGCGCGTGCGCGCCAATGCCGAAACACCCCTGGATGCGGAAACCGCGCGGCGCTTTGGCGCCGAAGGCATCGGGCTTTGCCGCACCGAACATATGTTCTTCGACCCGGAGCGCATCGGCGCCGTGCGCCAAATGATCATGGCGGAAACGGAAGAAGGCAGGCGTGCGGCACTGGCGTGCTTGCTGCCCTTCCAGCGCAAGGATTTCCTTGACCTGTTTGAGATCATGGCTGGGTTGCCGGTCACGATCCGCCTGCTCGATCCGCCCTTGCATGAATTCCTGCCACACAGCGAATATGAAATCGCGGAAGTGGCGGCATCGCTCGGCACCGAGGTTGAGGCAATGCAGCGGCGCATGCAGGAATTGTCGGAAGCGAACCCGATGCTTGGGCATCGCGGCTGTCGCCTCGGGATTTCCTTCCCGGAAATTTATGAAATGCAGGCGCGCGCGATTTTCGAGGCAGCGGCAGAGATCGGGCGCAGGACGCAAAAAGCCCCGACGCCAGAAATCATGATCCCGCTGGTGGCCACCAAGCACGAATTGGACATCACCCGCGCCATGGTGGATCGCGTCGCGCAGGAGGTGTTTGCGAAAGGCGGCTATCACGTTGTCTATAGTGTCGGCACCATGATTGAACTGCCGCGCGCGGCACTCATAGCCGATGCCATCGCGCGCGCGGCGGATTTCTTTTCCTTCGGCACGAATGACCTGACGCAAACCACCTTCGGCCTTTCGCGCGATGATGCCGGCAAGTTCCTGCCGCTTTACATCGAAAAGGGCATTTTTCCGAAGGACCCGTTTGTGTCGATTGACCCGGATGGCGTGGGCGCGTTGGTGCGCATCGCCGCCGAAAAGGGCCGCAGCGTGAAGGCCGATATCAAGCTTGGCATATGTGGGGAGCATGGCGGCGATCCATCCTCCATCCATTTCTGCGAAGGCGTTGGCTTGGATTACGTGTCCTGTTCGCCCTATCGCGTGCCGGTGGCGCGCCTGGCGGCGGCGCAGGCGGCGCTGCAAGCGGGCGGGGCTGATCGCACCGCGTAATGGCTGCGGCGCCAACATCTGCGGGGCGGGAAAAGCGCTGCGGGGTATGCGGCCATGAAAGCCGCCAACAAGGCTTTCGCCCGCCCGCACCGGAACAGGCGCCCGATCTGGATTTGCGCCCTGGGGCGCCGGTTCGGTCCACCATGGCGCGCTGGCTGCAAGCCTGCCCGCATTGTGGCTATGCCGCGCCCGATATTGCGGAAGCGCATCCGGCGGGCGCGCAGGCCGTGGCAGCGGCACCCTATCGCGCGCTGATTGCCGATACGGCGCACCCGGTTTTGGCCCGGCGCTTTCTGGCTTGGGGGCATGTGCTGGAAGAAACTGGCGCCTTGCATGCGGCCGCAGAAGCAACGCTGCATGCCGCTTGGGTCGCGGATGACCTCAATCGCGACGATCTGGCGCGGCTTTGGCGGCGCGAAGCGGTCGCACTGTGGCGAAGCGGTCCCGCTTTGGATGCTGAGCAATCCGTCCGCGTCATTGATGCGCTGCGCCGTGCGGGCGATTTCGCCGAAGCCGAAGCCGCCGTGGAAGCCCTGGCGGCGAGCGAACCGCCCGAAGCTGTGGCGCAGGTTGCCGCTTTGGAGGCGCGGTTGATCGCGACGGAGGATGCGGGGCGGCATAGCATTGCGTCCGCCATCGCCCCCCCGGCGCGGCGCCCGCATGTGACGCATCAAAAATCCCCTCGGGCAAAAAAAAGGCCGCCCCGAGGGGGCGGCCTGAAATCCTGGCTCCGCAGGATATTTCGGGGTTAGGCAGCGCGCCCCGCCGGCAGCGCGCCATCATTGGCGGCTTGCAAAGCAAAGCCCGGTTCAAAAACGCGGCTGATGTCGCCACGATCCAGCCCGATATCGGCGAGCTGCTTGTCCGAGAGCTGATCCAGCGCCCTATAGGTGTCGCGGCGGGTCGGCCAAGTGGCGATGGCGGTCAGCACGGCGCCGATGCCGGCCCCGATCATCTTGAAGGCATGGCCGAATGCCTGCTTCCGTGCGGTGGCGCGGGCGGCTGCGGCTTCGCGGTGAATAGCCTCAATCTTCGCGGCGCGGGCCGAGAGACTGGTTTCGAGATTGGCGAAATGCGTGTTCATGTTAAGCTTTCCTTTGCGGAGGCCCCGCCCGATAGGGCAGGATCGCTGTCCGATAGGCGATGATATAGAGGCTTCAGGGGCACAGGTGATGCGCGAAGACAACAGCAGAGCTATGCGCCTAACGCATGATCCAACAGGAAGCCACGCAATAATTGTGAAACATTTGGTCGAGTGGTGTGCATGAACAGGGCTGAACGCTTGGGCGCGCTCCGCGCCGAACTCGCACGCATGGGAGTGCAGGGCTTCCTGATCCCGCGCGCGGATGAGCATTTGGGGGAGTATGTGCCGCGTTCAGCCGAAAGGCTGGCCTGGCTGACCGGCTTCACCGGCAGCGCGGGGCTCGCGATTGTGCTGCTAACGCAAGCGGCGGTGTTTTCCGATGGCCGCTACACGCTGCAAATCCGCAGCCAAATTGATGTCGCCCATTGGGAACCGCGCCACATCACGGAAGAACCCCCCGACGAATGGCTGGCCGCCCATGCGGATGGCCTGGTAATAGGCTATGACCCATGGCTGCATAGCGAACCGGCGCTTGAACGGCTGCGCCGCCCTGGCGTGGCTTTTCGCGCGCTGGAAGCGAACCCGATCGATGCGATTTGGCCGGATCGCCCCCGCGCGCCGGAAGCGCCGGCGCGGGCGCATCCGCTTGCCTATGCGGGCAAGCCATCCCCTGAAAAACGCGCAGAAGCGGCAACCGAATTGCGCGCGGCGGGTGAGGATGCGGTGGTGCTGGCCGATGCGCATTCCATCGCGTGGCTGTTGAATATCCGCGGTGGCGATTTGGACCATACGCCGCTCGCGCTTGGATTTGCGTTGCTGTTTGCGGATGGAGCAGTGTCTTTATTCATGGACCCGGCGAAGCTGGACCATGATACGCGCGCCTATCTCGGCAATGCGGTGGCCGTCGCGCCGCGCGGTGCCATGCCGGCGGCGTTGCGCAGCTTGAAGGGCAAGCGCGTGCGCATTGACCGGGAAGCAACGCCCGCCTGGTTCACCGATTGGCTGCGCGAAGCGGGCGCGGAAATTCGCGCCGGCGAAGACCCCTGCCGCATGCCGCGCGCCTGCAAGAATACAGTGGAACAGCAAGGTGCCCGCGCGGCGCATCAGCGCGATGCGGTGGCGATGGCGCGCTTCCTGCGTTGGTTTGCGGAAGAGGCGCCAAAGGGGGGATTGAATGAAATCTCCGCCGCCGCGCAACTATTGGCGTTTCGCCGCGACGTGCCCTTGTTCCAGGCGGAAAGCTTCCCCGCGATCAGCGGTGCGGGCGAAAACGGCGCCATTGTGCATTACCGCGCGACGGAGGCGAGCCATCGCGCCATCAACCCCAATGAATGCTATTTGATCGATTCGGGTGGGCAATATCTGGACGGCACCACGGACATTACGCGCACATTATGGACCGGGCCTGTTGCGGCACCGCAGCGCCTGCGGGAATGTGTCACGCGCGTGCTGAAGGGGCATATTGCGCTGGCCACCTTGCGCTTTCCGGCTGGCGTGGCCGGGCCGCATTTGGATGCGCTGGCACGCCGCCCGTTATGGGATGTGGGGTTGGATTATGATCACGGCACGGGCCATGGCGTTGGGTCTTATCTTTCCGTGCATGAAGGCCCGGCCGCCTTCAGCCGCGCGGCGCGGGTGGTGGCTTTGGCTGAGGGCATGGTTCTCTCGAATGAGCCTGGCTATTACGCCACGGGCGAATTCGGCATTCGGCTGGAAAATCTGTTGCTGGTGCAGAAGGCCGAAATCGCCGCCGCCGCAAAGCCGTTTCTGGAACTCGAAACCCTGACTTTGGCGCCCTTTGATCGCGCGCTGATCGAACCCGCGCTGCTGACGCTGGCCGAGCGCGATTGGCTGAATGCCTATCACGCGCGTGTGGCAGCGGAGGTGGCGCCGCACTTGGATGGCGTAACCGCTGCCTGGTTGCGGGCGGCTTGCGCACCGATTTGAGTGTGACTTCGTTTTGGGCGACTGATTCACCGCTTCGGTCATGCGACCTACGCGGGTCAGGCGCCCGCCATTTCCACCCACTCGGCTTCGGTCAGTGTTTTCACGCCAAGCTCTGCCGCCCTGGCGGCTTTCGAACCAGCATCGGCGCCGACCACAACGAAATCGGTTTTTTTCGAAACCGATTTCGTGACCTTGGCGCCGAGGCGCTCGGCCAGCGCTTCCGCTTCATCGCGCGTCATTTTCTCGAGCGTCCCGGTGAAGACCATGGTCTTGCCGGCGAAGGCACTATCCGCCGCGCTGGTTTCTTCCGCTGGCAGCGGCGAGACTTCGCTGGCAAGGCCATCAAGCGCGGCCAGATTGCGCGGTTCGGTGAAAAACTCGACAAGCTCTTCGGCAATCGCGGGGCCGATACCTTGGATGGAACCCAATTCCTCCCGCGCTTCCGAACCGATGATATGCGCCGCGATCATCGCCGCGCGCCAGGCTTCCAGGCTATGGTAATGCCGCGCCAAGAGCTTGGCATTCTGTTCGCCAATGCGGCGAATGCCGAGCGCGAAGATAAACCGCTCCAGCGCCACGCTACGCCGCGCTTCAATCGCTTCCAGTAATTTGCTGATCTTGCGTTCACCCCAGCCTTCAAAGCCCGCGAGAGTTTCGCGCTTTAGGTGCAGGCGGAAAATATCGGCAGGGCTTTTGATCAGCCCCACATCGAACAGGAAGTGGATGTTCTCTTCACCCAGTCCTTCAATATCCATCGCGCCGCGGGAAACGAAATGCCGCAAGCGTTCGGTGGTTTGCGCGGGGCAGGTCAGGCCGCCGGTGCAGCGGCGCACCACATCTTCACCATCGCGGATGGCGTGGCTGCCGCAGGCGGGGCAATGCAGCGGAAAGGCATAGGGCTCTGCATCGGCCGGGCGTTTTTCCAGCACAATCCCCAGGATTTGTGGAATGACATCGCCGGCGCGTTGCAGCATGACGGTATCACCAATGCGCACATCCTTGCGCGCAATTTCCTCCTCATTATGCAGCGTCGCATGGCGCACCACGACGCCGCCGACATTGACTGGCTCCATCACGGCGCGCGGCGTCAGCGCGCCGGTGCGGCCGACCTGGATTTCGATATCAAGCAGCTTCGTCACCGCCTGTTCGGCAGGGAATTTCCACGCTACCGCCCAGCGTGGCGCGCGACCCACAAAACCTAGTCGGCGCTGCCAATCAATCTTATCAAGCTTATAGACCACACCATCAATGTCGTAGCCGAGTGCAGCGCGGCCCGCGCCAATTTCTGACTGGAAGTGTTCGGCCGCATCTTCGCTATCCAAACGCCGAGACAGCGGGTTCACCGCAAACCCCCAGCGGCGCAGTGCATCCAGAAAATCATGATGGGTTTCGGCCGGCGCTTCACTCGCCGCGCCCATCGCATAGGCCAGTAGTTTGAGGGGCCGCCTTGCCGTGATGCGCCCATCAAGCTGGCGCACCGAACCGGCGGCGGCATTGCGCGGATTGGCGGGGATCACCACGGCGTCACCCAATTTTTCGCCCGCCGCACGGCGCGCTTCGCGTGCTTCGGCGGCTGCTTCCTGCGCGGCGCGGAAGCTCCGGAAATCGGCCTTTTCCATGAAAACCTCGCCCCGGATTTCGATGCTGGCGGGGAAAGGCGGTTTCAGATGCTGGGGTAGGGATGGGATGCTCAGCAGATTGGGGGTGACGTCCTCGCCTTCCGCGCCATCACCGCGCGTGGTACCCTTAATGAACACGCCGTTTTTATAAAGCAGGTTGATCGAAAGCCCATCAATCTTGGGTTCGCCCACAAAGGCGAGCGCTTCGGCCTCAGACAGTCCCAGAAAGCGGCGGACGCGCTTGCATAATTCGCTGAATTCCTCGAGCGAGAAGACATTATCCAGGCTCAGCATCGGCTCGCCATGGCGGGATTTGGCGAAGCCTTCCGCGATTGGGGCGCCAACGCGGCGCGATGGGCTGTCGCTACGGATCAGGTGGGGAAACTGTGCTTCGATGGCGCGGTTGCGTGCTACCAGCGCGTCATACTCGGCGTCCGTGATCTCCGGCTGGTCCTTGGCGTGATAGAGCCGGTCATGCCGTGCGATCTCCCGCGCCAGCTCCGCCAGTTCAATCGCCGCATCCAGTTCTGAGAGATTTTGTACAGCACGCGTTTTCATATCGCTGCCCTAGGGCAAGGGCAGAAGGATAAAAAAACGAGGGGGCGCGGGGTAGTTCCCTCCCCAACCCTTTCTTTGTGTTTCATGCGCTATCCCCTAAAAGGCTCCGCGCCGCCGCGCGTGCGGCTTCGGTCACTTTTTCCCCGGCCAGCATGCGCGCGAGTTCTTCGTATCTTTCCGTCTGATCAAGTATTTCAACCCGCGTTTCCGCACGCTGTCCTTTCACCTGCTTCGCCACACGGAAATGCCGCGCACCGCGCGCTGCGACTTGCGGGCTATGCGTCACCACCAGCACTTGCACGCGGTCCGCCACGCGCGCCAGGCGCTCACCCACGGCGGCGGCGGTGGCGCCGCCAATGCCGCTATCCACCTCGTCAAAAATCAGTGTCGGCACCGGCGATCCGCGCGCGAGTACCACTTTCAGCGCCAGCATCAGGCGCGACAACTCCCCGCCCGAGGCGATTTTGGCGAGCGGTCCTGGCGTTTGCCCTGGATTGGTCGCGACGAGGAAAGTGACGCGATCCTGCCCATCCGCACCCCAGGCGGGCTCATCACGCGCGGTCAGGTCAATCACCAACCGCGCACGATCCAACTTCAGCGGCGGCAATTCCTCGGCGAGGGCGTTTTCAAGTGCGCTGGCGGATTTGCGGCGCGCGGCGGAAAGCTTGCCGGCGGCGGTGATGTATCTGGCGCGTGCCTCGGCCCCAGCCGCTTCAAGCGTAGCGACTGCGCCCGCACCGGCATCAAACGCTTCCAACCGGGCGCGCAAACTACTGAGCAATGCGGCGAGTTCCGTCACCGGCACGCTATGTTTCCGCCCCGCGGCGCGGAGCGCGAATAGCCGTTCTTCCACCTGCTCCAAGCGGCGCGGATCTGGGCCGGTTTTGTTCATCAGCCGGGTGAGCAACCCCTCTGCCTCACTCAACGCATCCTGTGCAGCGGCAAGCGCCTGGATGGCGGGCTGCGCTTCGTCATTCGGCGGCGGCAAGCGTTCCAAAGCACGCGCCGCTTCGCGGAGTGCACGCGCGGGGGAAGCAGCACGGCGGTCGCGCGGCGTCAGTTCCCCAAGCGCGACGGCAACCGCCTCGGCCCAGCGTTCGCCCTGTTGCAGCTTTTGGCGTTCGGCCGCGAGGGTATCTTCCTCGCCTTCTTCGGGCGCAAGTTCGGTCAATTCGCCAACGGCGTGGCGCAGCCATTCCTCCTCGCGCTGCGCGCTGGCAATGGCCTCGCGCGCGGCGGCCAGGCGGCGCGTGGCATCGCGCCAAGCAGCCCAGGCGCTGGCGGTGGCGCTGCGATCCGCATCCAGCGCGCCGAAAGCATCCAGCAGCCCAGCATGGGTGGTGGGATCGGCGAGCCCCACCTGTTCATGCTGGCCCTGCACTTCTACCAGCGTCGCGCCCAGTTGTTTGAGCAAGGCAACACTGACGGGTTGGTCATTGATGGAGGCGCGGGATCTGCCATCAGCTTGCAGCACGCGGCGGAGCACCAGCTCATCCTCGGCGCGGATGCCCTGGTCGCGCAAAATCTCGAAACAGGGGTGGTCATGCGCGGGCAGGAAGGCGGCGGCGACGCTTGCTTGCGCCTGCCCCGCCCGCACCAACCCCGCTTCGGCGCGCTGGCCGAGGGCCAGGCCAAGACTGTCCAGCAAAATGGATTTGCCCGCCCCGGTTTCACCGGTCAGCACGGCAAGCCCGGCATCGAAGTTCAGGTCAAGCTTTTCGATCAGCACCACATCGCGAATGGCGAGAGAGGCGAGCATCGGCGCGCCGCCCCGTGCTCAGAAAATCTTGTTCAGCATCCGGCTGACAAAGCCGGGACGCTCACCGCGGGCTTCGGCGCCGGCGGCGACCAGCAGCGCATAGCTATCAGCATACCAATCGCCGCCGGGGTAGTTATAGCCCAGCACGGCGGCGTTGCGGCGCGCTTCTTCCGGCAGGCCAAGATTCAGGTAGATTTCCACCAGCCGATGCAAGGCTTCGGGGACATGGTTGGTGGTCTGGAAATCCTCCACCACGCGGCGATAGCGGCCAATGGCCGCCTGATGCAGCCCCTGGCGCTGATAGAAGCGCCCGACAGTCATTTCCTTGCCGGCTAAATGGTCTCGGCCGAGGTCAATTTTCAGCCGGGCATCGCGGGCATAGGCGCTATCGGGGAAGCGGTTGATGACTTCCTGCAAGGATGCGATGGCAATGGTGGTCTGGCGCTGGTCGCGTTGTGCATCGGTGATTTGTTCGTATTGGGACAGCGCGCGTAGGTAATAGGCATAGGCGATGTCGCGATGCGCCGGATGCAATTGAATGAAGCGATCCAGGGCACCAATCGCTTCTGTGTAGCGATTGCGCAGATATTCCGCATAGGCCGCCATCAGCTTGGAGCTGGTGGACCAGGTGGAATAGGGGTGTTCACGTTCAATGGCATCAAAATACTCGACCGCGCGGGCGTAGTTGCGCGCACGCAGATTCTGCATGCCAAGGGCGTAGAGCTGCTGCGGTTCCTCATCCGCCGCGGTGGTGATGACGCGGCGTGCGAGTGACGGGTCCGCACCCGTGGTGTTCGTTGGGCCGGAACTGCCACAAGCGGCAAGGGTCAGAAGCAGGGCTATTGGCAGGAAGGGGCGCATAAATCCCGGTTCAATGGAAAGACGCCGTTGATATAGGGCAGAATGGTCTTGGGTGAAATCACCCTTGGTCAACGAGGCGTATTCAGGCGAAGGCCGGGGCCTTTTGCTTGGCCGGGGTGGCAGCGCCGCCCGCCCAGCACCAGGCGCCGGCAACGGCGAAAAGCGCGCGCAGCAACTGGTTGTTCAACGCATGGCCGGACCGGCTGCCGATGAAACGGGCGCGAAGCGGGGCGCCGGCCAGGGCAAGATCCCCAACCAGATCCAGCATCTTGTGGCGGATGAATTCATCCGCATGGCGAAGCCCGCCAGGGTTTAGAATAGCCATGCCATCCACCACCACGGCATTGGCCAAGCTGCCGCCAAGGGCGAGGCCCGCATCATGCAGGCGCGCGACATCTTCAGCGAGACCAAAGGTCCGTGAATCGGCCAACTTGGTGCGAAAACTCTCTGGCGTCAGCCGCAGTCTGAGCGATTGATGCCCGATCAGGGTATTCGGGTAGTCAATCTCAAGCAAGGTATCGAAGGCGACTTCAGGGTTGGGATGCAATTCGGCAAAGGCGCCACGGCCATCTTCCACACGGACGGGGCGCAGGACTTCGATAAACCGGCGCGGCGCCGCGCTGGCAGCGATACCGGCGCAGTCGATCAGGAACAAAAATGGCGCGGCGGAGCCATCCAGGATGGGAATCTCCGGACCATCAACTTCAATGATCGCGTCATCAATGCCGGCGCCGGTGAGCGCGGCCATGACATGTTCAATGGTGCCGATGCGCGCTGCCGGCGCGGTGGGCGCCGCGATGGTGGTGCAATGCTGCGTATCGGTCACAAAATCAAAGCGCGCCGGGATATCCACGCCAAGATCGGTGCGGCGGAACTGAATGCCTGCGCCAGCGGCGGCGGGGTGCATGGTAAGGGAGATCCGGCGCCCGGAATGCAGCCCATCGCCCACGCAGCCGATTGGGGCCTTGAGGGTCTTGCGCCAACCATATTCCGCGGGAAGAAAACCGTCCATCATACCCTTCTGTTCCGGGCTGAAAGCCGTGCGGCAGGCGCGGACCTCATCATCCCACGTTCACGTTCCCATGACGGTTTGCCAAAAGCGATACAAGCCTTATTTCTGCATGTTTCACCACATGCATCTGATTTCATTGAATTGGTGCTATGCGAAAAAGGGCAAAATCAAGGCGACCCGAGCGATCATTCCCGGCGCAGTATCTGATCCACCAAACGATCCGCCCACGCGTTGCTGGAAAAGCTCTCTCGCAGCGCGGCCTCAGAATAGGTGTCTCGCACCCAATCCAGGAAGGGAATATCGGGGTTAGTGCGCTGGAAGGCGGCGAAGCTTTTGAAGAAGGCGTCCAGAATGCCGGTGTGCGCTGACGCAACATGGCCATGACGGAGCGAAAGCTGGGCCAGGGCCTCCTGGACGTGGCGGCCTTGCAGCAAAAGCCAAATGCCGGCCGCGAGCCCGGTACGATCCGCGCCGGATTTGCAATGGATTAGCGCCGGTTCCTCCATATCCTGGAAAATGCCCGCAAGCCTTAGAATGCGGTCCTTATGCGGCGCGCCGCGGCTTTCAAACGGTGCATCGATATGGGTCAGACCAAGCCGCGCCGCTTCGGCCCGGCTGAGTGCATCAGCGCCGCAATCGGCGCGGTTGCCGCGCAGATTGATGATGGTGCGAATGCCATGACGCCGCGCCGCCTGGCGCATTTGCCAGGGCAGCGGGTGGTTTGATCGGTAAAGCCGCCCAGGGGCCACCACGCCCCAATTGCGCCATCCCAAGCGCAGCATGGCGTGGTCAATGAAAAGCGCATTGCCCCAGATGGCGGTGGGCGTCACGCGCCGCTATTCCAGCCGTGCGCCGGAAATCCTCACCGCTTCCTGCCACATGGGGCGTTCATACTGCGCGCGGGCGATCATGTCTTCCGGGGTGGACCACACCGCCTCGGCCCCCACACGCAGGAAGCGTTCTTTCACTGCCGGGTCGGCGACAATGCGGCGCAGCGCGCCATTCACGCGTTCAATGGCGATGCGCGGCGCGCCGGCGGGAAATACAAAGCCCTGCCAGGAGGAGACAACGAAATTCGGCACCCCTGCTTCTGCCATGGTGGGTACATCCGGCATGGTCGGCCAGCGCGCGACCGAGGTGACCGCCAAGGCACGCATGCGGCCTTCCTGAATGACCGGAATGTAGGAAGCAAGGTTATCCAGCGCCGAGTCGAGATCGCCCGACAGCATGGCAGGAATGATCTGTGCTGCACCGCGGAAGGGCACATGCGTGCCTTCCACTTGCACGCGCGCGGCGAAAAGCGCGCCAGTCAAATGCGGGGTTGTCCCAACGCCCGGCGAACCATAGTTGAAGCCTCCACGCTTGGCGCGTATCCAGGCAATGAATTCGGCCAGGCTGCGCGCTGGATTATGCTGCGCGGGCACCACGACAACATTCGGCAAATCCCAAGCGATGCCGACCGGTACCAAATCCCGTGCCGGGTCATAGGGCAGGCGCGCATAGATGAAGTTATTGATGACCATATGGCCGACCGACGCTATCCCCATGGTATAGCCATCCGGCGCTGCCTTGGCGGTGGCATCAATGCCGATATTCCCACCCGCACCAGCGCGGTTTTCGATGATGAAATTCTGCCCGAGGATCGGCTGCATCAACTCGGCATAGATGCGCACCAGGACATCGGTGGAACCCCCTGGCGGCCAGGGTACGATGATCCGCACCGGGCGCACGGGCCATTCCCCCTGGGCGCGGGCAACGGATGGGCTGGCCAGCAGGGCGGCAGCCAGCAAGGAGCGACGGCTGATCATGGGTTTTTCTCCGCATCAAAGGTGGGCGGCATATAGAGAGCCTGCCCGCGCCTTGCCAAGCGCGGTCGCCTTGGGTTGGACAGGTGCCGCGAATGCGTCAATAATCCTGTCCAAACAGGGATGCGGGCAATGCCAACACGGGGCAGTACGAATAATGCGGACATGGCCGAGGCGCGTGCCCTGCCGGCCGGGCGCAATCTGCTGTTTCTGCGCGAAGAAGAACTCCGTCTGGCGCAGGATTTGCTGTTTTTCGGCTATCGCGATTTCACCGCCGGGGCGGATGCAATCCTCGCCACGCTGGATATGGGCCGCGCGCATCATCGTGTGCTGCATTTTGTTGGGCGGCGGCCTGGCATCACGGTGGGCGAATTGCTGGGGATTCTGGGCATCACCAAGCAAAGCCTGGGGCGCGTGCTGCAACCGCTCATGAGCGACGGCTATGTGGTCCAGGCACCGGGCGAGGTTGACCGGCGGCAAAGGCGGCTGACGCTGACCGAAAAAGGTGTCACGTTGGAACGCCGCTTGTTCGAACGCCAGCGAGAAACCGTCATGCGCGCCTATCGCGAAGCCGGCCCTGCCGCGGTGGAGGGTTTTCGGCGCGTCATGCGCGGGCTCATGGGGGAAGACGCGCAAGCGAGCCTTACGCGCTTGCAAGGGCCAGAGGCTGAGGGCACCAGGCGATGAGCGGCCAGGAAGATCCCGCCCATATTCTGGTGGTGGATGATGATGCGCGGCTGCGCGCGCTATTGCAGCGCTTTCTGACCGAACAGGGCTTTCGTGTGAGTACTGCGGAAAACGCTGCCGCCGCCCGCGCGGCGTTGGCGAATATGGCGTTCGATCTGCTGGTTTTGGATGTGATGATGCCCGGTGAGACAGGGTTGGAACTGACTGCTGCCTTGCGTGCCGAAGGGCATGAAGTGCCGATCCTGATGCTGACCGCGCGCGGCGCGCCGGATGACCGCATCGCCGGGCTTGAACAGGGCGTGGATGATTACCTGGCCAAGCCTTTCGATCCACGCGAATTGGCTTTGCGCATTCGCACGATTTTGCGCCGCGCCGTACCTGCGCCTACCGCGCCGCATAGCTTGGCGCCGATGCAAATCGGCAATCGCTGGTTTGATATTGAACGCGCGGAATTGCGCGGCCCGGATGGCATTATTCGCCTGACGGGTGGTGAGGCTGCGCTGCTGCAAGCCCTCGCACGCCGTGCCGGTGATATTCTGAGCCGTGAGGATATCGGCGAAGCGCTCGGCACGCCTGACGCCGGCGAACGCGCCATTGATGTGCAAGTGACCAGGCTGCGCCGCAAGGTAGAGCTCGACCCGCGTGAGCCGCGCTTCATCCAGACCATTCGCCATCGTGGTTATGTCTTGAGGCCAGGGCCGTGACTCCGCTGGACCGGGGCTTGCGCCGGCTGGTGCCGCGCGGGCTTCTGGGGCGATCACTGCTGATCATTCTGGTGCCGCTGGTGATCCTGCAGGCGATTGCCTTGCAGCTTTTCTATGGCAGTCATTTGGATGTGATTTCGCGCCGCCTGGCGGCGGGCGTTGCCGGCGATATCGCCATTGTGGTCGGCCTAATGGAACGCGAAAAGGAAGCCGAGGATCGCAGCTGGATTTTTCGTGAAGCGGCCTGGCGGCTGGATTTGTCTCTTGCCCATGAAGCGGGGGCGCGGCTTGCGGTCACGGGAGCGCGGCCTGCTGCCCTGCCCTGGCTGCCATTGGAAGAGGATTTGGCCGCCGCGATGCAGGAACGCGTGCGCCTGCCCTTCGATGCGGATTGGCAGAGCGATCCACGCAGTGTGATCATTCGCGTGCAAATGGCTGATGGTGTTTTGCATGTGGAAGTCGCGCGGAAGCGGCTATTCAGCGGCACGATCTATCTTTTCGTGATTTGGCTGGTGGGATCATCGCTGCTGCTGTTCCTGGTGGCGGCGATTTTCATGCGCAATCAGGTACGCGCGCTACGCAAGATTACTGCCGCTGCCGAGGCTTTCGGCATAGGGCGTACGGTGGGGCCGATGAAGCCGGAAGGTGCCGCTGAGGTGCGGCAGGCGGCCACGGCCTTCAACCGCATGGAAGAACGCATCAGCCGTTTTGTGGATAGCCGGACGGAAATGCTGGCTGGCATCAGTCATGATTTGCGCACACCTCTCACGCGACTACGGCTTGGGCTTGCCATGCTGCCGGAAGCCGCGCGCGACGATGCCGCAGCCATGGCGGAAGATGTCGAGGAAATGGATCGGCTGATTGGCGTCTACCTTGCCTTTGCGCGCGGTGAGGGCGTGGAACAACCCGAAGAAACCGACCTTGCCGCTTTGCTGCGCGGTGTTGTTGCGCAACAGGCGCGTGGTGGCGCAGCTATACCTTTTGTGGGGCCGGAATCGCTCCTGATGGAACTCCGTGCCGGAGCAATGCGGCGATGTTTTGGCAATTTGCTGCATAATGCACGCAAGCATGCCTCGCGCGTGACCGTGACCCTTGCCAAACAGCCGCGCGGCCAAAATGGTATTTGGGCGGATATTGCAATTGATGATGATGGGCCAGGCATTCCGGCGGTATCGCGTGAAGACGCCTTCAAGCCTTTCACCAGCCTTTCAGGGGGTGGCACAGGGCTTGGGCTTGCCATTGCGCGCGATATTGCCCGCGCGCATGGCGGCGATGTTTTTCTGGACGACAGCCCCTTGGGTGGGCTGCGGGCGCGGATCAGGGTGCCGGGATAGGCTTTGGTTGACCTAACCGAGCGAATATTGCCGTGCCTGATCGCTGGGCGTTACCAGAACGCGGCTCACGCCAATCACCTGGCCGAGGTTACCCGCAATCAGCACCGCCACGCCGGGTTCAAGATCCTGGCAGGCGATAGTGATTTCCATTTCCTCGATCCCTTGGCGGACCTGGAAAGAATCAGGCGTCACGTTGCGCTTGGCGAAGGGCTGCAAAAGCCGCGGCAGCAGGCCGGGGCTGGATTCGGCGCGCAGATCAAAGCGCGTGGGCAAAGGGCTCGATAGCATGGGTGAGGTCCGGCTCAGGGTGGCGGGGCAATGCTGGCGCGGCCGCCAGATGGGCGCGCAGGCCAGACGCCTGGCAGCGCAGGCGGCCGCGGCGGTAATTCGGAAAGAAAGCACTCTCGAAACCGTTCGCAATACATAACACATCCCGTGCCGAAGGCAAAAAATACGGCGCGGTTGGGGGACTCCGCCCCGTCAGAGTCTCTCGTCTAAGGAGGAGAAGCTATCAAACCGGGCGGAAAATCGCGCCGCCCGCCCGATTCTTGTGGCGCGAAAATGCCAAGGCGCTATTGATCTGGGTCAAGTACCCTGAAACGGTTGGCTTCCATGGGGCAGCAAGTCCGTCACACAGAATTGAGGAGAGAGTTTTCATGGCGCGTGTTGCACTTGTCACCGGTGGCCAAAGAGGCATTGGCGCTGCGATCAGCGAAGCGCTGCAAGCGGCTGGCCGGACCGTGGTGGCATCCTATGCCGGCAATGATACCGCGGCGAAGGCGTTTACCGATCGCACCGGTATTCCCTGCTATAAATTTGATGTCGCCGATTACGCGCAATGCGCAGTCGCGATTGCCAAGATTGACGCCGAAGTGGGGCCGATTGACATTCTGGTGAACAATGCCGGCATCACGCGCGATGCCACTATGCGCAAGCTGAACCGCGACATGTGGGATTCGGTGATCGATACAAACCTCGGCTCCTGCTACAATCTTTGCAAGCTGGTCTGGGAAGGCATGAATGCGCGTAAGTTCGGCCGCATTGTGAATATCGGGTCGGTGAATGGTCAGGCCGGGCAATATGGCCAGGTGAATTACGCCGCCGCGAAATCGGGCATTCATGGCTTCACCAAGGCGCTAGCGCAGGAAGGGGCGAAGCTTGGCATTACCGTGAATGCCGTTGCCCCCGGTTATGTGGACACCGAAATGGTGCGCGCCGTGCCGCCCGATGTTCTGGAAAAGATCATTGCCCGCATCCCGCGCGGCCGGTTGGGCAAGGCAGAGGATATCGCCCGCGGCGTGGTCTTCCTGACCGCCGAGGATGCCGATTTCATCACCGGGTCCACGCTGTCCATCAATGGTGGCCAGCATATGTATTGATGGGGTGGGGGCGGATATGCCCCCCCTTTCATAAGCCTCCGCCCATGGCATGCTGCGCTTCCAATGAAGGGGAAATGCCATGGGCTACGCCGTTCTTGCTTTCGATGGTGCCGATAAAACCCGCCGCGCCGCGGCGATGGACGGCCACCGGGCGCTGATCAGCCGTTGGGCTGAGGATGGGCGGATGCCCTTCGGCACACCACTTTTCACGAGCGAATGGGTGCCTTCCGGATCGCTCATGATCTTGGATGTGCAGGATATGGCGGGCGTTCGCGCCTATCTGGCCGAAGAACCCTTTTCGGTGGAAGGCGTCTGGGGCGATGTGCGTATCCTGCCCTTCCGCATCGCGCCCTTGCCCTATCAGCGACTGCCCAAGCCAGGCGATCCCATGGCCAGCACCCGCACCCATACGGTTGCTATCGCTTATGATGGCACAGATGCCGATGCCCCCGCCCGCCGCCAGGCAGCGCGGGGGGCGCATATCGCGCGCATGCAGCCCATGGCGGCCGATGGCACGCTCGCGGTTGGTGGCGCCATTTTGGATGAGGCCAAGAGCCGCATGATCGGTTCCATCACCGTCACGCGCCACGGTACGGATGAAGCGGCGCGCGCCTGGATGGCCGAAGACCCGTATGTGAAAGGTGGCGTCTGGCGGGACATTACCCTGCATGCAACGCGCTTGGCGGCGCTGCCCTATCGCCCCTTCCCCGGCGCTGCCTAATGGCGCTGATTGAATATGCCGATGCCGTGCCGGAGGTGCGCGCGGTATTTGATGACATCAAAACGACGCGGGGTGTCGCCGATGTCAATAATTTCTGGAAGGCCTTGGCAGTGCATCCGCCAACGCTCAGGCGCACCTGGGGGG
>Ga0194117_10002145_pt1 | contig 21458 bp, 12 predicted proteins | sample TA2MahsurfametaG_FD_160579 | JGI IMG/M metagenome (GOLD analysis project Ga0194117, IMG submission 160579) | Freshwater microbial communities from Lake Tanganyika, Tanzania - TA2015009 Mahale N1 surface | ecosystem: Environmental > Aquatic > Freshwater > Lake | place: Tanzania: Lake Tanganyika...
CCCCATAAGTGTGTTGACATGTCAGGCAGTTTGTCGAACTGTATGGAGAATTGCAACTCCCACATCTGCGATGGCAAGGTTGCCAAACTGTTACAGTAAGGCTGTAAGGATACCAATAGTCCCAATGGTGATTGTAATATGAGGATGAACTATAGTAGTAATGGCCGTAGCCATGATTGGAAGTTGCGATCCAGGCAAGTGTACTGTAGTTGAAGTAGTTGTTGTTGTTAGCACAATCTCCAAACCAGCAATTACTTAGACTCGCATAACTATAGCCGACAGTATGGCCGTTGTAATCATAGCAATTCTGCCACACCGGATTACGAATCCAATCCCAAGATAACAAAGTCCAGCAGCTGTATTGTTTGGTGGGAACAGTACAGATCACCAGAACAAGTACAACAATCAGTACACTGTTGTTTGAGTTGAGTTTCATCGATAATAAATAAAGATAAAACTAGATAATTAAATCCAAATTAACTCTAGAATCCAAATTAAGCGTTGAATCAAAAGTATAAAACAACAAATAATTCCAGCTTATCTCTTTGTGAATTCTTTTGAACAGATATTAACCAATACAGCTAAGATTCTATCACTTACCTATACTCTGTTTATGTGGTATTACAAGTTTTCGCTTGTTTATTGTATTCAAACTTTATAGTTTTATCCCCTAAATATTAGAGAAAAGCAATCCCTCATTCCCTCCACTCATGTCCAAGCTGGATAGCATCGAGTTAGGCATTTTCAGAATATATATATTGCCAATTATCAACAGATGTGCCATCAAACAAACATAGATTAATAGTATTCCTTACCGATGTGTTTTAATATTTCATAAACTAGCCTTCAATGCAGAGATTCGAATGAGGCAGATATTCGAATGAGTTGCTTATTTTTTCGATTGTTTACATTGTGATGCTTTATCGAATTCTGATTCATATGATTTTTAACCAAATTCTGAAGATTATGGTTAACCATATAAGCCTGTTTTTTCATAGTAAGAATTCGTAAATTATCACAAATCCTTAACAATTCACCTGCGCATCTTTTTAACAATTTGATTAATTTTTTAATGATGAATATTCTCATATAGTACGATGATTGCCGAGGCTCGCTTCATTCTTTTCTAAATGAATTGATCATCGACATGAAGTGATTGTAATGTTTAATAGAGAAACTAATCCGGTTGATGGCCTTATTCTTATGCACATTTATTCAATTATATTTTTATCAATACAAACCATTTTCAATTATATGACTGCTCGAGCTATGGCTGACCATCCATAAGCTATCAATGACCATAATTGCGTTACTGACGATTATCATTTAATCCAACATACCTATATATGTATAAAATAGTAGTGATCAATCACATATCATCTATCAAATATAACTTCATATTCCATATATCGTTGCATCGATATCTCGACTATTCATTTGCATTGTTAATAATGAACTATATCATTCATATCATGCATCTTGACTCGCCTTAATCTTAACAAATAAGTCTTAATTTAAATATACGATACAAATTTTGAAAGACCTAGCCTCTTTACACCTTTACATAATTACAGCACTCCCCTGTCTATTAATACAGTCCAAGATCATAACGTTACCAATAATTCTGTTATCATGAAATTTATCAAGTATCATACAGTACTCAATATGACCGCATTTGATTATATTTTGTCATATTACAAATGTAAAAACAAAAAACCCTCGATTTCTACATGAAAAAGAAAGGAATAGACAACAACAAAAAAATCAAGAAGGATAACAACAGAAAACAGCATCAATCATCTCGTGAGGGCAGTCAAGTCACCTAAAAGTTACCTGATGATGAAGATGTAGTTGAATTAGAGGTCTATAAGAATAACAAAATGACATGTCCCGTGTTTATTCTGCTCACCCCAGTAGCCATGACCTACTACGCTACGATCAAGAAGTCTTTGAGAGAATTTAGCTAGACCTACAATAAGGACGATGTGCTTGATTTCATGAGAAAAAATGTGCATCACCACAAAATCCCCAACCTGTTAAACCTAGAAAAGATCAAAGATGATTAATTCTGGTGTTTTACAGTACCTGAGATGATTGAGCTGATATACCAACGCATTGATTAAATCGGATGTAAAATAAAAATCATGAATGCTGGATTCCAGGGAGTTATCGATCTCACTAGAATGCAGGCGTTTCTCATACTTGTTTGTATGTTTTTCGGAATTTTGCCAAAGCAAGTCCACGAAGATTGCGTTCATATGGGGGACCTGATGGTAATAAGACAAGATGATTACTTCCCAAATAAAACTTTAACTAAAAGAGAAAAACTGAAATGCTTCATAGCCTACTTCAAAGCAGTCACGCATAATAAAGAACTCTTGCACGGTAACATAAGATTCCAAAGAACTAAAAATAACAATATTGATTATATAGATCCCTACAAGATAGATCGAGAGATTCCTCTAAAACCTGTCAAGGTTTACTCCATGTAAAACATATCTATAGAGGATTATTATTGTAAAGGTATAATGATAGACTTCGCTAATAGTAGGCTGGGTGGAGGAGTTCTTAGAGGTGGTTGCGTTCAAGAATAAATTATGTTCAGCATTTTCCCGTAGGCTACAGTTTCTAAAATAATCTGTGAATCTCTTGAAGATAACTAAGCTGTTATTATCTATGGAGCCAGGAGGTTCAGCAATTACTCAGGATACTCAGATAGTTTTGAGTTCAAAGGACTTGTGGACATTGTATCTTAAATATAAGCTGAAAAATCAGTTATAGTAGCTATCGATGCAATTAACTACGGTGGCATGCCAAATGCAAATTACCAGTATAGTAAAAAAGGTGTGAGAAGAGAATTATCTAAGGCAAATATTGGATTTTAGGGAGCTGGTCTTGAAGCTACTGAGTAAATGCCTGTAGTAACAGGTAGATGGGGATGCGGTGTATTTCAAGGAGACGAAGAGCTTAAATTTTTAATCCAGTGGATCGCAGCGTCGGAAGCGAGTCGATAGATGATATACATTACTGACAAAGAATAGAGCGTAAAGCATTATGAGCTGGCTTATGATCAGCTGAAGAACGGTAGTACTTCTGACTTGTTGGGTATACTGGACTAGTATGGGAAGGTTCGTCAAAATCTGAAAAATCCAATGAGTGTGATGTAATACATAAAAAATTATACCTGATTTAATTTTTTGATAGTATTGGGCATGGTAAAAGTAGTGCGTGTGAGGTGTCGATTGGGCATGATTTGAGTTTGTTAATAATTAATAATCTTTTGTTTTGATGCACTTCCAAAATTTAAAGTAAGTTGTTTAATTATAAAGAGTACGGTTTATCTTTTTTACTTTTCTGTTACTAATGCAAATAATCAAGGTGTGGTTGTTTTTGGTTGTATCTAAAAAGATAGTTTATTTCTTTTTTGAAATAATTATTTTGTGAAGTAAATATCTACTGTAGTTTATTTCTTAGCCAAGAACAACCACACCATGCATGTATATTTGATTTACTTAAAACAATGTAACTCGTTTCTTAAAATATTTTCTGCCATATTTATTGACTAACATCGTCTACCATTTTTTTGTTATTTATCCTTAAAAACATCTGTTCTGCCCTTTACAGAGATAAACTACCCCATCTCTTACAATAAATTAAAAAAAATCGGAATCTGCAGTCAAACGTAATAAATTAACAGAACTCCAAAACATAAAATATAATATGTTAAGACCAATCCCACATCTACATCAACTCATCAACCCACAACAACTCACAAACTTCACCTTTATCATTTTTTAATAAAACTCAGTATGTTGGCGATTATATGCCAGCTAATCAATTTGATGATAATAATTCATAATTTTTGATATCATGAACTATCTACTCACCCCTATCTATCCTCAATTCTACTGCCTACTGCTGCCTCCTGAGTTTTCCAACCACAATCCCACTGTTAACAACTTGGAGCTCTCAGAGTGTGTAAATTAATAAAACGCTGAAATTAATTAAAAATAAAAGTAAAGACCCTTTTAGATACAAAAAATAATAATTACAAGGGAGGACTTGCTGAAATAGGGCTACCAACAAATAAAAAAGGCATGGAGTGAGGAAGAAGACAATATTTTGCTCTAACTCTGCAAAGACGAGAATATAAGATTTGAAGAGGTGGCCCAGAAAATCCCAGGCAGAAATTCCAAAATGTGTTATAGCCGATACAGAAGACTTGCAAATCAATCGAAAGAGTGTTGGACCAAGGTTTAAGATGATAAATTACGTGAATTGATTGAGGAATATGGCACTAATAGCTGGAAATTTCTAGCCAAACACTTTCCAAGTAACCAAATTTTAAAGTAGATAGGAATTTTAAACAACTCAAAGACCACTACGAAAACTATTTGAGGCCTGATTTGTCAACACAGGAGTGGACACTTGAAGAAGATCTGCAGTTAATTGATCTGTACAATATGTATGGGAAGGAGTGGAGTATCATCCAGAAAACTATGTATTGGAGAAGTCGCAATCAACTTAAAAATCGTCTATGTGGACGGATTCTCAGGCTTGATGCAAAGAAAAGGGAGAGATGCCAAGAGAACAGGCAATCGATCAAGCAATAAGTATTTATTTATTGACTTTATATATTTTCGAAGAATGCTAATTTAAATAACACAGCAAATCGTATATATGTTTTTCTTTCTTGTTCCACATTAATAAATTGTTCTGCAATTGAAATAGCATCTAAATCTACATTTCTGGATTTTTGTTCGATAATGGATGTGCAAAGCTGGTAACTCAAAATAAAAGACGACTACTCTGATAAGTGGTCCAAGAAAATAACTTCTCAATATGAAAATTTGCAATTTACTCCGGAATTTTGCCGATTTAGCAATAATAACGCAAAAGAGCGGTAATTTTTAATTATACATAAGTCTTATTTGTATTCTAAATAAAACTTTTGATTTGATGTAGCCTAAAGATTTCAAAAAGTATCAACAAACATTTAAATCACTCTAATTCAAAATAATTGCTTCAGGTGTAATATAATTGTTAATTCCAACATAATATTATAGTATAAATTTAGCAATATCCCCTCAAGCTAAAACTTATGGTAGTTTTGATTTCAAAAAAAGGCAAAAAATAAAATCAAACATGAGAGCTCTCCCATTTTTTTATTTAAATATGTAATATCCGAGTCAGTGGATCAAGGTAATTTGTTGTTAAACCAACTATCATGAATTTTGACCTCCACTCTTGTTTTGGGACTCTGATTTTTCTGTTTTTTTAGCAAGCTCTATGAATCCTCTCACATCATCCGCGATTGTTGAGAATACTGAAAGATCTAATTCAAGGCTGCCGATATTATCAGGTTTTTTATTGTATTTAAGAGGGAAAGGTAATTGATTTTATGCAAAGTATACTCCAAAGAACATTCCAGTAAAGATGCCGGTCAAGAATTTACTCATAATTAATAAATATTATTTGTATATGGCTCTTAAGCTATTTGATATCTATTGTACAAAATTTTACTAGCCTGATGAGTATACCAAAAGAACAATCCAATATTGATAAAAATTCAATTTAAGTCAGTAGATAATCTTTGGTCATAAGTCAAAATAAAAGAATTTAAATTCATAGCAATATCTTCAACTCTGCATCATTTTCAAAGAAATTTTCGTTGCTTTAAAAATATGTAACTGACTAAAACAGATTAAAAGTTAATAACTGATAAAAATTAATAATGATGCTTAATGATTTTTTGACAGTATCACTGTTTCATGGCACATCCGCAGTCAGGAATGAAAGCATCCAAAATAGTGCTCAAACTTTGCTCGTCAGCAGGCTCCAACTTTCCTTACTTTCTAATTTTTTGTAAAAGAGCAGAGTGGCTTCCTCTCAAGTGAGCCAAGAATTTGGCCTCGAATTTAGAGATTTCTGAGGTAACCATCTTATCGAGATATCCTCTGACACCAGCGAAGATAACGCAGACTTGTTCTTCAGCAACCATGGGAACCTATATAAACGAAAAGTTACGAATTGTTTTTGTTTCAAAAGTTCAGTCAATTGAGCACCTCTGTTCAAAAGTTGTTGAGTAGCAGCGTCCAAATCAGAACCGAACTGGGCAAAGGCTGCGACTTCTCTGTACTGGGCCAACTCGAGTTTTAGCTTACCAGCAACTTGTTTCATAGCCTTGATTTGGGCAGCTGATCCGACTCTGCTGACAGAAAGACCGACGTTAATGGCAGGTCTGATACCTTTATAGAACAACTCAGTTTCCAAGAAGATTTGTCCATCAGTAATAGAGATGACGTTTGTGGGGATATAAGCAGACACATCACCTGCTTGAGTTTCAATGACGGGTAAAGCAGTCATGGATCCTCCTCCGAAGTCCTTGTTCATCTTAGCAGCTCTTTCCAAAAGACGTGAGTGCAAATAGAAGACGTCACCGGGGTAAGCCTCTCTTCCTGGAGGTCTTCTCAAAAGAAGTGACATCTGCCTGTAAGCGACGGCTTGTTTTGAAAGATCGTCATAGATTATAAGGGCATGTTTTCCATTATCTCTGAAAAACTCAGCAATAGCGCATCCTGAATAAGGAGCCAAGAATTGAAGAGGAGCGGCTTCTGAAGCAGTAGCAGCAACGATGATGGTATATTTAAGAGCATCATGGGTCTTAAGGGTCTTGACGATGTTTGATACAGTTGATCTCTTTTGTCCAATAGCAACGTAAACACAGAAAAGTTGTTTTTGTACGTCTCCAGTGTTGAAGTTAGTTTTTTGATTGATGATGGTATCAATAGCGATGGCAGTTTTTCCAGTTTGTCTATCACCAATGATCAACTCTCGTTGACCTCTACCGATAGGGACGAGTCCGTCGACGGCTTTAAGTCCGGTTTGCATAGGCTCGTTGACTGATTTTCTGGGAATAATTCCAGGTGCTTTGATTTCAACTCTCTTTCTCTTGCTGGTTTTGACTGGGCCGAGACCATCAATGGGATTACCCAAAGCATCAAATACTCTACCTAACATTTCCTCTCCAATGGGCACATCGACGATGGCTCCAGTTCTAGTAACTGTATCTCCTTCCTGGATTTCTCTTAATATAAATAAAGGTACCTGTCATTACCGAAGATGACGACACCGACATTGTCAGTTTCCAAGTTGAGGGCCATACCTCTAACACCTGAACGGAACTAGACCATTTCTCCGGCTTGGACCTTGTTGAGGCCTACAACTCTGGCAATACCGTCTCCAATGCTTATCACAGTTCCGAACTATTTGACGTCGTTCTAAATAAAAGGGTAGTTACAACTTGGGTGATGTTCATGATCTTGTCCTGAATCACTTTTGCAGTGTCTGCGATACTTAGCTTCTTGGAGAAGCTTTGGGTCAAACGCAAAATTCCTCTCATTTTGTGTTGAATAATTATTATTGATTATTTTGAATAAAATCTTATCAATTAGTCATTAAATGCTTAAAACCTCACTTTTCCACAGCTGTGGTTTGATGTACAAATCTTTTAAAGTGTTGTTTTATGTATTTTATTTCAGAGATTTTTTTCCCATCAATAAAAAGAAGTTTCATATCAAACAGAAAATGATAAGAGATTAAACTATTAATGAACCAAGGCAAACTAATAAATTAAACATATTATAGAATTATAAATTCTTATAAATTGAAAAAGAATAAGTTGATTGCTTACCAATTATAGAAAACTAACCAAAACACAATCACACAACGAAAAAGTTAAAAAGTATTAAGGCCAAAGGAATAATAAATAAAAGGTAGATTAGCTTATTATATCCTTTCTCTGCAACAATATTATTCTCTCCTTGCTCAGCAGCTTTCTTCAATTTTTCCTATTCTAACCTTTTCTTTTCTTCTTCAGCTTATTCCTTAATAATTTCTTTAATCACCCATTCAAGCATTGTGAAGTTATATCTACCTTGGTTATAGATATTTTAGGCGAAGCTAGTCTTAATATGCTGTATTCTTCTTTGTATCTTTTCAGATTAAATGCCTCCCAACTAACCCTCTTTTTATTCAAGATCAAGTGAGAATATACTATGTACTTAATGTTGTATTCTTAAAACTTCTTGAAATTCTTTCTTTGCTAAGAGAAGTTGTTACAAATTTTTAGCTTCAGTGTAAAATTACATAACTCTCACATATTTCTTTGAAATTCTATCCAAAATTTTCATTTAAGTAGTATTGTAAAGAACCTTATCACTAAAATGTTATTGAGGAGTTCTTCCTTGAGAAATAATTCTCTGCTCAATTTGATAGATCTATTTGGCTCTTTCATAAACCATTTCGTAACGTGATTTGTTTGCTTTTTCTAACTCATTTATTTTATCATTAATAAACTGCTTACATTCCTTGTAGGCTTCAGCTGAGTTGTGAAGGTTAAGCATTTTCAGAATATTTTGGTTTGCTGTGTTAAAAATTTTTTAATGAGGCCTCATCTCCTGAGCTTTCATGATGAGTTCTTGAGCAATAGTCATTTTTTAAATAGAGGTGTCTTTTCTCAAAGAAATGGCTTGAGCTTTTCTGAAATAAAGCTGTGAGACTTTATCAGTAAGTTATAATCCATCATTACAGACTTTCTCAGCGAGAAAGTAATGATGAGTTTGAATGTAAGCTGCAGCCATATTGAGATAAATCTGAACGAGAAGTGATTTTCTCATATCAATATCAGGTGCATCAATCATTTCTTATCCATCGAAAAGCTTTGTATTTTAGTCAACGTAAGTTACAAAGAATTCTTTGTATTGACTTTTTAACTCATCAAAAGAAGATGTAGGATCTTCGACTTTATTTTTGTCATTTTGATCAATTTAAATGTTAATCTTTGACTCATTATCTGAGGCCTCTTCAATACTTCTCTCTGAGACTATTGCTGATTAAGCTACACTTTTATTTTCAGGTTGTGGCTAATTGTATTCTAGCCATCTAAATAAAGACATGGCCCTTTAATAATAATCTAAAGCTTAGTAGTATTTCCCTTTATTATATTTTTTATTCCCTCTTTATCTCAGCTAATCATAAGCCATAAAGCGTGAACAACATTCCAAATTTCTCACTTTTTTGTAGTCTTATCCATTGAAAAACAAAGTATGTTGCAAGTAGATAGGATAGTTGTTAAATACCTCACGAGAGATAGTTTTACTAATTCCTTTTTTAAACTTCGAAAAGTCTATTTTGTTAGCTGATAAGTAGTATTTGAATTTTGATACGAAAGGTTCATTGAAACCTTCTTAGTTCAAGTTTAAGTTGGGGTTTTTCTTTTTATCAGATCCTCCCATAAATGGACAACCTCCCTTTGGCTTCTATTATTCATCTGAATCTGAGTCTTTGATTTGATTATTAGCAGTCTTTCCACCCATAGGACATTTCTAACCTTTTTATTCTTAGGTCTTTTGTTTTTTGCTCATAAAAGGGCATTGACTTGGATCACCTGCTGGTATATTAGGGTGAGGAAACTGGTCATTTAATTTTGGTAAATCATCTTCAGTTTTTTTGCTGAAAAACTTTTGGATTTTGTAGAACATTGTATTTTTAGTGTAATAATTTAAATTTTTCTATATAATAAGTAGTAGTAGGTAAGCATTTATTATCATCACTTTACAGATTCCACTCTTGGCCTCCTAGTTTAAACCTTAAATCCCACCTCTTTGAATTTATTGAGCTTCCAAAGGTCATCTCGTCTTTCCCAGTTGAATTTCTCCAATCTTTTAGCTGTAGCCTCTTTCAGCAAATTATGATTTTTAGTCTATATCGATGAGAATTTACAATGAAGCAGCTTAACTTTCTGTTTGTTTTTGAACTACTTTGAGTCTGGTTTGCATAAAAAGTATGTCTGGCATATTTGTCATCCTCTCCATAAGTATTAGCAATCACCAATTTAATGGGATCCTAAAGACTAAATAATCGAAAAAAATACTCTAAAGGTTTTCCATAAGCATGGTTTTCTTAGGGCAGACGGATAGGAATGACATTGCTACCTTATTTTGCAGGTTTATACAAAGTTTTAGACTTCCTAAAACCTGAAAATTGTGAAGAAGTATGAAGCATACTCTTCAGACATTGCTTATTCGTAGCAATTAGATCTTTCTACTTCAGATGGTTGTGATTAGCAGACATTTGATGATTACTCCAATTGTACATAACTTGATTGGCGTGTTCTGGATCATCAGGAGTGATTTTGCCGTATACAAAATTATTCTCAGGAATATCATAATTTGTAGGTTTATTGGCGCCTAGTTAAGATTTTACGAGTAATCTATTTCCAGATCTATCCCATGGCATATATCCTTTTTAGTGTTTGTTAGACATCTTTTAATTTTATTTATTGAAACTTAACACATATTTTAGCAATACAAGTGGGCTAAATTAATAAAATTCATTAAAGTATATGTCGGTCTTTAATCATTTTCTTCCTCCTTTGTTTTTGCCTGAAGCTTTTTCCTTTACAATATCTTCGTAAAGACCATAGATGATAGTTACTGACAATAAAATACCAGTTCCAGAACCAATAGCTCCCAAAAAGTCAGCGAAAATAGTCAAAAGACCAGTGAAAATACCACCCAATGAGGCTGCAGTTTCAATCAATTGCTTGAGTTTCTTGTAGGTTCCTTGGTCAGTGAATCCTTTTAGGCACATACCTTGTTCCTTAAGATTAGCTGAAACTTCTTTGGGTCCTTGGCCAGAAACGCTAATCCAAGTTTTACTGAAAATAGCACAACCTAAATAGAATAAAAGTTACTTCCAACAACAAAGAGAATATAGATTAAAGTATGAATGGGGTCAGTCAAAGCATCTAAGAAAGTTTTGGGAGCAGTAATATAGTAAATGAGACCTCCAACTGGGACAATTTGTCCTTGATATCCAGCTTCTTGCCATTTTCCGAAAATTGAAGTAATGAATGAACCTTTGAAGTTTCTGTAGAGCATTTGAGAAAGGAAATACACATTTGAAACCAAAGCACTCATCAAGATGATGGGCATGTTTGATGTGTAGAAAAGTCTAATAGGATATGAAGCATCTGAAGTTGCTTTATTGTTGGCTAATTTGAGAGTAACTTTGAATCCTTGGAAGTAGATTACAATCAAAAACACAAATACCGTACCGAAGACATTGCTTAAGTTTGGCAAACTATCTCTGAAAAGAGCATCATTGATTGAACCGAGTTTGTTATCTCTGAAAAAGATACCGTAGAAAAGTTAAACAAAAGCTCCTTCGTATTGTTCAACTTCAGTATCTCCTGACTTGTTTTTGAATGAGAGAGGAGAGAAGCAGTTCCAAATGATAGTTTCAGCCATATTGATGGCTATGAAAATACTAGTAGCTGAGCTGCCAATACCATATCCTTTGCCCAACATATCATCAAGCAAGATGATGATAAGTGAGGCCAAAGTTAATTGAAGTACAATAAGAATAGCATTTCCTGCACCAACATCTGAAATATTTCCGTACATTCCTGACCAGGTGTAGGCGAAGGCTTGTCCAAAAGCAATTAAAATACCGGCAAATTTTTGAGCTCCTTCATAGAGTTCTTTCTATTATTTATTGTTTTGATCGACTTTAATAAGTTTTGCTCCAGTGAGAAGTTGCATGATCATGGAAGCAGTAACGATGGGAGAGATACCTAACTCCATTAAAGTTCCTTTGTTGGATGCTAAGATGGCTCTCATCCAATAGAAAGGATCAGATTCCTCGCTTTTGATGATACCATAGAGAGGGATTTGGCAGCAGAGGAGATAGACCAAGACAACAATACCTGTCCAAATCTGTTTAGTTTCGAAGGAGATGACTCCAACGGGGTTTTAGATTTCAGGTATGATGTTGATTGCTGGCTTGATGATGTGAAGTAATTTAGTTCCTTCTTCGGATTTTACCATTTTATAATTTATATAGAACCGTTTACGTGTATATCTTATCTATTTTAACACCTTTTCAACATCAATATACTTAATCAACTGAAACACGCGATACAAAAAATACAAAAAATATTTTAGTGTTTCAATTCCTCCATATCATCATAATTAGTTATTTACGCCATCAGAATATAGAGGCTCCTACCAAAAAGGCAGCTATGCTACCAAAGAAGTAATCTCTTGCATCGTTTCTCAAATCCCAAGGCATTTTTTTTAGTTGCAAAGCACCGGCCTCAGTTTTGGCCCAAGGATATGGTTCAGTGAACGAAGCATCAACTCCTCTTCTATGTGATGATCTTTCGTCATAATTTCCAGTTTCAACTAATCTTTCTATAACAGCAACTGAGGCCTGTTGTCTGTTGAGGAGTTCTGATCTTTTTCCCATATCTTCGAGGTCAGCGTTGTTGAATAGTTATCTTCCAGCTTGATAAGCATTACCATTGAAATACTGTTAGTTAGAGAGTTCACTCATTTTGCTGACGAAGCCAATGAATTTTTGTCTGTCAACTCTTTAGATACGAGAACGGCAAGTAGGGTTTCTGACTTTTTCAGGTACAAAACCAAGATTAAAGAGAAATCCCATGCGATTTTTGTAGTTTTTGTCCTCTCTGGTAACTAAAGGAACAACTTGTTCGTATCCCGGTTGATCGAATTCTCTTGTTGTAATGCTCATAGCCAAACGAGGAACAGGTCTGCCTACAACCTCAACTGAGTCATGTTTTTATTACCTCGACGATATAACCAAGAATCAATATTGTCATGGTTCCATGGAGGGTTGACTAACTGATCTTCGGTGAGAGTATACACTGGTAGCTTGAGTTGGCTTTTACGGAATTAGACTTATTTTTGGGCCTGGAAAGATTGGAAATAGGCACTCACTCCGAATAAAGCTGAAAGTACTGATGCTCCCAATAATAATCTGCCTGCAATGCGTGATCCTGATGATGATTTGGGGAAAACTGCAACCTTTGAGAGGTCTGAAAGCCGAGACATAGTTATTAAATATTATTAATATCCACAACATTTATCTCAATCAACTAATAAGACCTACCAATAGTGCTAAATTTTAGGATTTGATTACACTTTCTTTTGTCTTTGTTTTCTGAATTAAATGATATAAAAACCTAAGTTTATTAATATTTGAATTCGTTTTCAAAAAATGGACGAAAGTCAATAAGAAGATTGTACTGTCTACATCTAATAACTCAAAAGTGACAATCCCTCCCTTAAACTCAATGCAGCAACCAAAATCCCTGTGATCGGCTTGGTTCTTGGTATTTGTTCCATAATGAAGGTCACAATAGAATCAAAGAATAACTCATTCCCTACATAATTGAGATAATCGAGCAAATGGACAATGATAACTAATTTCTGATGAAAGCTTGTGAAGGAATTCTGGAACTTAAACGTTATTGTAGCAATGCTGTGTAGATCTCATCTTTGATCTATCCATTGAGAGTGCTTGCCTCTTTGGACCAACCACCTGTTAGAGATAAAGCTGTGAACTGTCTCAAAAAATTAGCTGAAGGACAAAAAAAATGTAAATAGATTATTACTTAGAATTTTATGAATAGTATTTTTATCCACTCATTAATACTCTCTGTCAAAAACAAGGAGCCTACGCACCCAAAATTGCTGCATGTTGCTTAATACCTTCTACCTATGTCAACCTTTCAATAGACAAGCAAACATAATTCCGTAAACTATTCAAATCTCTTGCTTTATAAGAAGGAGGACCTTTGATTAGAAGAGCTATTGCAGAAAATATAGAGGATTTCGCGAAAGGAGTAGATAAGAAAATCATTAGAGGAGATTTCTATGATATTTGGAACTCTCTCATCACAGATACATTTGACATCATTAAAATAAAAGCTCTTTAATGTGCAGTTATCATAGCAAGGGCTTTCAAAAAATAAGAAGTCACTGATAAATTCTTCAAGCAAATTAGATTTGTAGATTCAGGTAAGAAAAGCTGGAGAGTTAGATATTCTTTAGTTTAATGTCTTGCTGCAATGCTTCCCTATCTCTAGAAAGATATTATCAAAAAAGATGTTGTATAAGCATTTTAGGAATTACTGAAAGACCAAGAAACCTAAGTGAGAGCGATTTCTTTAATAAAATTGCCCTAATTAACACAAAAAATCAGTCAACAACAAGCTTGGAATGTATTTTTCCAATACATTTAAAGAGCTGGAAAAGATGCTAATAAAGAGGCAGTTCCTACAGCAAAATTGGCTCTAGTTGAAGCTATTGTACCTTTCTTTAGGACAGTTGAAAAAAATAATGTTATTGAAGCAGGAATTCCAATTTTAGCTACATTATTAAAAGATTAAAATCAAAGCATTAGGTCTGGAGTTATGTTAAGAATCATGGAGTTAAGTGACATAGTTGGGCCTTAAGGTACTGTAAAATATTTACTTCCACTCATTTAGGGCTGTCTTAATGATAAAAAATGGAGATTTAAACTTGCTATTTCTCAGAATATTCCTAACTTTTTCAAAAGTTTGAACTATGAGTAAAATAAAGAATTTTTGGATAAATTGGTAACTTCTTTCCTTAAAGATCATAATTATGCTGTTCGTGAGCAGACAATCAAATCACTTAGTGGCTCCAAGCCTCAACTTTCTTCTTAAAGATATTTCTAATTGATCCAAAGATATTTGAATCAAATGTTAAACTAGATCAATTATATTTATCGTGTGACAGCTTGTATTTTTTTGAGAGAAGTTTAGAATCTCTAGAAATCTCAGTTCAATTAACTATTTTCATCTTTAAGTAACTATGTCTTAAATTAGTTAAAAAAATGTAGAACTAAAAAATATCCAATGTTCTTGTAGCATTTTTGATAACTTATGCAAAAATCAAAGGAATGTTGAACTCTACAGTTAAAAAAGAATTCCAAGCTTTATTGAATAAAGTGAAAGAGGAAAAACAGGACTAGGATGTGCTTTATTATGCAAGCAAAGTGTAAGAGTGATTAAGTCATTAATGTCTATTTTTATGATTCTTATTTGCCTATAGGATATATCTCGCTCAAATATCTTTCCTATTATTCTTAATCTACAAAAAGAGTATTTATTATGCAATGTGACAAGTTCTTTTATAATTTTATTTCCAAAAACAATATATCATCAGCCACAATGAATCTAGAGTTCAACCCTTGTGAGCAAACTCCAGTTAAAGCACAAAAGATTTACTTATCTTTTTCATCAGAATAGACACTAGGAAACACTGGGATCATCCCAAAATCATTTAACTCCTAAAAAGATCTTTGCTCAACATCTCCATCAAGTACAGTTTTTTATATTCAGAAACGTCTGATCCATTCAAACTACTCTCTAGCAATAAATCTATCGACTTTAGTCCTGAAAAAGACTTGACTCATGGAGGAGATCGATACATTCCTAAGCGAAAACTCGTCAAAAAATAATCAATGATGAGTTAGGATGATCGTGACTTAGAAGCCGAGAACAAAGGCTTCATCAACGAAGAGAGTGGTGTTGTTGTTAGTGACCTCTATAGACGATTCGTCATGAGTGAATCTCCCAAAAAAAGAAAAATACAACCAATTTAGAGCTTTGAAAACAACAATATCCTTCGATTCGACTCTAAAAATACAGCTCTGTAAGAAACTAAATTAGTTTCTGAATAGACAGGGCTTTCATGGACCAGTAATGTAGAGAAGGAAAAACCAAATGGTCGAAAAATAAACAAAGTACCAGTGAAGGTTTTGGATGCACCTTCCCTTCAAGATGATTACTATCTCAATTTATTGGATTGGGGCAGCCAAAATCTTATGGCAGTCGGACTATCTTCAAGCGTGTATCTTTGGAATGCAGCAACAGCTAAGGTTAACAAACTCTGTGATTTGCATCAACATAAAGTAACTTCAGTTAGCTGGGGAGTTAGAGATCCCAATATAGCTGTTGGAGGTTAGTCAGGTGATGTACAAATTTGGGATATCAACAAAATGTCAAAAATTAGAACCTTCACGGGTCATACTCATAGAGTTGGCTCATTAAATTGGAGTTCTTCTATGCTTAGTAGTGGATCCAGAGACAAAAATATTTTAAATAGAGATCTAAGAAATAGTAGACAATTTATTTCAAGTTTTGAGGGGCACAAACAAGAAGTCTGTGGTCTTAAATGGTCACCAGATGAACAGATGCTTTGTTCAGGAGGAAATGACAACAAATTATTAGTCTGGAGTCCTAAAACTTCTTAACCTCTAGTTAAATACTGTGACCACTTGGCTGCAGTAAAAGCTGTGGCTTGGTCACCTCATCAACATGGTATGCTAGTATCAGGAGGAGGAACAGCAGATAGAACCATTAGATTCAGAAACACGTTGACGGGCTCAACAACAAAGGTTGTTGAAGCTGGATCACAAGTTTGTTCACTTATGTTTAGCAAAGTTTCTCAATAATTAGTAAGTACGCATGGTTATCAACTAAATGAAATAAATTTATGGAAAGTACCAAATATGTCAAAAGTAGCCACACTTACAGGTCACTCAAGCCGTGTCCTTTACCTAGCGATGAGCGCAGATGGAAGCACCATTGTGACAGGAGCAGGCGATGAAACTCTAAGATTTTGGAGTCTATTCCCTAATAAAAACGAAAACAAAAGTAAGGGTGGCTGTCTTCTGCAAAGTTAGAGCTTGTTTCTAAGATGATTTTGTTTTACTTTTACTGTGTTTTAGTCATAGACTATTCAAATCAAATAATTTTTTGTAACTTTGATGACATAAGCAGGAAACACTTATCAACTATAACCCGAAAAAGACGAAATGTAAAGATAAAAAAATTCAGCTTCTTTCCCAGCAAGGTGCGTGCTATTATCGAAACTACTCTCAACTAAAAACTAAAAAATGTCACCTATGACGCATCCAATAGTGCAGAACTCACATAAGAACTCACCAGAATCATTAGATCTAGAACAAAAGGTACAATCTCAACAATGTAGAATTGAAAATGCCAAGATATAAACTTGGAGTGCAGGTTATTTTAGGAGAACTAAAAGGACAAGGTCTTAGGTTGGCTTCCAAATCCCTTTGCGACCCGAAATTTGACAATTGGGCTTCATACACATTTACAAACTAAAATATCTTCTGCACTGGAATCGTTTTCGGAATATATTTCGAATGATCGTCAACTTGTGAGCACTTACATTTATCACTATATTAATTATCCAACAAATGAACTACATCCAAAGGGCATGGCTCGTCGTACTGAGACCAGTCAGTTCATTCGTCAACGAAAAACTCGCTAAAAAGTCAGGCCTTTTAGGCAGAATCGGAAGATTCTATGCATTTGGTCCTCGTGAGTTTGGTTACCATCCCACTAACAAATTACTCGCCTACGTCAACCAAATTGTTGTAAGCAACATGGGCTTCATCTTCCACAAATATTCTATGGTTAAGTAGCTATTTACTCACATAGGAGTCTCACAATGAACGGCCACACTTACCTCCGTAACTACAGATTATTGATGTTACTCGGAATGGCCAGCTTCCTCGCTACCGCTTTTATTTATTCCATCCCAGAAGATTACAAAACTGAAGAGTAATATAAGTATAACAAAGGGGAACAACTCTCAAGTACATTAAGGACCATCTCGGTGCTGCACCCATCAATGCCCTTTAAAACAGAGAATCAGCTCACTTCACTGAAATCAACAGTTACTATCTTCAAGAAATGGCAAAGAAGCTCATCGAGAAGGAATCACAAATTGTAGCTGAACGCAACAATGTTTCTGAGAGAGAAAGAAAAACAAGATATGCCAGACCCGGCTATCAATACGTCGCAGCCCACTCCAAAATCAGATCTGATTGAACTGATGATGATGAGATATTTCATAAATATGAATTGAAGCATATAATCTCGCCTTGTTAGATTTGGTGATATTTTCCCACAAAATCTCACAGCTAGATTAACAATTACATTGAACAATAATCAAAAGTTTTACATGATCATGCTGCGTTTTATGTAGTTCTCTGTCTCCCTAAAGTAGCTTTACAATGAAGTGATAGTGTAGTAACCCATAATTTCATTAATTTGCTATCTAAACTAGTCGAAGGTTTAAAACGATCTACCTGTCAATATTCTTTTTATCTCCGTAAAAAACCACTCCAGCAAGTTAAGTTGTTGAGAATAAGGTGGTTGATAGAAAATGCGGATGTTTTTCTCTTTCAATCTACTCCTCATCTGAACTACGTTTTCAGCGAAATGGGTATGATTATCCATATCCATCACCAAAACTTTAGGGCTTTTCGGATGCTCTTACTATAAAAATTACTAAGCGCTCTTCAAAAAATTACCAAATTCTTATTATTCTAGTGCTGAGTTAGTAATTTCATATTTGATGAGGCTCTGCGAAGAGGCTAATAATGTTATATGAACATCTAACATTGGATCCTCTTCAAATTCAGTTTCGTGTAGCTTTTTATTGATCTCATCATAAGTGAGAATAAATTAATCGATAAAGTAAACTTGAGCGAAATGTCTCTCTCTTTGCAGTGCTAAGGCAACAGCGAAGTTTTTCCGATGTTATTTGATTTGGTTAGTATTTCTATTGACAGGTTTTGGATTTTTAATATTTTTGTATGAATAGCCCATTTAGCCCAAATGTCTAGAGATAATTGATCGTGACAATGTCCTGTTGTACTTTATTTGAATGTATTTTGATAATTAGACTGCAGTATAGAAAGTACTTTAACTTAAAGATCTCTAAATTAGCTACTAAATTTCTCGTGATTTTTTGTATTTCCTTTTTTGGTTGATAGAAGCAATCAGAGCACCACCTTTCACCTTACGTGTTGCCCGATATTCTCTAAATTTATGTAAAATTGTTGAATAACCTAATCCTAAGCGCTAACCGATCAGTTTTAAACTGCCGTATTCTGCCTGCCTATCTGATTATACACTAAATAGTCCTTCTTAATCTTGTACATCTCTACTTTTCTAAGTAAAAAAATATTTACTTCCTGATTTTAGAGGTACTACTTGAAAATTCTGTTCATTTCTTACAATTTTGCAGGAGTGATTGTAGTTCTTACTTTTCTTCTAGGCTTGCCTTCCTCTCCTTATCCGTTACGTCTGTTTCTGCGACTTTTATCTTTATCTCTACTTTTGTTCGGTTTAGCTAAACGATTATATTGTTCGATACGTCTTAACAGGTTATCATCTCTAATTTCTTCATCCATCTCTGACTCTTCTTAAATGGCAGTATCAATCGTTCGAAGACTATACATCTCTATATCGTAGTTTTTCATGATTTTCTTATGATTTTAATCGAGATCCCTATATCTCTATTCAAAAATCAACATTTATTTTTTGAGATAACTTTCTAAGCAGACACTGTAAGATGCGAGGCAGTCTGGCTGCATGTTAAGTACAGACATTGGAATAATTATATCGAGGTGGTTATCGAAAAAATTAAACTCAGATTTTTCATATAAAAATATACCTTTTTTACCGCCAACTAGCTGTCAATTTATTATTGGCAATACTAACATACAATTCAAAAGAAAGCACTTCAAAATCTCATTTGCAACTATAATTATCTTTCTGAAAGGCTACAAATAAATATAGTATGGGACAAGTATTTAGTAAATTATTGATACTGCAAAAATTGAAGATAAACTATTTTAAAGAGTAATCCAGATGCTGTCTGCTATTGAAATCAGTTTATTTAATATTAGTTTTGCATTCTAAAAAATAGTACTAAAATAATTTATTAACTTTCTTAAACATTATTTTTATTTTGATATTCACCCTTGAAAAGAAGATATTCCATAAGTACTCAATTTTGACATATCAAAGATTGCTTTATCATTTTCCATCTTAATCTCAAATACAGTTGCTCGCTCAAAACTTTTATTTTAATACCATTGCTTTCCATCTAAATAATCCTTATTGAAACAGCACACAAACTTTTGTAGAACCAGAACTATTTTTCCACTCTGAACACTTACATAATCTAGTTTTATCTCACAAAATCAACTTAGTATTCTTTATTAACATTTATATATAATATAGATCAAAACCCCCCAAAGCCAAGTTGTTTAATAATAAAACCTTATCTTAAGCCGAGCTTTATGATAAACAAATAATTTAATGTTCCTCATCAAAGATCAATATCTTATTTTGTTTTAAATATATTTTATGTTATTATTATAAATACCGTTGTAGATTTCAGAAAATCAATACGCCTGAAATAAATTAGCTTTACTGCCAATTCCTAGAAATTGTTAAATACTCCTCCAAAACAAATCCTATAAACATATCTTAGCTTAAGATGACTAAAAACCTCTGCCTTGTTGTCATTCTCTTAATGATCTCAATTGTTTCAGCCCAAGTCTGCACCTCCAACCATTGGAATTGCTGGAATGAAATTGTGAGAAATAACAATGGCCAAAGACCTCAACCTAGAACTACCACAACTGCCACTAAAACTGGTGTCATAGGGGTAATTTCATGGAATCGAAGAAATTCTAATTTAAGTGACAGGACAAATCAATATACTTTCTAGCTCAACCAGAATTCAGCTTGCTTCATCAAATGTGGACCTTAATCCTACCCACACTACGATTCCAATGGTTTATTGTTCTGCAAAAGAGATCCTTACTTTTGGAGTGGATTAGGCTATACACAATTATGCATCCCAACAGTGGCTACTCTAAATAGTTTAGTCTGCGGTGCTGCAACCAACAACTTAAATGCCGTTGGTATCTGCAACAAAAATTCGATGGCAGCTAACTACCTAGCTTCAGGTCAAGATTGCTGCTATGACAACAACAACGAAAAAAAGACTTCTTATGGAGATTTATCGAACATTGTCTCAAATACCATTTACAATAATATTGGAATACCAGCATATCTTTATAATGCTCCTTGATCATCCATCCATTTATTATTTGTTTATAAATCTTTAATAGAATAATCTTTATAAAAACATCAATCTAAAATGATGGAATCATTGATTGATAAAGAGTATAGCTTTCACTCTTCTCTCAAATCTTCATAAATCATGAAAATATTCGACTAAGTATAATAAGCGAAAAGTGAGATTTCACAATTCCTAAAAATAAATACAAAATGAGGTTATTTTAAGCGCAGAATTGATTCTTAAGGCTTTAAAAAATCCTTTACTGAGAGAGCACAGTACACAAGTAACTTTCACTAAATACTTTTCATTTTCGATCTCATCTTGAGTTGGCAAAAAATCTACTGCAATGCTGAATCTTAATATAAAACAGATATTCTGAATTCCTCCTTCGAAGATAGGCATACAGGAGATAGTTTTTTGGAAGTAGAACATCAACGTGAATGATCTAGGATGCTAATTTTATTTTAAAGTGGCTTCTATGTTAAGTGCAACTTACACTAAGTTAAAAGATGCAATAGGAGCAATCCGAAAGTTAAATAAAGTTGACCTCCTTAGAGACTTTACTCTTTGAAATATTAAAAGTGATTTTTCTAAATCTTGAATCAATAAGTTTAGAATAAAGACCATTATGATAGAGCAAGG
>Ga0194117_10002146_pt1 | contig 21446 bp, 7 predicted proteins | sample TA2MahsurfametaG_FD_160579 | JGI IMG/M metagenome (GOLD analysis project Ga0194117, IMG submission 160579) | Freshwater microbial communities from Lake Tanganyika, Tanzania - TA2015009 Mahale N1 surface | ecosystem: Environmental > Aquatic > Freshwater > Lake | place: Tanzania: Lake Tanganyika...
TTTTTGGAACAACACAAGAAAAATAAAGAAATTATCAGCACGAATAGCGGAAAATTGAGAGAAGATAGGAGTTAGATGAAAAGTTCCAAAAAACTACAGGGAAATCCTAATATTATCTAGTCTATATATCTGAACAGCTGCACGCTGCTCTGTTGGCATCGGTTATCCATCAATAGTCGCAAATAAATTAAAAAAAAGAAGAAAAATTCATATCATAAATGAACTCCTTTTACGGCTACCCGATTACTTAGAAGTCGATGATTATTACTTCAGGCCATCGCAGAGAAAACCGTGTAACTTTTGCAACAACCATCCGCTACATATCGAAGACATTGTTTGTAACCCTTCGTCTATGAGAGTTTTGTTCAGTTTTGTCAAATGTCCCTCTTTTTTTACGTAAAAATCTTTGGGACTACATTCCAAAATAATGGAGAGACTAACCAGAGCCAAACTGAACAGATCATCTTAGATATCATATTGTGGATCAGTACCTTGGAAGTGCAGATATTCCAGAAGATTAGTACTCAAAAATTGATTTTCGTCTCCCTGTCTGGCGAGATCGTAGCCGGTGAGAACTAAATTACTGTGGAGTTACATGTGACCATGGAGATATCACTGAGTTTGTAGAGAGTGTTGAAGCATAAAATAGTCTAAAGATTTATGCATCGGTGTCCGATGCCTATCTTGTAGAGATAATTTAGGGCTTCTTAAACTCCCAGGATGATGTTGCAAAGTTAATTTTCTGTGATTTTTTTGTGGTTCTGTCGCCAGTACTTGATCTTGTCGGTTAAAGTCCAAGGTATATACTCATATTGTAATTTGAAATCGATAAAGTTGAGGTCTTCGCTAACTGAGTACGCGCAGAGACTAACTGAGTTGTAATTGAAGTACTTAGATGAGGTGATTTAATATTTTTCCTGCGTTCGAGTTCTACTTCTAGTTCATGTTTGGTGATGGTATGTTTGTCGATGCTTTTGGTGACAACTGCGTATTATCTATCTTTATTGATGATGAGTTCGAAGTGTCCGTAAGCGGGTGATTTTTTGAGATGATCGTTGAGTTGTGCGCATTGTTTGGTACAGTCGGTTTTGTTGCCCATGTAGTTTGTAATTTAATATAATCTAGAAGATTAACAGTGAAAAATAGCAAACGATGGACTTGAGAGAAGTGTTAAGTGGAAAGATGCTTATTAGAGTGAAGAACAAGCAACATCAGAATGATAATTAATAATGGCATATATTTTCAATTGGTTGTATTGATCGGAAAAGATTTGTTACAGATCGAACTATTATATTATAAAGATTGTTTATGATTAATTTAAGCTGTAAAGTTATACTTATGTTATCATGTTTAATTATATAACTGTTATATTTGAATTATGCAGAAAAACTTAGTGCTAATTGTCGCTATCCTTTTTTTCTCTTCTCATAGTCACTTATCCAATCATCACAGAAATGTCGCTCAACTCCAATCTCCCCTCTGGTAATAAACCTTTGCGAATCAACAGGTATCACACGCTCAGATACACCTATCAACTGGTTTGTTTCAAAGAGAACTGGACATGGATAAACTATCCAGAATTCAATGATAGGATACGAATTGATACAGCCCAGTATGTCAAAATATCTTACAGCATAACTGTGAGCTTTTATCCCATCCTTACCAATCTGCTTATCAGGTTGCTCATAAACAATAAAGTAGAATAGAGATTTACGACAGTGACATCCAACCAGTATGAAAGGACCAATTCAGCTTCAAATTATTTGTGGTTCCAACCTGGAAACTATAACTTGCAGATACAGTACATGATAGGTCGTCCAGTTCCTGTGCAAATGGCAGGTACTATAGACTGGATGCTTCCGTATTTTGAGATCAATTACTTTAAAAATGGAGTCTGACAATGGTGGAAGTATCTGTGATTGATGATAATGTATGCGTGAATATTCATAGATTTATAGTTGATGGGCGACTTAATTGATAAATGGCATATTATGAATGTGGATTATCGATGGTGATGGTGAGCTGATTGCTGTGGATATTAAAATATGTGCTTACATATGTAAAAATATACATATATGTAGAATTTTACATATAAAATTACATTATGTAAACAAGGTCTATTGAACATTATGATTTATTCTTTAGACTGGTTCGCCAAATTTTGATTTTTTAAGGTTTTCAGTAGAAATATTTATATAATTACTTATAATAAGCAGCTGAAAATTGTTATGTAGACAACCAGAGTAAGTTAATTGCTTGTCGCAAACTCACACGGAAGACCCAGCTCTATCTTCAACAATATCACCTTCATACAAGAACACCGCTTTGTGCTGGTCTACCTTTGGACACTAGGCATCAATTTCGGCATTTTATTCGCTTTCTATAAATACCGCAGGTACACCATCTTCCTACACTTCCTCATCACCTTCGCCATATCCCTCATCACTCTGCTATTTACCTTCCCGATCATATTGTAGACAAATATTCCGGGTTAGTCTTCGCAGCGGAGGACACACATGATTGTTGGGTATTTGCTGGTAGGTGCTTATTTCTTGCAGGTAGTGATGGGTTGCATGTGCAAACTGTTCAGTCTGTGTAAAATTTCCAGCGTTTTTATGTATTATTTCAATAAAACGCATGGAATGCTGGGATACCTTTTCACTATTCTAAGCAAGTTTCAAGTTTATTACTACATAGACGATAATCACCTATTTTGGATTCTGCTCGCACAGGATATACTTATTCTTCTTTACAGTTATCTTTCGGAAACTGTTCTTTCCTAAACTCGAATCGATAGTCGAACCACAAAAAGATAAATAATAATCAAATATCAAAAAAATTACTTCGCTCACCCAAATAAACAAATCTTAATCACCTTAACCAGAGCAACAACCAATTGAACCCAAAGATTACTGTATCTTTGCAAATTATGTGTATGACATGTCACCTCTCAAGTTGACTCACCCTGTTGGCTATCAGATCTTGGAGAGTGTGAAGAATAGGGAAATCGATAGATTCATTTATGGTATGTCTCTCGCTTAGAAACACCCTCACTTGCCAGCCAGTTCACATTTATTTAAAAGTTTTGATCTGCTGGGTAAACCTGTGGCGTAGATCGATATTGCAAATCCTTTTGAAGGAATGCCAAAATAGCCATTTAAAGTTACTATCGATTCAATCAATTCTATCTGCTATAAGACACGTATCTACCAGATAGATATGGTGTACAAAAATCCAATCAAATTCAAAGGGTACACCTGTTTGGAACAACTAGGCCGATTCTATTCTTTGACCTGCAACAAAGTTACGAGATTATACACATCTGTTAATTTCTTGACTTACTCTAACATCATACTATTGCGTAAACTGGGTATTGATTATAAAATAACACCTAATAGAAGTGTATAAAAGGTACGTAGAGTAGAAATACTTGATACTTAACCAAGGACATAACGAAGGATATCCTAGTTCTAAGTCAATGAGTGCATTCCTTTGCTGATCAAGGTCTATGATAATGGAACTCTCCCGAACATGTTGATCAGTGATCGACCTTAGAATATTATTATGAGCCCTCCCAAAGGTTTGGGGCTTGGTTTGAATGATTTATAAAAAGGTACAATTTTGATTGTTGCTGGTGGGACTGGATTATATCCTTTTTCAGATTTGATCGACTTACTCTACAAAAATTATAAAAGGCCCATGTTTCCATCATTGTAGAGTTAAATAGTTGACAATAATCCGATTCTCAAAACAGGTGTGCTGTAAAAGTTTAAATTCAGGTTGTTGGCTGCCTTTTAGTGTTTAAAGGCCATTCATCCCATAACTCTAGGACAATTAGTCTAGATCGACCACCAAAATAACTTCTCAAGTCTGAATAAGATCAAATATAGTGCTGAGTTGAAAGATTACAAGCTGTAACTCACCAACTAGAAATTTGAGGATATCCTTTAGGCTGAGATGAGCCACACAAAGGATATAGTGAAGATATGGCTGTGTGGTCCTCCCAAAATGTGTGAGAATATCACTTAATTCTTCAGCAAAACAAATAAAAATGAAGACCTGCTTCATTTTGTTTGATTATTGTGTTTTTGATATACCAATGCATTAGTATTTGCAGGCAGTATTAGTAAACATCGAAGAAGCCTTCCAAATAAATTATAAACATTGCTAGAATGAATAAAAACGTGAAGAATTACTGTGACTGCATCTGCTGTGAATGTTGCTGGTTCGGTGCTGGCTGTATTGGAGTGGGCTTTCATTTCTGCTGTTGCGGCTTTTGGTTATGTCAACCTCACAATAGGAAGGTATTTCCGACTGAATGCTGCTTGTGTATAGAGGATACGGGAGTAGGTTGCGGTTTGGGATTCATCGGATGCATTTACTGCTTTCCTCCGCGGAAAAGATTTTTAGAATAGCTCCAAAGATAGAGATTTCCTTCCACCAATGACTTCGTTCATAGAAGGCATACTCCGAAAACAATAATTTATCGATGATATTTTAGATATTTTTGATTTTTTAAAGATAATTAATGATATTATTGGAGGTATATTAAGATCAATAGTTATATCTCTCTCTTGTGGGTTCCTTATCATTATTCAACCGAAATAGTGGGTGATTTGGATGTTTGCTGTATTTTTCGCGGATAGTTATAGTTTTTTTGTCGTCATCTTTTCTACTGTATCTAATCATCTCTTCAATCTGCGATTGCCCTTTGGCTGTTAGCTATTTCACTAATAAGCCTTTATCGTTGCCTTTCAACATGTTTCGGTAATGAATATTCTCAGGGATATTCTAGCACTATCGGTTCCAATGTGAAAGAATACTTTGCATAACTCTATCTGCAACTTTGCTCTCTCCCTACGAAGGAGGATAGTAGAGGAGTTTTTAGATGATGGGATCTGATTTTAGGAGGGGTAAATTATTTGTATTAGTTGAAAACTAGTCTTGGAGGGTAGGTGATGATGTTTTATAGGGATTTTATCTGGCGAGGAGCTGTCTTTGTTTTTCAAGATTTAGCATATTTTAAAGGTGTTTTTAGTGTAGTAATTCAAGTTCTAGTTGCTCCTGGTTCATCAAAATTGTATTATAACGGATTGTGACACAATAAGATGAAGTTAATAATAAAATCGAAGTGAATAGTAAAAGTACTTTAGTTACTTCATCATTTGTGATAATTTGATTGGATATGCTATATTCAATCATGATCTCTAAAATATTAAGTTTCATCGATTTAACCCATTCTTTTTAAAATTTATCTTTATAAAAGTTGAATTTCCAAATAATGAAAAGCAATCAATAGAATCAGTAGGAAGGCAACCTCAATGGTTCGCAATCCACTCCAAATGCCTTCAGTATATTCAATGGTGAAATCCTTTACTATGGATCTAAATTTAACATCATCTTCAGCACTCTTTTTATGTCATCTCTCACTTGGATCCCAGAGTAGTTCTGAATATATGTAATCTTACATTGTTCTATAGATGGTAATCTAAGTTATTAATCACATCGATTTGCTTCTGAATTATCTTGGAAAACACTCTATTCTTTACTGCGAAAAGTCCAACAACTCTATCTCCTCCGCAATCTTCAATTTTAGTCTCAATGCTCATCCAAAGAGGAACTCCAGTGATAATTTCTAGAACGATGCATCCTAGACTCCAAATATCGATAGTCCAAGGGTTCTTATACTTGTCCATTTTTTGCAGCATTTTTTAATCATATTCTAGCTTATTTTGGAACAAAATGTAATTCAAAATTTATGGAGGCATGTACTAAGGAGTAGCCATAGAAAATTGTTTGAGATTTGTGAAGAGAAAACTACTGCCAAAATCAATTAGTTTGATTCCTTTGATGTAATTAAGTCCTTATCTCAACTCTTCTCTCTTTCTTGTTCTCAACAAAATGTTTTAAGTCTTCAGATCCGAGTGTACGATATTGTGGCCATTGATGAGAAATAAGGCTTTGGCTACTTAGACGATCAATATTTTCAGCTAATTCTGATTTTCTCTTATTTTTTGGATTAATTCTTTTTATTAGATCTACTTAGAAGATATTTTACTTTGTAATAGCGCTCTCCATTAATGCTTTATCCTTTTAATTCAAACAAACTACTTCCTAAGGACTCATCACAGAGCTAATAATAAAGCCAAGAGTCTACTGTTCTAATTTAATGAGAATAAAGTCTGCAGATATTGTTTATTCCAATGTGATTCTAAAATTATTCTCGGGCCTAACCACCTTTATAAAAGAAGTAAGAACCAAACCAAATTTATTTCAAGTGAGTTTCATGCGGATTTTTTGTTAGAATTTGTTTGATAGCAACTTTTCTCTTCGAAGATCGATGAACTCCAAACCAAACAACACTGAACCCTCCTCTGCCTAACAAACCCACTCTTTTGAAGTTTTAAGGAAACCTTTATCCAAATTTAGCGTATTAGTCTGCAGTGAGATACGCCCTCACATTGAAGGTGTATTAGTCTTTATTTTTATCATTGATTTTTAGCGTTTCCTCTTCGTTATATTTTTGCGGGTTCACATAGTTATTCCTCTTTTGAATACTGCTGTTCTTGTCCTTTTCGCGTGAATCTTACTCTTTTTTACGATCAAATAATTGTTTTAAATCTACCTATGTATTTAAAGCTATTTACCATAACGACATGTACTCACAAACAGTTATTTAGCCTTACTCTCGCTTGCTTTTGAAGTCCGTACTTCCCTTTCAGACTGCTTTTTAGGATAATGGAAGTTTTTAGGAGTAAGACTGGTTCTAATGCTGGTTCGATTGGCTTACTATCTAAGGGGTATTAGTATTTATTGTTGTTAATGATAGTTTCTGGCAGCGAGGGGTCTTTCATGAAAATTTTTGCATTGATTGACTACTTTTTTAATTTGATGTTTGATCTGTTCTTTGCTGATGGAGCGATTGGGATGAGGTGAATACTCAGTTTTGGATTTCTGCTTGCTGTAAAATGTTTTGAGGAGTTTTTAATTAGGAGACTTTTGTTTTTTCTTCAGCGAAGATTACTTGTTCATAACAGATTATATTCAAATAAATAAGCCCAAAAGAGATAAGGAAACTGATTATCCGATGTTTATGATACTATTAGTTATTTGAAGATTGGATGGGTATGAAATTGTTCAGGTGATATTTATGATTATTTTTAAAATTGATTTAGATTTCTTGTAATATTTTATCACCTAAAGATGAGAAGTTTGGCAAAGCCACCGAAAGTAAAGCAGAATATTGCAAACAAATAGTAACAAAAAGAACAATCTGATAAGAAGAACCAGAAAGGTCAAAGCAAAAAAGTACTCAAAACTACTTTCACTAGCCCATTCAGATATAAAATGTAAGTCATCTCTAATCTAGTCAGGCCTTAAATGTAGAAGATGGAGTTGAAATTGTCAATATATTGATCAACTATGCTTAGCAAATTCGCAGAGAGTAGGGAACAAAAATTATCAAAATGCAAAATGAAAAGTTTATCAGTTTTAACTCTAAAATTAGACATTAAAAACCACCACTCACGACTGATAAACTTATCTATGGAATCAGCAACTGTACGAAGAAGATAAGAAATAATAAAAATCTAATTAAATCTGTGGTGTTTTTCTACGATTAAAAGTAAGTTGGGTATGATTTAGCAAACATGAAGCTTTCGAATAGCTGATGTGTCTTGTTCTTTACAACTAAATTCCTTATCTTATCACAAGAGATGGATAGAATTTGAGAAAAGAGTTAGGTGTAAAAAGGTTGATGGCTTTAGGGCTTACTTGTTAAAAACTCTCAAATAATTTGCTCAAATACTCAAGCCGAAATCTGTTATAAATTCCTTGGTTGGTAGACAGAAACTGGTTTCCTCTTTAAAAAAATCTCTAAAAATGATCTCAATTATTTTTTGTTAGTGGCTGTTTGTCAATATCAATTATACTATTGTGTATTGAAATTGTATAAGGTATGGGTTTAAACATATCAGTCAACTAACCCTCTAGTTTTAGCTTACTCGTTACTTTCAAGTTTAACAACAATAGAGTTTAACAAGCGATCTGATTTCTTTCTCTTATCCTTTGGGGTCTTCCCAACTTTAGTTATCTTCTTGCTTGTCTTCCTTCCTTTCTTAACGACTTCAACTTACTCTTTTTTGTATATTTTACATAATTAGCTGATTGATTCATTGAAAAAAGAATTTCTTAGTAATTATTGATGGATTGGTATGTTGACATGCTAAGTATTCTTAATTTTACTGTCAAATAGTCTTCGAATATTGCCTTACAGACACAGCAGAAATTACTCAACTTTGAAGGTCGAGGCACAAACTACATACAAAACTATTTACAAGCTCAGTCTTTTCAGTTGAAAACTATACTATCTTAAGTTCGTGAAGAGCGAGGTAACTCGAAGCATGAGTAACATATTTTTCCTAAATTGTTAGAAAACTACCTGATCAACTTGAAGTATAAAGGCAGGTGTGAAATAGCGGAAATCGTGGTTAAAGGTAGGCAGGGTCTGTCGCAAATGTGTTGGTGTATTGGGGAGGTGAGTGGAGGATGTCTAGGTGTTGGCAGGGGAGAAATCTACTTCAATAGAAGGGCAATTTGATTCAATACTGATTCTTCTGAGTAGAAAAGTATTGCGGCTTTGATTGTTGCCTGCTTCTTTAGTTGAATCAATTTATCCCCTCTACATAATATTAATGGACGAGAATATAATAAATATTCTGCAGTTTGAATTTCTAACTCACCAAACAAAATGTGAACTACTGACTTGTTTATACTGGCATCCCCAGCAAAGACATCAATGGCTGACTCATATGTATTATTTTGTGAAAACTATTGTTTTAAAGTTTTGTAAGGAATAATTGGTATCATCTGTTAAAAATTTACACAATTATCATTTAATCAGAGATCTTTGCGAATGTTTCCTCGAATCTATCTAACTCATAAATGCATCGATCTTCGAAAATGAAATATCGTAGTAGCTGATTTCGAAAGCTAGCCTTGCAGAGGTATTTGTTGACTTAAGTTTTCGAAAATCGTGATTCTTATAATCCCAAATCCATTTTGGGATTTAGAAAGTAATTTATAGTTTAAGCAGCAACAGAACATACTTTTTAGTTATACAAAAAACTTCTCATGTCTCTTTAACATTTATTCAATTTTTATGATTGCTTGTTTAATCAATCATTTCTGTAGATTTTGGTCTATTCTTTGCAAGATTCCTGCAACCAATCCTTCCTTGAGAGATATAATCAATCCTCCAGCACAGATATGTAGGCAAATCAATAAGTAAAAGGTCTTAATTTAAGCCAGGTCTTGTCATATAAACTTTCAAAATTATACAAAATAGTCTATTAGATAGAATAGATCGTTTCATTAGTTTTCAACAACAAATTTAAGTTGACGAGTAAAATAGTAAGCTGCAAAGAGTATCGGAAAGATATAGCTCATTTATTTTATACCTGAATGTTATTCAAAGTAAAAACGAAGTAATTAACTGATGGTAATATTTGCAAAGTCTCAACAGAAATCGTTTAAGGTTGTCCGTATAAAAATGTTCTAACCAAATCCTTCAATTTTCATCGAAAGCTCCTAAGCATCGCATGCAATTACAAAAGAAATTAATTTCCCTCCTATTGCACATCCACTTCATTGCTCCAGTCTAGCTAATTTCTTATGAAAGATTCAAGTTTTTTGCTCTTTAAGTATTAGTTTTTAACACCCCAAATGATTTTTTCGTCTCTACTACTATACTTTAACCCTAATGACATAAATTACATTGAAGAAATATGCTCTATGCGAAGTGCCAGAATAAAAAATACTAAATAGGGTCAATTGCTACTCGGTTTCACAAGAAAAAAGCCAATTCATTGGAGATCTCTATTGTATTTATCGAATATTTTCATATTAAGAATTTGCCTTTACTCAATAACCATAAGTTTATGTGGGATTAAATAAAGAAGGTAATTAATAATATCTAAGCCTCAGACCTTTTGATCAATTTAAAAGTAACATCTTAAGACCAACATATATGATTTATAGTCTCTCCGTATTTAAGCATTTAAAGCTAGTATTTTATTAAAAGTTTGGCGTCACAAAAATATGGCGAATAAAAAATTATGATGCAATGCCCTCTAATATAATATTTTCTCTGGCTTAATATTGTAAAGAATCTAGATTCTCAGGTATTTAAGGAGCCATATATGTGTTTGCAAATACATTGGCTAAATAATTAAAGGTTATACCCCAATTTATGAAAGTTAATCTTTGGAGCTACTTTGATTTCAGAAATTTCCATATCAATTATCTTTTAGCATTAGGTAACGCTATTTATTATTATTCTAGAAGGAAATGATATATTCTTCCATGTTTTGCAAAAACATAAGATCGTGTAGACCGTGACTTTTAGCTGATCAATACTTTCGTTTTATTGGGAAGAGCTCCTATCTTTACTTCAAAGCTCTTAGTGAAATCCTTCTCTTCCTCTATTAGAGTAAAGAGATACCGTATAGTCAATCAATACAGCTGTTAGTATTAATATAAGTGATAAAATTCTAATTATTGCTTTTAAGAAGAATTTACAATGTCGACGTCTAATCACAAAAATAAGCTCAATAGTTATCCCGTTAGACGTGAATGTACTTGCTTAATGAGTAATCAGAAATTGAACTTTTTTTGACTTTTATCGAAATGATGAATGTATTACTATTATAACGCAGAACACTTCATATAACTTATATAACATCAATTAATCACATTTGAAACAACCTGTTATCATCCAGCTGCATTGTGAAGTTACGCTTCTTTCGCACCATCAACTACGATTTTTGCTACATGTTCTTCATCTATTATCCTTTTAAAGTATTTGTATTACCTAAGGCCCATACCTGTCTCAATTTGTTGTTTATGTTGGCAAAACTAGATTTAGGTGTTAAAGCTTCCACTTTCTTTAGCCTGATTTCTGAGATGTTTTTGTGTAGTTTGGGAGTTAAGCAGAATGGGTCTGTTTTTTTCTCGTCATTTTTAAGCATAGTTTGGTTGAAATTGATCAAGTGACTATTATTTTCTATCTAGTTTTCTCTGAACTATTGTCTCACGTGATTTCTAATGATCATCGCGGACTTATTCTCAAGCATATTTTTTTGTCCTTTACTCTGTTTACCAATGGATATGGAAGGTCTTTCTGTTACTTATTTGATTAAGGGATGCTAGAATGCTTCCTACCAACTCAATCTCTATTCTTCACTATTTTTCAAGCACTTCGAAATAAAATCCTTCGATAGATCTGAAATCAATTTGCTGTAGGCTATTTTCTGCGTTTTGATAGCATTGATAAGTTGTAGTTCATTTGATGCCATCCATGGAGTTTTGCCGTGCAACATCTAATAGAAAATCAGCCCCAGAGACCATAAATCTGACTTATTTGTATAGGTTTGCTTCAAAAGAAGCTGTGGTGACATATACAGAGGAGTGCCAACGATTGATTTTAGAAAAGTGTTTTAGCTCTCGACATTTTTGGCAAACCCGAAGTCACTGATTTTACACTATGTGCCTTTGAGTAAGATATTAGCAGGCTTCAGGTCACGATGGATGATATTTTGTCCGTTGAGATACTTGATTCCTTTCATAATCTGCTTTAGAAAATTATAAGCTTCATCCTCACTCAATTTTTTTCTTTATTTGAGATAGCCATAGAGATCTGAGTCACACAATTCAGTGACAATGTACATATTGTTGCTGGTTTGAAAAACATCGTACAATTTGACAATATTTTTATGATTAACCTTCTTCATGATTTCGATTTATGACTGTATATTTTTAGTATTGAAGTTGTTGGTAAAGATGCGTTTGTCAATCACTTTGACTGCCACAGGTTCGCTTGTTTCTATCACTTTACCTCTATAAACTGAAGCATATGAGCCTTGACCTAACAATCGCTTGAGATTAAATTGGTACTTTTCGATTCTTTTTTAGTGTTGCTACATGCAAGTTGTTAACGGCTATCTTATGATATTATATTATAAAAATAGTATTATAGTTGGCATAAATGAAGTATAACATCACCTGAAACATAACACTATCTGTCAAATATGGAAAATCTATCACTTCAATGGTACTTCTTTCGGAACTATTTGAAAGTACTAGTATAACTGCGAATGTCTTAGATTTTTTACTAGATGAAATTGTTGAGGAAAAGAGCTAAAATGTTCAATTCTTGATCTGTAGAATCTGCTCCTCTCCATTCAGTTATCTTTATGCCGTTTTCACTTTGAAGTGCGAAGCTCTACTCGTCATTATCAATGATTATGACTTTGTCTAAGGGTCTTCCCAAACGACTTAAATCTTTCATAAATTTATTTCTTAGTCGAGTTGTATGGTATCTATACAGTCTATAGTCGATGCAAGGTAACTGAATGATGATTTGCTCTGAATATTGAGGTAAGGAAGAAGTAAAAATAACTATTTAATAATTCTGGCTCATGAGGGTTAGAAACTATTTGACAAAAGGTCTCATATAGATCTAAAGTTTGTTGCGGTCTTTTTAACTATAGATCAAAGTTTAGTCAAGATCGAGAACAAGAGTATAGACTTTGTTATTTGGTTTGGTAAGATACGGTGAAGGGCAGGTTGAAAATGTTTTAAGTAAATTGTAGTTTTTTTAAATGAGAACTTAATTGTTGTTCAGGTAAATAGCATAGACCTTTAGAATTTAATAAAATGATCGATTTATACCAACATTTCTTTTCTTGAACTAGCCAATTAGTATTTTTAATTGCTCCATTAGTGTTGAGCTTGTCTTCATAATTGCAAGTAACTTCTTATAGATAAATTGATATAAAGTTTACAACTATTTTTTAAGATGAATGTTTAAGGTTTTTACCTTTTAATATATTGTCTATAAAGATTATTGAAAGTACGATGAAAAATCTTGTTTATACTCTTTGATAACGTAGAGTAGATAGAGATACAAACCTAGGAAACATTAAAGAACCTGCTTTGATTCATTTCTATAGTTTTTGAGATTTGAATTAGCAATCAAGTCTATGGAATATACAATGAGCACTCTTTATAACAAAACCAAACTATGCATCCTTTCCTGGTTTTATTTCTTAGTAAAAATGTATTAGATGTTAGAAATGTCATCATAAATTTATCTTTGATTTTAATCTACAAACTTTTTATACCCAAGGATGTATCGTTTAAGGGAATATGAGAAATTCATAGTTATAACTTAAGTCATTTCCTTTGAGTTTAACATTTCATACATGCTGAGAAGGATCTCAGTATGAAAACAAAGTTCTTCAACTTTGGGATAATCCAGATTGATCTCTTTCAACTCGAAAAAGTTTTTAACTGAATGCTGGGGTTAGATGGGTTTGAGTTTAATCTTTTTACGTTCTTGTTTGATCAAACTTAATTTCTTGGATAAATTATTGTTGGTTTTTTAAGCTGTAAATTGATTTTAGGCTAATCTATTGGATTGAAGCTGTAAATATCTGATCTCTGAATTTTGCTGATTATTTGTTTTCTACAAAGTTTTAGGTAAATTTCTGTTTTAAAGACTAAGTCGCAGATGAGATAGATCTAGCTTTTAAACTGTCTATCTATTCTCATTCAAATTTCCTTTGCCAAACTCATACGAAATCAGTATTTTCTTTTATCTTACAGGCAGATTTTATTTGGAAAAAGAGCTTTCGCTTATATTATTTTTGAGCTGATGTGATAGGTGTGTTCTTTAACTCTTTCTTTACTTGAATACTATCACTTTACTCCGTTTTCTTTAGAATTGCTGCTTCGAAAGATTTACTCTGAATTTATTGACCAGAGATAAGTACTATTCTGAAAACTATTTTTCTGTTTTAATTAATTTTTTAGTAGTATTTTTTTCATAATCATCTGGTTGCTCAGTTTTAGACCTAAAGTGCTATACTTATTTGTTCAGTTTGTGAGAATTTAATCCCTCAGTATTGTGTTATTTGACAACATATGAGCGTTCACTGGTTTATTTTTAGGGCTATTGGGCCCATTTAGTATTGGGTTTCATTGTTTTGGGTGATTATGTCGTTTACATAATGTTAGATTATTTATAATAACTGCACTTTTATTATTTTTTAATGAGTTTGCTAATAAACACTCTCCTTAACTTAGACATGACCTTTTACACTTTGAATACCATATTTTGTCACTATCATCGGACTTTTTGCTGTAATTTTCATTGATTTAGTAGTTATAGTTATCATTTAAATGAATAAACTAACTCAAGAAGAAATTGATAGGCTAGCAAACGAATCTGACGAGTAAGGTGAAAAACATTCAAAGAAAGACATCCAAAAGGAAGTTGAGTAGAATTATGAGGAGTAATATTAAAACTAATTCAATGAAGAAATCATCGATTAGCAGAGCCGATATAAAAATGAAGATTAAGATCATAATTTACACAATATGGAGTAAGTTGCATCAGAGATTTAAGAAGAAAATGGAGACTATGTAGCGTAAGAAAATATATCGAAGTTAGGCAGCGAGTCTAAATTTAAAAATGATGAGGATCTCTCTCTTGCCAAATCTTAGTTTATTGAGAGTGCTCAGATTAGCAAAAATGACAAGAATAATAAACCACATAATACACCTATGCCTTAAGTTAAAGTATAAAATCCAAAGTAAAGTAAAAAAGAATAAACAAAAATTCAGAAGAAAGATACCAAAAAGAAAAACAAGCCTGAAAAGAAAGTCACCCAGAAAAAATTACCGATAGTCGAGAAAGAATAAAAAAAGGAGAAACTTTCAGAGTCAGAAATAAATAGGCGTATGAAGGAAATCAAAGAGTCTAAAGAATAGCTGCTTCGTAAGAAATAGTAAAAATAAAAGAAATTATAAGAAATACGAAGAAGGGAATATTAAGAGGCAAAGAAACAAGAAGAAGAGAAAAAATAAAGAAATAAGAAGATTCTATAAGAACAACGACTGAAGAAAAAAAACCAAAGTAACATATAACCCATAAAAGAAAAAAGCAACTAATCATAAATAAAGATACCTTAAAGACAGACAAACTTTCAGTATATGGATATGAAAAAATAGCGAAAGAAATAAGAAAAGAAAATATAAAAGCAGATTGAGCAGGACAACAAGGCCAAGTTGAAAAAACTACTTGAAAAACCACAGTCTGATCTAAAAGGAGAAGCGAAAAAAGCAGCTATAATGGAGTAAAGAAAAATAATTAAAGAAAGGTAGCAAAAAATGAAGCAGATGGAGTCAAAAGAAGAAGATATTCTGATACTAAAGCAAGTCAAACAAGAAATAAATGAAGCCAAAAAGTTTAATCTCTAAAAATCTGAACAGATCAACAGAGCAGAAAAGACAGTAACTGATTTAATGAAAAAAGTTAAGGAAAAATAAAATTAATACTTCAAGCTTTACAACACTAAGATATCATAAGCAAATGAATAGTTTTAACAGAATGACTTCTCTTAGGCCACTCCTATATAGAAGTTTGTTGCTTGTTTTCCTGAGGCTAAAAATTCTGATGATATATTTAAACTTATAGATTCAAATGGTGATGGAGTACTCAGCTCTGAAGAAATAAAAGAAAAACTTAAAGATTTTAATCTTGAAGAAGAAGTCATACGCAGAGTGGAGGAAATCTTGGATGAAAATTCAGATGGAACGGTCAGCAATTAATAGTTCGTATTTAAGATTGAGATGTAACTCAAAAAGCAGAAGGATTTTAAGGAAATTATGGGGGATATCGAGATTGCTGATCCTTTGTAGCTATAGGCGAAAATATTAGATATGCAGGCTAAGATCAAATTTATCAATACGAAATTGTAAACACACCAAAAGAAATTAAATAACTCATAGAACCAATAGAAAATAGAAAAGTTGGAACAGAAACTGAAGAAAGTAGAAAATAAATGGAAAAAACAAACTGAAGGGACTAAGGAAGAGAACAAAAAAATAGATATAAGTTCAAATACGATAGGTGTGTTAGTCAATGAGCTGATGAAACTCAAGAATTAGGAGAAAATCAAAAAAACTTTTATTGAAAAACTGAAAGTTAAAGTGAAGGAAAATATACAGTAAAAAAATAAAATGTTAACTTCAAGAGTTTAATAAAACCTGCGACTTGAGTAGTAAATATACAAAATTCAAAACCAAATTCAAGAAGATTAACTTCGATATCTAAGTCTCAAGAAAATAAAAGAAAATAAGAAAGGTTATTAGGAAAGGCAGTCTAAATACCAGAAAGAGCGGGAAGAGGCTTATAAACGGACAAAGCAGTATCAAATTAGCATAACTGATCCAGGTAGTTTTACAATTATTTAGGTAAACAGGCTCAATTGCTTGCATAAAAAGATTAAATGAGGCTACTAGCAGCAGTTCTTATGATCCAAAGAAACTATAGAAGAAGAAAAGCTAGAGGAGAGTTCTAAAAACTCAAGCTAACAAAGTGACATCTTTCAGAATAAGTTTGGAGTTGATTTATCTATTTTTATTTTAAGGGTGAATAAAAATGTGTAAATGACATTAAAAAAAAGAATCAAGAAGTGGGGATGCTTTTAATAATCTCCATAATTTTGGGAAAGCAGTCAAGATGGGCTGTTTCACTCCAAATATATTCTAAATGGTGATAGTCTTATAACTAGAAGGTTTGGGTTTTCTCAGCATTAAAATAGCTGGTTAGGTTTGAAAAATTAGATTTATCCATTACGGCATCTTTAGTTCCTCTAAACAGATAGCTATTGAATGGTAGATTTCTCAGATGTTCTAAACAGTATATTTCAGGATTTTCTGAACCATAAATCTATAAGTTTTTCTAAGGGCCATAATCAAATTTTCTCATTATTCCATTTCTATAGGATTGAATCCAATGTAGAATGTTGTTCGCTGAAGTACCTCCAGTTTAATGAGCTATCATTACTCCAAACATAGATTATGAAATTTTGTTTTTGTGACTATATCCACATAGCATCCTGACAAACATCATGAAACAATCAAAATAAATTTGGCAATTGTAAATCAAAACACCAACTGCTTTTGCTAAAGCTCGAGGAAAAACAAGTACCTTTTTGAATCCTAGCCATCTACAAGTCTACAATATTTTAAGTTTATCTAAGAGATTTATCAAGGAGTGATTTTTCATATCTTTAAAAGAAATGATTGTCCCCATCCCGATAAATCCAGCTATTTTTGAGGCCAGCTGATCATGAAGACCAAGAGAGAGTATAAACTGTACAGAGCCTTGAGAGTGACCAACATATATAAGTTTTTATTTTTTTGAAATTTCCAAAACTCCATTGATAATCGCAGGTTGATCATGCTATATCAAATGATCTAAGTTGAAATCCCAGAAAGCTTAATCTAATACCTCCTCTTTTTGTGAAATTATATTTCCTCTGTTGTTTCCTAGCCATACTTCATATCCTTATTCTGCTAAAATGTAAGGGAGGCATTTAGATTTATCAGCTTGCAAGAACCAAGAGATAGAGCAGTCAAGTAGTCCATGCATTAGCAAAATAGGATAGGGTTTAGTTAATTTTACATCTTTTTTGGAGAGCCTCCACATCTCCAATGGAACTTTGTCATTAGTTTGAAAAGTATAAATATCGATCACAAAACCTTGTTGGGAAATGAACTAGTCTGTATAAAAGATGAGTTACAACAGAAGTGAACACATCTTTGTGCGTGTGTTAGAAGGGAAAGATCTTTTACTTTTCGGAAGGAGCTTGGGTGAGTATTTTAAAAGGGAATTTTAGAAGGTTGATGAGAGTGATGAGTGCTAATGCAATGTAATAGTGCAGGAAGAAGGCAGCCAAAAGTATATAGGAGAGGATTTTCATGTTTGCCAAATTTTAATAGTATTAATGAATAAATAACTGTCGTAAGTTATAAATAAAATAACAATATAAAATATTTCAGTTGTAGTTGAACTTCAATCAATCACTCCCCCTTTTGCTAAGCTAGATCATTCTGCAATCTGATGCTTGGCCCATCTTCTTCCTCTTTTTCATCTAGCATTTTTTAAGATTAATTTAATTTTTCGCTCTATTTTTGCTAAATATTTTATTAGCACTTTTAACTTGAATCTATCATTCTGCGTTCATTTTACCTAAGCTTAGGATATTACTTCAGTTTTTATGCGATTAAACGATCAAAGTGAAAATATTCAAAGACTGAGTATTCTTTGTGGCAGAAACTGCAAATTATTCTTGACTATTTGCTACTGCCCATTTCATATACATATTGTAAGTCTTAGCACTCAGGATGATCACATCTGTCTCCTCTCACAGGAATCCTAACTATTCTGTTTGTGATGGGATGTTTGATATTCACTTTGAGATCTTAAAGCTCTACTTAATAGTATTTTTTCTTCTATACATTTGGATTCTCAGCTTAGCTTTTATGTTAAAAAAATTATTTTTAAAAGTGCTAATATTCTTTGGGAGTCACACAAACTAAGCTTACGATCAGATAACCTCCTTCACCTATGTTTGTTAACTTTATCTAAAGCCATTTTCGATTGCAAAGCTTTTTTCCTTCACTTATAGGAAGAGCGAAACAGCTTTTGTTACCTCTAGATTGACCTTGAGTCTAAGGCTGAACTCTTAGCATTCTTATCTATAGCCGAGAGTTTTAAGAATTTTAACAAATATGGATTGCTTTAGTTAACTGTTAAATTTAGGCACTACTTAAGTTCAATTTTTTTACACATGGAACCTGAAAACCAACTTACTCACTTCTTTACAATATAGGCTCTCCTAAAATTTTTGTATAACAGTGTTTATAGATAAGTTTGCAAAAAGGACATACTGATTCTTCAGAAAAAAGAGATATCCAGCATTTAGAATGAAATTCTTTAGAACATTGCTTGCACTTCACGATAATATCTTCCTTTTTCTTGCCGCAATAACATTGATACTTGCTGGCATTACTAGTAACTGGAATTTCTTTAGATTAGATATTGCTTTCTGAAACACACTCTTATTTGAAATTCTAATTATCAATTTTACCGTATGGGTCCACTTTTTTTGTAATTTATATTGCCACATCCTGTGATTTTGATCTATCAACCATAATGTTGTTCATCACATTATTTCTGTTGGAGTAATTTTGGAAAATATTATTGTTTACATAATTTGGGTAAGGAAATATATATGAGGGCATCGAAGGTACAGAATAGTTCATTCTGTTTTAAGAAAAATTTTAGTTATACTGATTGAAGAAATTGTATCGATTAAAGCCCGCTTAAGTTTTCTTATCGGGATTGGTAACTTTTGGAACTACGTTTCGCATAAGATTAGATATTTTTTACATTCCAGTCTAAGTTTTTTGGAAGTTTTTTAAATTCTCTTCTTGAATTGATCTTTTTTACTTCTAGAAGCACTCTCTAACAGCTCTGAAGTACATCGGCAATAATTGTTGTAGATGACTGGGAAGTCTCTTAAATTTGGTAAGACACAAGTATTCCTATAAATCATACCTTTAAATCAAGATGATGTAGGCAATCGATTTTTTTAGCTACATCAACGTTTGTCGGAAGATTCCCTTTTAGGAGATATTGAAAAATTGAGCAAGAACTCTGATATCTACTGGATTAAGCTGGTCAAGAAGCTTGACCTTAAGCAGAGCAATGCAAATGATTTCTTCATCTTACATTATACCAATTATTATAAATATAAAAAATTAAAAGGAAAAAAGTTCCGCATCCGGGGATTGAACCCGGCCCGCCAGAGTGAGAGTCTGGTATCCTAACCATATAGACTAATGCGGAGCTGATACTTTGTTTTCGTTGAGAGAATTAAATCAAGGTTAGTGCAAAAATAAATGGGTTGGAATATCATTCTAAAGTGACTATCTTTTTGTTGTTTTTCCTTAGATGGCTGATATATTTTTAAGCCATTTAATTCTCTTCTTATGAGCGCGTTTGCTATTCTACACTTCTGGGTCGACTATTGATCGTTTTAGACTTCTGTTTCTTTGGATTAATATTTTTGCCTTTGGGCTTTGTCTTTTCAGTTTAGTTGCTATCACAACTATCTGAATTTTTTGAATCTTTTGCGTAGTCTATCCCTCCGATAAGTATCTAGAAAAAGAGCAAAATATCCTTTTCCATTTTTTCGATTTTGGTTTCAAAAGAATCATTGATTTAAAGTGGAGTCAATTGTATTTCCTATTCAAAATTGATGTAGGGATTGGTGATATTGTCCAGACTCTTTTAGTAAGCTTTAATCTGTGTAGTCACTTGTTTGTACTTCGTAAAGTACGCCGTACAACTCACAAGTTCGCGGTAAGCCAAAATTATCTGTGCTTTAACGAGATTGTTTTAGAAATCACGGTAGAGATCTTATTAATTTTTGATATTATCGATTAATTCCTCAATCGAGCAATGATTAAAGTTGGTTATTCTGTAAAGGGTTTGCAAAATTTAATTTAGCTAGTAAAAATCTGCTATTCTCTGGCATTTAAGTATCTTTAAGACAAAAATTAAATACAGAGGCTTGTTTTTAAGCAGCAAAGCTTATGAGTCTAAGTAGTCACTAACCTTTTTCAGAAGAGTAGAACCAAGTTTCAACTATTTTTTACTCTTCAACACAGAAGTACCTCCAGATAATCTGGCTTCACTGAGTATCGCCAAGTTCCTGATTTGATTTTAGGTAAATACCATTTATTCTAAACTATTTTTATCATAATCATTGAATAAAATCTAATAGGTGAAAGATAAAGACTCGCCTAAGTTCAAAAACAATACTTTTTAGCAAATTTACTAATCATACATATCCTAAATGATTTTATATACTATGGAGTTGATTTTTGAAGAACTGTGAAACAAGCCTAAATATAGGTATTTATTGTAACTGTAGAAGCCTTCCATCCCACTTCTTAGCAAATGGTAAATGATGGAAAATGATATCTAAGCAAATTACAAATCTTTTTTGCCAAGCTAGGATTTAATTATTGTATGGAATTTCTTTGAAAACTGATCTCTGATGAAATTGAGTAGCTGTAAATTGCTCGAGGGAAGCAAACTCTCAAACAACTTATATAAATATTTCACGATTATGATACTCTCTTGATCATCGGCGTTGATTTAGTTGAGAATATTTATCAGTTTGGGTTACATAAAAATGATCTTGGGATCGACTTCAAAGTAGAACCGCAAGAGTAAAAAATTTTGTTTGTAGTAGGGGCCTAGCTTGATATCTTTCTGTATGAGTCCATCTGAAATTTAGAGCAAGTTGATGATGAGTAAGTAAAAGTTCTTAAAATTTTGTGATTCAAATAGTCTATCCACTGGACTTGTGATTGCACTGTTTTGAGAATAGCTCTTTGGTTTTTGTGTAAACAAAGTGAGATGCTTTTGTTCAAGCTAGTCTATCTTCATTCTTATGATATGGTAGTGTTAGTTGAAAGTAGCAAAGAAGGTGCCAATGTGAAAGCATCTGGTTGCTGAGGTA
>Ga0194117_10002148_pt1 | contig 21435 bp, 18 predicted proteins | sample TA2MahsurfametaG_FD_160579 | JGI IMG/M metagenome (GOLD analysis project Ga0194117, IMG submission 160579) | Freshwater microbial communities from Lake Tanganyika, Tanzania - TA2015009 Mahale N1 surface | ecosystem: Environmental > Aquatic > Freshwater > Lake | place: Tanzania: Lake Tanganyika...
TTTTCATTCATGATCCACTTGATTTTGATATGTTCAATGTATATTCTGGATGTCATGTTGAGATAGTGGATTATTTTGTAGGTCATCAACTAGACATATTATCGTGGATTTTTAAGCATGAGTTCTTCTGCTAGCTATTAGATAGTCTCGATATCGATGTAGCCTTTCTAATACTTACTGATGCCTCCAATCAGTACTAGCACTTCTTTTTATGCCCTTTTATCCACTCTTGAACCTATGGATTCTTCATTAAGCGTATAAAGTGAATAATAAATGGCTTCAGCCTCGAGCTTGTACTTAATGTAGGACTGTACAAATACGATTTCTGCCTGAAGTTTGTTGGTAGGTTGCAGGGCGTAGACCTCAAATTGTATTTGGTTAAACAGCTGACAGTTTCCATCATTATACTTTACAATACAAAATGGTTATTTCTCATTCATTTTATGTTCCTCTATCTGTTGGATTTCATATTTCTGATTTTTGTGCAGGATGTACCTTTTAAACTGAAACTTATTTTCTTGAACTTTCTTGATGTTGCTCATGCCGTCGTGGAAGTATGGTGGCACGAACCTTTAGAAGTAGGCCACGTGCATAAACTCGGGTTAGATTGTTTCTACCATTTTTTTATTGAAATTAAGTTCAAGCATATACTTGTATTATTTGCGCAACCGAACCATTGTCGCGAACAATGATTTCAAGGGAGTTGTTCCTGACAGCTTAATCAATCTCCCATCTTTGCGGCTGGATTGAAATGTTTACAAGCTTTCCTTCTCAACAAACAGAATGTCGGGTATGTTTAGTTTTAAAGTTTTTGCGCCGCTCAAACATAGAGCATCAAGTAAGCGTTTGAGCCAAAGGCTGGAAGCCTTGCTAACTGCTTTGAAGAGGTTTCCGTCTTCAGCCTGTACAATATGAGTTTTTTTTTGGAAACAGAGATTGCACCCACATGCATTATGATTGGTGAGAAAATTGTGAGGGTCGATGGTATTTTCGAGATCGTTGATGGCATATGGACTGACTTAGTGAGTTGGGTGGTTATTTTGGAGAGTACTTGGGTTGCCATTCTTTTTGGCTGTATTGTTCCTAACTAGAGCCATTAAAATTATTACATAAAGAACTCTAGGAGCCGTTGGAACGGCTTCAATTAATCATCCTAATTCAAAATATCAATTCGTGTCTTATATTTGTTTAATTATGAGATATCGATGTTTGATGTAAATTTGTAGCATCAATATTAGATAATAGTCAATAATAATCAAAGCTATGAGCGAACAAACTTTCGAGTTGCCCAAAGAAATGGGTAAGGTGCTGTTGGTTATAGCAGGTATGAACATGCAGATGTAATTGGCTAGAAGAGATGTCTAAAAACTCAGGAAGACACTATTCAATGTGCCCTACATGAACAACAATTTCGGATAGCTCCACAGAGCAGAAATAAAGTAGCCTATTCAACCCAACGGGCATCCTGATAATGGAGCAGGACCTTACTCGCGAAAACTCTCCTACCGGTACCAAATAAATCACTAAGAGACTGGTATCGTTTCAACGTGCTGCAGAGGATCTACTTGAACTATCAAGAAAACATCAATCTGGCGACAACTGCAACAATAGCTGCGGGGATGTACAGTCCAGATGTGGGTGTAGCAGTGGGAGTGACTTACATGATCGGCCGTCTGCTCTACTCCATCTTCTATAAGCAGTAGCATGGCGCGAGGAACAAAGGTAGAATATTTGGCATCGTGGTGTGTCACGCAGCCACTTTGGCTGGAATCGCGTACTTCCTAAAAAGGTGGCTATATTGATGAGTAAAAATTGAAACCTACCAATGATTGCTTAAAATGACGATTAAAACGTTGCAGGCATCTTGAGAACATGTAGATTTTTTAGGGTTACACGTCTCATTTTATTGAAATTTATTTGTAAGTGGGCGAGTTTAGCTGAGTGCGTTTTATTTTGTTATAATGTAAGCTTAGCATTGCAACATCCATGCTCCCCGACAACTTTCCCGTATTTCACGTTGACCTTGATATCGACTTCTAAAGTAGTGACAATGTTTTCCCCGTTTTTTCGAACCCGGGACTAAACCATCCCGATATGCTGCAGAAATTGTCCAACATCACCATCTTCTCAACGATCGGACAACGCAAAGATAATCTCGATAGGGTATCAATATAAATATGCAGTTCGGTATGGCCACCCACAAATAGTACACACTGTTGGCTGTGTTTGATGGTCACTCCGACCCTGCGCCAGTCAACTATGTGCAAGCCACACTCTTGAGCAAAATCCAGGCTCATCCCGAATTAATGATCAATCCTTCACAGGCTTTGATTTAGTGTAGTATCTGAGTAAAATTTAGGTTTTTAACAGACTTAGAGATAAGTTATACAAAAGTTTGAGAAGGGTTGCACAGCCCTGGTGGGTCTATTCAAAAATTCAAAGCTCATCGTTGCCAATCTTGGGGACAGCAAACTTCTGGGTGTGGATAAAACTGGTACAACAAAAGAATTGACATAACCACATAACCTTGGGAACAGCAGTGAGCTGATGTAAGTTATAAACAGAGGAGGAGTGGTTTTAAAAAAAGGGAATCAATACCGTATCAACGGATAGTTAAATTTGTCCCGTTGTTTTGGAGATAAAAAGTTAAAGAGTTGCCTCTCTAGTAAACCAGATATATACAACTTTGACCTCAGCTAGTTCTAAAAATGGGTGTTTGCTACTGATGGATTCTATAATGCTGAGGGTTTCAGCTAGAAAGTTAAGTCAAATGACTATGACAAGTTGGTGGGACATCGCGAACTGTACAAAGATAACGCCACAGCAATATTTTACCAACTGTGATTTTCTATGTATTACTTACTTCTCTTTGGGAAATACTCAGTAATATTTTACCTTTTTGTTTTTGTTGTATTTAATAGTATTTTTGACTGATAATTTTATGTAACCTTCAGAAATTGACACTAGAATCATAATAACTCATTGTGGATGGCTTTCAACCTCACCCTCAGCTATTACTTACTCACTAGTAAACTTAGAAACTTAAAGAACCATCTCTGAATTTATGCTATTCTTTGGCTTCACTATCACCCGACCGATTATCGGGCCGTCAGGCTTGGCCTATCTCACAATGCATAACTCAGGGTTGTTGAGCCGAATGTCTGCGATGTACAGACGGTAGAACTTAAGCATGGGTCCCAATTACTTGGCCGATTTGGCATACTCGAACTTGATTTATGCAAACTTTGGGAACTTAAGGTTGTATTTGAGTGTGGAAGGGATGAGATGGGGAGGGATTTAGCGTAGGAGTGCGATTTTTTCGGCAATGGACATTGCAGCCTTGCTCATGATTTAATTTATAACAGTGTTGATTGTTTAATAAAATCTGCAACCATTTAATGAAGATTATCAGTCATTTTATAAAGAATGCAATAGAACTAAACACAATAGAAGATAGATGCTTATTTTTGGCTATTTGAATATAATACTCATAATAATTTTTGAAAAATCAGGAGAAATTAAAGGATTGTAGCGGATGCTATCCAAGTATGGATCCCAATTTCTTAAAGGCTTTAATCTTCTATAAATTTATATAATAATTAGTAGCAAATAAATGAGCAACTATTCATACCTCTTTAAACTCATCGTCATCGGAGATACCAGTATTTCCACAGTTATCTAGGCGTTGGCAAAAGTTGCATCTTGCTTAATTTTCTATAAAAAAAGTTCAAATTCGATCATGACACCACTATCGGAGTTTAGTTTGGATCGAAGATAATCAATATTGCCACCCACTCTGTAAAACTGCAAATATGGGATACAGTTTAATTGTGATTATGTAGGCAGGCCAGGAGACCTTCAAGTCCATAACTAGATCTTATTACAGGGGATCGATTGGAGTAATACTCGTGTACGATATTACGAATCGTGAATCTTTTAACAACATTAACAAATGGATCGATGAGACAAAGACATACTCAAACGATAAAATTACTGCTTTTTTGGTCGGTAACAAAACTGACCTGGAAAACAAGTAAATTCTTATTTAAGCAGACGTGCTGTTTCCTATGATGAAGGCTTCAATATGGCAAAAAAAAATGGGCTGCTGTTCATGGAGTGTTCAGCTAAATCTGGACAAAACATTGAGGCCATTTTTGGGCAGATTTCATAAACTATTGTTGGCAAGATTGAGAGAGGCTAAATCGACCCTAAAAACGAGTCGATAGGAGTTAAGCTAGGTAATTTGCAAAAAGAAGTGCGTAAAGAGAGAGGGTGCTGCTGAGCTTGTTTATTATAATGTCTTATTGCTTTACGTGATAAATCATTAACTAATATTATGTGGATATTATGCTATTACTGCATAGTCTAATTTAAAGATTACATGTCAATCAAATCACTAAAGGTACTATTTGGCAAGTTGTTTGAATTCGTTTATTGATTCTTACAGAGTATTGTGTTTTTGATTGAAGTCTTCTAAGCGATCAGTAATGTGGGAGGTGACCAGCTGTGCTTCAGTTTGCACATCGAACTCGCTCTCACCTTTGTTGGGAATCCAGTATACTTACATTTCTTCATCTGATTTATAGTATTGTTGACGAATGTAGTATTACAAACCTGTGTAATCTGTTTAATCTTTGCGTTCTAAAATATAAATGTAAAAGATGTAGTTCCATAGGAAATGCTGATTACGAGTATGGAATGTAAAGTCAATTCCCTATTTTTATAGTGCTTCTCTGCTGATATTACAGATGTAACAGAAATTTTCTTTGTCGTTAGCTCTGGCGTCGCTTTGCTCTCTTAGACTTGAAAAGGCATCAAGCATGAGTCCGCTAACAATGTTGCTGAACATTGTGTCAAAGAAAGTTATGTAAATGATATCATAGATGAAACGAATAATTTCGAATTCTTACATAGTTTCTCCAATAGCTCCTGAGACATAGAGTTGACTTACACAATTGAGAACTCCATCACACATCTAGGTGGGGTCATCAGAAGGAGAGTATACATTCTTCATGTAGTTGCTAAAAGTGACAGTGCAGAATACGATAGTAAAAACAACACCCATGAAACTGATAAAGATAAGAGATTTGAGGTTGAAAACAGCTGACTATAAAATTGTACCTAGTTTCTAGTTTTGAGTGAAAATGATTATTAAATGTAAAAAGAACATTGGAGGGAAGTAGAAAGTACCTATCACCGAGCCGAATAAGAAAATAGAGTTGCGTAAAAATTGAGAGCTTTTATACCATTTTTGCTCCTCTCCACCCAAATTTTAGGCCACTGCGTTGAACCAACCAATCAGAGTTTCCAAATAGAGTTTCAATTTGCTTATAATTTAATCTTTGAGGGTTAAAGGTTCAGGAGGTCCTTGATCAGCTTCAGCATTTTAAGCCTCTTCAATTGCTGGAGCTTCTTATGTTACTTCTTCTTATGCTTGCTGAGTCTATCCTCGAGAGATGGTAACAGGGTCTTACCAAAGTTTGAGTTTGAACCAATAGAAGAAGTAAAGGATAGTAAAGATGAGTTGTGTGAAACTCAAAACAAATCGACCAACAGATAACGCGAATCTAGAGTAATATTCTGCCTCTTGGTACTCAATATTGACATTGTAGAATACCAGTATGTAAGCACAAATTATGCAAGAGAGAATGCTAGCTACATTGAAGCTATCAGTCATTGAGGCCTCAGTGATGCCTTATTTCTTTTGCAGTTGATAACTATATTCTATCTTATTTTTAACACCTTAGGTGTAGGAAAGCATAGTAACTATTTTATCTCTATGCGAGCTTCGATTTACTTGGCTCATAATATAATCTCTCAAGTTGCCAGCTAAACTGTCGAAAACTGGATACTTAGGGAAGTAAACTGTTTGATCTGTTCCCTTTTAGTCAGTAACTTCGATACTTAACAGCATTTTCTACAGACTGGAGTACAAACATTTATAACTATTCATTTACTAATCTGTTTTTTGATTGACAAGATTCTACCTATCAGGAGCATTCCAGTCGACAATTTCGTTGTTTTGCTCATAAATTTTTAGCCTGTGTGTTTATGCTTCTTATTTCTTGAACTTCTAGTAAAAATTCATAATCCTACTGTTTTCTCCTAGAACTCCTTTTATTTTTAAGAAAATGGTGATAATATCTAGAACAATCAAGATGTCCTCGTCCAGATCAGTATTTTTATTACCATCTTGCTCTTAATTGGCGTAGTTGTTTATATGATTGACTAGATCAGCATTACTTTGGATACTCATGCTTTTGAGTTTTTACTTAAGAACCAGGACCAAAAACTTTGATTACAGTTTATTATCAAGTGTATCAAACATCTTCTGATCGTTGCCTTAAAAGTTGCTAAGGAATATTTTGAAACTTTTATTAAAGATCCGGTCAACATCACTGAGGTCTTTGAAGTTGCGTTCATTTAGCCTTTTGCTGCGGATCTCATCATCAGGACTATCTGTAGGGAAAGTAAAAGAATTTTTGAGCTGGCATAGGTCTTCAAAGAATGTGGAATTCATTAAAGAAGTCTGATTTTCATATATTGGTATTTGAGTAACTTCAAGAATGAAATCGAGTAGGAAAAGAGGTACGATTCTGATTTAATAGCAGTAGATTTGGAAAAGATTTCTCAACTATTTGGTTGTTATGTCAATGAAGTTATATTGATGGGCTTTATCTGGTTGAGCTCTAATAAAATGTTTGCCTTATTTGTTGTTGTTTTCACACAAAATTTGCAAAAATTTAAAAGCTCGACGATACGTGGTAATGCAAAGCTTTCCGTATAGATACTCTTCAGTAGAATTAGGTTCTGAAACGTTTTTACGCATTACATATTTCTGAGAAACATCGAAAAAGTCATAGTTATCGACCATATCGACTGTGAATTCTTTAGAATCTGGTAGTTATTCTTGCTTTTGAGTATTACTTTCATCGATGTTCTTACGAATTAGCTTACCAAGTTTAAAGATCAGTGCTTAAATATTTGCAAAAACTTTATTTTATTCGTCATTTTGAAGTTATTCAAGCAGATTCTTCTGAGTTATAGGGTTACCACCATACATGTAAGCTATAGCACAGAGTAAAATAGAGTTTGCAAGCTCAATATCGTTTATGATGTCTTCTTTCAGGAGATCAACTATGAATCTTCCTAACTCACAACGCTTTAGCTCAGTCTGAGTTTATTCAATATGCTTCTTACTTTCACTCCAATATTCAGCTTACCATTAGTCAATTTCAGTCTTAAACTGAGGCTATTCACTTTCTTCAGGCTAAGGAGCATTTTTATTGGAAGCTTCAACCAACCCTGTGATGAATAGTAAAAAGAAATGCTTTCGTTGTGGGCTCAGAGCAGTGGGATCTCGAGAATTGAGCTCAATGATTCTCTTGATAAAATCATATCTATCAGGTCGTTAATAATAAGTACTTACTTTTCTCTTGTATTCCTATAGAGTGTAGTTTTGCACCTGTGCAGACAATTTTACACTTGAGATCAATTTTTGCAAGTTATAATTGATTCTCTCATCCTCATTCTAGAAATCTTTCTTCTCTCGCCTAAAGATCACTCTTAATGCTTACTTTAAACGATTTTCATCTCTTACCTTGAAAACACTTTTCTATAATTTCTAAGGGAATTCAGCGTGGAATGTAAGAGGTTCTTTTTCATGAAGGAAAGGTGAGTTTTATTTGAAGAAATCACCGATATTTCCTTAGAGTAAATGATTAATTAATGTTTATTTTTGAAATCTGAAATGAGAATCACCTGCAGTCCCATCAGGTATTTTTGCATGGAAGATATAGGGTTCTTCTAAGAGGTTAAGCATAGGTCTGATTTTGGAGAGAATAAATTTAATCATAGAGTTTGAATAAACATTTTTATTGGAAGTGAAGTATTTCTGTAGCCAAGCTAACCGTTCGGCTATTTTAAACCAATTATAGCTAGAATCTAAATCTGTCCTAGCGTAGTTGTTGAGATATTTTACCATCTCCTCTACGACTTTTTCTTTGGAAATCAAATTTATTATAGTAAAAAGGTTTTACTCAATCAATAGGTAATGATAGGATTAAAGATAACTAAACCTTACTGGATTTTTTAGTTTTTTGTTCTAAACTTCTTAAACATTAGCCTTCTGTTTTTGACCAATGTAGAGACTCAAATCTGAGACTATAGTAGGTAATTCATAACTTAGTATAGGTTTAAGTAAAGTGTCAAGGCCTGGTTGGAAATAATAAAGACGATTAATAAAGGCTCTCAAATTTCTTCTTAAAGGCCAGCAAGTGCCACTTGCAGTCATATATTCAACAAGTTTATCAAAAGGATACTTTTTCAAAAACTTTCCAATATTAACAGAGTTATTGCAATCTATAAGTGAGGATGCAATTTGGAAGAAAGTACAGATATAAGTTAATTTGGGGCTTAGTTCTGTAGTTTCACTGTTTACATTTGATTCCTAGTATTCTTTGACTAGATTATGAATATCTAAATCTAGATGAATCATAATGTTCGCATAGCTATCATCCTGCATGATTTTGAGAATCTGGATTTGATGTGTTTTTAGGCATCTTCCGTTGCAATAGATGAGAAAACGGAAAAAGTCAAGCAGTTTGCTTTTGTAGTAGCTATCATCTGCCTATTTTTAGATATTTTCGCATATCTATTTGATTAGTTCAAATACAGTCATCTAGTTATAAAGCATTGTCTTGTTATTATCATACATTTCTTTTAAGAAGTCAATGCATCCCACGTTTTTGCTTATGTGATGAATCATTTTTGGAATATGCCACTGCATTATAGCCTTGATCTGGTTAAAGTTTTCAATCAAAGCGACTATAAAATAGTAGCACATGTGCAGTAATTTGACTCCTAGTTAACTTTCAGGCATCTCTTTGCATGCGAAAATGAAGTTGAGAACTTTGCTATGTAAATTTGAAGAGTAGACCATCTATTGTTTCATTCTGCTTGTAGAAGACCTTTCTCCAGTAAAATTGATCAATCTATCAGTAGCAAGAGCTTCAAATACTCCTGAATTATGGATGCTTTTAATTTTTTATAGCTCCAAAACACTATTTTAATTTTTCATGAGCTCGGTGAGAAGATAAAGTACTTCCATAAGACCATTGTTTTCTTTGTCGTAAATTAAATAGTAATTGCAGTTTTGATTATCTTCAGTTACATTAACTATTCCAGGGTCATCTAAGGTGAAGAATTTATTGCGATGAGTTTCCATGAATTAAATGAGATGGAGACGTTAATCTTCAGAAATTATGATAAGTTATGAGAACTGTTCAAAAGCTTTCTTGCGAGTTTGGAGAGCTCTTTCGATAATTGAGATTGCCACATTAGTTAAGTGTGGATTTTTATAGTTACTCATTTCGATCATCTGGTCGATTACTCCTGTCTCTATAATGGGCTGGATGGCCTCCTCTTCTGGTAAAATTTGCAGATAGTTGGCAACAAGCTAATTATCGCATTTTATTTCTAAAATGGGAGAATTTCCCAGCATTCCTTTAAGGTTGAATCTTTTTGGATGAAATTCTAGATCTTTAAACTTAGCTGCAATATTTTGCACCAGGACATCATTGTCAATTTAGGCGATTAGATCAATAATTTTCAGACATTCCATCTTGCACTCAATCATCAGAATATTTTCTTTGGTTTCAATCTATACTCCTTAGAAGCTAGTTCCTTCTTTTATTGAGCAAATATGTAGCACATCAGTTAAAATTTGACGAACACTTTCTTTGCTACTCCAGAATCCAAGGTTTAAAGTTTACCATAAAAACTTCAAGAGCGTGTGCAATATCAAGTTATTTTTGTAGATATTAACAGTTTCTTCTTAGCTTTAAGCAATAGTCTATATAGGGCCAAATAATTTAAGCCTTTTGAGCAATCGTGTCAAAATTCTTTCAAGAGGTGGGAGCCAGGGTTTCTTTTAAGCGTTAGTGCAGTTAATGCTTACTTATTCACCACTAACGAGGGAATTATAGCTTAACAATTTTCTTTTTCTCTAAATTGGATAATATTTTTAACTTTAGGCTTACAAGTAATGTATTAATCGGATAATTGGAACTTATGCTTCGTAGAGATTTTAGTTTTAAAAAAGTTAACTCAAAAGAGATAAAGTGTAAACAGTAGCTAGTTCTTGCTATGTTATTTTGTTACGGCCCTGTGCTAAATCAGCAATCAAGTTTAGGTATTCAACAAAGTATGCCCAAGCCGAGGGATGATGCTAACATGCCACGTCGTGGAACTCAGAGAAAGGTAAAGTGATAGGACTAGTTTTATCCAAACTAGCAACAACGTTAATTTTGCCGCTTTCTTAAATTAATCTAACTTCAAAGATGCTTTTTTGTTCTCGAAGAGGTTTGATGAAATAATCCAAAATGATTTTTTGATTTGAAGTATTGACTTTTTGTCCGCTGATACAGAAAAGTCTAAAAATCTACAAATACTTCTTCTAGATAAATGTTTTATTTTCAGATACGTTTGAGAAGCATGAGGTCAGATATTGAACAATCTACTGACTGACAAAGTTGTTGATAAAGAAATCATTGTCTAATAGCAACTCCTTAAGCAAATTGAGTTGGCAATGAATATCAGCTGCGATTACATCATCTAAGATGAACTCAAACCACTTCGAGACATGCATTTTGAAAAGATAATTTTTGCGTATCAGTTCGCGATTTACTTCATAAAGAGTATTGTAAAGTTCTAAGAACTTTTATTTTTAATTATGCTTATCAGAAAAGATTTCTTCTTTTAGATTCATTTTCATAAAGTAGAGTAATTAAAATAGAAGTTCACTGATGCCGAGGTCTTTACATATCATTTGTCTTTTTGTTTGGGGGAAAACTAAGTTAACTCAAATTTACTGTGCTCAAGCTCCACTTCATCATCAGTACAATCTTTGATGAACTTTTTTATTTATTTCACTTTATTATTAACTTGCATCATCTTTAGATAAGTGATTTTTTTTGCTGCTTAGATAGCTCCATATTTCAAATCTTCACGTAGTCGTATAATGACAGAGTGGAAAGAAAGAGCAAACAAAAGTTGCTGTTTTAAGTCATCTTCGATTTCCATTATCACAAAGCAGTGTTCTTGTGCTACATTTTATCTGAAAACCAAAGGCTTAATGTTATATTAAATTTATTTTTTATATAGTTGTTTCATTGCGAATAAATCTATTTTACCAGTTATAGTGCCTTATTTTCTAATGCTTGATTATAATCCAGACTATTCACAAGTTTAAAGAGTTTCACTGCCCCAAGCCAGGTTTACAAAAGATTAACTGTTGATATCTCCTCCTTCTTTTTTAGCCAGCCCTACTTCAACATAACTTATTTATTACCCCTCTTTTTTACCCTAAGAAATATCTTTCAGAACAGCTCTTCGTACACCATCTTATCCTATTTCTTGCCCCAAAACCATACCAGACATTAAGTGCCTCAATATATAAGCTCTTTAAGTGGCATCATGTTTTTCAATTTACCAAAGACAATCATAGAAACTCAGTTCATCAGTTTCACGCTCTTTTAGCTCTTTCAAAACTATATTTTTTCCTAGACTTGATAAAACTCCAGCACTAAATAAGTTCAGAAATACTTCTAAGTATGTTGTAGATAAACAACATCATGTTGAATAAGAGTATCATTTATGACATCATTAACATGAAGTTTGAATCTCCAAGGCATGGGCACTTGTTTGTCACAAGATAAATCCACAAAATGAGTCACTACTTCATACACGTCAGATTTCGAACTTTGGGTTTTGACAGGAATGTTGTAACTTTAGTTGGATTAAATCGGTTTTTTTGATATGTAAGGTCCTCTTACTAATCCATCCTAAGCTATTCCCATCTTTTCAAATGTGACGAAACCATTGTTAAATTAATTTTTGATGAGAATGGGCGAGTCGAAGGGGATAGGCATATCCAAAAACTAAAATGAGCGATATGGCATGAGCTTAAATACTAAGCTATCTGATAGTTTTTAACTAACTTGTACTGTGAATGCACCGTTTGAGCCAGTTGATGGCTTGATAGTACCTGAAACATAAGATTGGGAATCAATGTGTTTGAAAATGACGCTTTGGCCAAAGCAGATTTTCTTTTTCATATTGCTATGTGTGATGATTCATACTTTTCAATGTTGAGTTCGAATTGATATTTTTCTGACTATGCTCTGGCTCTAAGAATGCGGATGTTGGGTGTATCTTCCTGCCCTTAGTTTTCGATAAGAGCTTTTTGCAGTTAATCGTTGAGTTCGAAATTGCCTGCTGGCAGTATTTGGAAGATTGAGTTTCGATAGTTCTTGAAGAAGAGAATATCATCGTAAGTTTAGTACTTTACTTTGATATCTGCGAAGCCTTGGGCAGTGAGGAACCCCACGTCGACACCGTCGGTCTTAAAACCTTCGATTAATATGCCTTGTCCGAATTTTAGATGAGAGTCGTTTTCCTATTTTGACATAAGATATATTCTAATAAATAAATTATAAATCTTTAAGCAGCTTGTCCTTAGATTACGACTTTACTGATTAATAACCGCTGCAATCTAAAAAATGATTGCTAACATTTTCATTAGTTTTAGTTTAATTTAACTCTATTGCATGTATATTTCGGAAGACACTTAATTAATGAGTAAAAGAATTATCCGTAAATAGAATGAGATTGATATTTTTTGTTACGATAAGATAGATCTGTGGGTTATAAATTAAGAGAATAGCTTTTATCGAAACAAGTATAACTAATTAGCCCATTAAAGAGGAGTTGAGAAAACTCAAAAATACAATCCTCTCAATAATACTCATTAAAATATCCTTTTAATTTAATTCAAAATAAACAATTAAATAATATGTTTACTTTTAATACTATTTGCTTTTACAACAATTATTTCAGATGTCAGTTCTTGAATATAATCTCATGGAGTTAGGATTAGTTTTTTTCTATTTTCTTTTTCCATTTTTACTTTTTACTCATACCTATAATATTTTCATGATCCCTATCTAGCAATATTGACTTATATTTAACAGGTTTTATCCATATTTTATAGACTTTCTGTTTTAATATATTACTATATGGACGAGTTTGAAGAGAGCATACTCAAAACCGAAAAAATCAAATACGCTTGTTGGCAAAACTTGTCTCCTCAGAAGGTATATCTAGGGCGAGTACAAATAGACCAGAGCTACCATAGCTATTGACTTTAGAACTAAAAAGGTTAATTATAAAGGTATTGACCTTAAGTTAGAATTATGGGATTCGGCAGGACATGAGAGATACAGAACAGTTGTTTATAATTATTTCACTTTTGCAAAAGCAGCAGTTATTGTTTTCGATCTCACAAATTAAGACTCACTCATGCATGCTAGAGATTGGCTCCAACAATTTGTTAATAATTGTGGGGATGAAATTCCTAAAATTTTGTTGGGAAATAAATTGGATCTATTGAATTCACAAGAAATTTAGGAAAAAATGTTTAAATACAGAATGAAAATATTAGAAATGAAACAAGAATTTGACTTTGAATTTTTCGTAGTGAGTGCTAAGACAGGTGCAGGTGCGGAGGAAGCTTTCAATTTTTTGGTAGGCATGATTTATGCTTTTAGCAAGAGAATTCAGCTCACAACAACAAAGGATTCAGTTTTTAAATTGAACGCAAGTATATTAGGGTAAAATAAATCCACAAGAAGTAGCTTATACAATAAAAAATGCTGTTGATTAATATGAAAAAATTTTGTTGCGTAGACTGGATTTCATGATAAATATTTATTTAGTTAAGTTTCATGAAATTTTACTCTTTGCCTATGAATCAATATTTAAAAAGTACATTTGGATTGTCAATTTTGAATGAGCATATTATTCAGTAACATTTTCCCATTATTTATAGGATTGTTCATTATCTCAAACAAAAATAAAAAAAGTAGTTTGAACTTTATCAATAGAAAGGGCTACTTCATTCCTCATAACCTATAGGCTTACATGTTTAATTTTTTATTTATTTAATTTTAGATGATAAATAGTTGATTTATACATTTTAACCTTGAGAAGCTATTATTTAATTTTTTTTTAACTAATTGATTTTAAAAAGATAATATTCTTCAAAACTAATTTTATATAAAACTATTTTCTACTTTCTTGGATTCATTACTACTGAAATAGTTCACATCTCATCTATATTTGATATTTCCATATATAATCTATCATGATCAAACTTGCGTTTACAGCTGCACGTAGAAATCTCAATACACTCATTTATGCCTCTTTTGCCCTCCCTAAACACGAACTTCTTTCAGTACATATGTCTTGAGTTAGATGCCCGCCCTTTCACCCACCATGAAAGAAGGCAAAATTGTAAAATGGTTAGTCAAAGAAGGAGACAAAGTCTAACCTGGAGATGCTATTGCAGAAGTTTAAACTGATAAGGCAACTGTTGCATTTGAAGTACAAGAAAAGGGTTTCATCGCAAAAATAAACGCAGATGCTGAGCTCATCCCTATCGGTACTCCAGTAGCCGTTCTCACTAAAAAATCTGATTAAATTTCACAATTTTCCAACTTTAATTTCAAAGATTCCAATAATCAAACTGAATCCCTAAAATAAACTCAACAAACTCCCAAAAATTAGTCGAGAGCTTCTTTAGAGTCTACAGCAAAATCCTACCCCCCTCACACTTATTTACAGTATACTGTATTTTATAAAGGATGCCAGCAGTGAGCCCGACCATGAACGAGGGAAAAATATTAAAATGGAAAATACAACCTGGAGAATCTTTTGGAGTTGGTGATGCATTGTTCTCAATTGAAACTGATAAAGCTGTTGTTGATTATTAGGCAACAGAAAAAGGGGTGTTAGCCAAAGTTATTGCTAATGAAAACTAAACTCTTCCGATTGGCAAAAATGTAGCAGTTATAGTAAAGAACAAAGATTTAGTACCTAAATTCGCAGATTTTAAACAAGGGCAGGCTGCCACATCTCAACCTGCATCTTAAAAAACTTAAGCAATAAAATAAACCAAAAAATAGTAGACTCAAACTTAAAAAAATGAGGCTGCTAGCCCTCAGAGAAGCTCAGGAGACAGAGTTATAGCTAGTCCTCTTGCAAAATTTATTGCTAATTAAAAAGGAATTGATTTATCTAAACTTTCTGGCTCTGGCCCAGGAGGTCGTATTTTGAAACAAGATGTTGAGAGCTTTACTCCAAAAAAAGCTTAAAAAGTTGAGAGTGTGAAATCTCAATAAAAGGTCTAATAAAAGGTTGAATAAAAAGTAGAAAAGAAAGCACCTAAGAAAGGATTTGTAGCCCCTGAAAATCCATTTGAAGATATTGCACTATCAAATATGAGAAAAACTATCGCTAACAGGTTGAGTGAGTCAAAGCAAAACATACCTCATTACTATGTCTCGACTTCGATTGAAATGGGAAAAATTAATGATTTAAGAAATGAACTCAACAAAAATGAAAAAGAACATGGAGTGAAAATTAGTGTCAATGATATCATCATCAAGGCAATTGCTCTAGGTCTGAGGGATGTTCCAAATGCAAACGTACAATGGCATGGAACTACTATCAGAAAATTCAAGCATGCTGATGTCAGTGTAGCTGTCGCAACTGAAGGAGGACTTATTACTCCAATCGTCTACAAGGCTGATACTTTAGGTCTTTTGGATATAGCGAGAAGAACCAAAGATATAGCCAAAAGAGCAAGAGAAGGAAAATTAGATCCTAATGAATACATAGGTGGCACTACAACTGTTAGTAATCTCGGAATGTTCGGTATAAACACTGTTACTTCCATCATTAATCCTCCTCAGGCCACAATTCTAGGAGTGGGTAAAACTTAAAAAAAACTCGTTTTTGCTGAAGGACCTCAGCCTTATAGAGTAGCTGAGATGATGGATGTGATTGCTTCTTGTGATCACCGGGCTGTTGATGGAGCTTTGGCTGCACAATGGTTGAACCGCATTAAATATTATCTTTAAAACCCGACCCACATGTTACTATGATTGAATATGAATCTATAGTTGAAGTATTTACAGAGTAATGACATATAACAGCCGATTTATTAATTTCTTGTAAATTTTTTATTTGATTTAAGCTAGAGAAAAAATGTTACGATTATTAATGTTTGTATTTTGTTATTTAGACTAGATTTAGTATAATTTATACATTTCCATATCATAAAACAATGAATCAGCTGTCTAAAAAGAGGAACTAGTTCAGATTAGAAATCAGAAGACAACAATATAACAAAATGTTCTTCTCCATGCGCACAACTATGCTTTAAATTAACTGTTCTGAGTCTTTTATATCGCACTATACCCACCTCATACAACAAAATCTAAGTGCTTCTTAAATTATTGCTTCCATGAAGAAAGACATCAAGCTCTGCTAAGGTAGTATCAAAAGTGTTCTTTCTTAAGCAGCTATGCACATACTGATGACTAAAAAATTTTAGTTTTGGCAGACAGTTCAGATCTAAGATGTATCATAGCTTTTCTCGATCATGTTTCCTTGTTTGGAATAAGACATGAAAAAATTGAAATATTGGCAGCCGTTCATAGAGCTTCTGACTGCAGCCATCATTGGAAGATGGCTCCATAAAAAACTTATTGATGAAGAACTTTATCAAACAGTAATAGAGATGTATAATTTTGCATCAGACTACGAAGAGTATTATTATAAAACTTTCTAGGAGTAAATTTAAAGGGTATTAATGCAAACATAACATCTAGAGAACGATTTAACAATTTCCGTTTTGATGCTTGCACTTAAATTAACTCCAAGTAATTTACTTAACACCAAATCCAAAAGATTACTCTTCTAAATTGCTAAAAGGACTTACTATCGCAACAGTCAAATATCAAATAGTTGGAGACAAGATTAACCCAAAATTAACATAGAATTTGTCTTGTTAGTTTTATAAAAGAAAGGAATTGAATTATAAGAGAAATAGATGTTTTGGGAAATCATAGAGAAGATAAATCTCAATAAGTAGAACTATAAACAGATTTTACAACTATTGAAGTTTCAATCTTAATAAAATCAATGGGTTAACTATGATTAGTCCATTCAAACCCTCAGAATTGTTTATCCTCTTTTAAAAAGTAGCTAGGATAAATGCTCGTTTTTGAAAACTATCAGAAACATTATCATTAATGAATTGTTGAATCATTAAACAATCTACAGCATTTATGTTTAGTTTTTCCAATCAAAACTAGAAGTGTATCTCCAGCATAGATCGCTGATTGGTATTTTCTCATAAATAGTGTATTACTTCACTTATCCTACACAACTCCCCTTCTAATAAGAACTTATAAGTTGTGTGTAAAGTCTGATGCTCTATCACAAAAACAAGTTGAAAGAAAAAACGAAGAAAAGATTTATCTGTTGGTTGTGCAGCAAGTAAAAATTTTAACTCAACACGTTGGCCTCCATTTTAACAGAGGAAGAGGTATGTGAGTTCTATGAAGATTTGGAAAATAATCAAAGGGATACTTCGTTTGAAGTTTGAACTGATCTAAAATATTGTTATCTTTATAAATATTGTTAATTTTGAGGTAGTACTTATCATTCAAGCTATGAAAATGCATCGTGCTTGGGCTGCAACCTTGGAGTATTCTGTGATTTATGGATAGGTTTTTTGAAACCTTGGAAATTGACAATTTTCTGTTTTTAAAATTAGTATTTTTAATTTTTGCCTTCTTCTTTCTCTTGCTCCAGCATCATAAGAATACGCTGTATCTCTTACAGATTCTCTTCTATGATCTGCGCTAAGTCTTCTCCAAGTTTCTGATAGGGTATTTCTTTTTAGATTAGAGTGTTATAGATTATGCTAACCGCTATTTTCGGGCCTTAGAACTGAAACATCAAGGTGGGATGGCCATACAATAAGTTCAAAGTCTCAAAAATAGATTATCTAATCCCCAACGTATCCTAATCTTTTTAGCTATGTGCCAATATTTATTGCGGAGCATTTCGCCCTTTCAAGATTGTATGATACATAGCTTATATTGGAGTTATTACCTTTGATAAGCCAGTCTGGAATTTTATACCCGATAAAAATTTGAGCTAAGCTTGAGTGTAATTTTAGTCTCCATAGTGAGGGAGCTGGTTTTTGGAAAATTAAAAAAAAGGTTTATGTTTCCACTTGTTTCCCATCTTCAGCATGAAGTCATCATCATACTAGTTGTACTTTAAGGATAGATAAATGCAACATATCATAGATTGAGTATAACTTAAATCTTAGCAGATATAAGTGTTGACAAGATAATACCTCTTGTACAATGCAACTGCAAAGTAAACTATTTTCTAGAATTTGAAGGGGTATTCAGCCGGGTATTTCTTCTTACGTTCACGCACAAATTGTACGAATTCATGCAAGTAACCTCTGTTGAAGACTGCGTGGTCAACTACGGGATACTGTAATTGTTGGTAATGCTAATTTCTACAGTGTTATAGTATTCTAATCTCCTCATCCTCAAGGATCCATTGCGCCTTTTTGTTCATACTATGAATTATATTATTATATTGATTTATTGCAAAGTTCGCGCCTTATGTCCAAAAAGCATCAGAATATCAATAAACCCAAAGGAAAAAAAGAAATAGATGAAAAAGCTATGGCATTTTTAAAAGATGAGGAGTCTTAGCAACAACCAAGCACTAATAGGCGGAGATTAAAAAAATTAGCAGACGTAAATCATTCGGAGGAGTTGGTCTCAGGAGATCATGATGATCACAGTGAGAAAATCAGCTAATAATAAAAAGAATAGTATGTACAATTTCGTGTATAGGATGATGAGGATATTAAAAGGCAGAAATAGTAGGAAGAAGCAGTCAAGGAAGCAAAAAAACTCAAAGGCAATCAAAAAATAGATAAATTTATTTCAAAGCAAGCAAAGGACTTGGAAAAGCATTAAAAAAAAACATCGAAAAATAAACCACTCCCAAAAAATCAATTGTCATTGTAGTAGATAAACCTGATGAAAAAACAAAAAAAGAAGAACAGAAAAAACAGTGATTAGTTCATTGCGAATGATTAATCTGATATATAAATGGAAGAATAAGAGAATTAGGCTGAGAGAAAAAAGAAAGAGGCTTAAAAGAAATACAAAGAGTTTAACGGAACAAACTAAAATGAGTAATAGCTTATTCAAAAAGCTATGAAGCTAAGTTTGACTACTACTTCAGATAAATTCGGCTCTTTTAACGACTATCCCATTACTAATGATGAAATCAATAAAAAACTGTAACTTTCTAAGAAAAGTGTGAAAAAATAGGAAGAAGAAAAGCCAGCAACAAAGCCAAGTGCAGCAAAAAAAGCAGAAAAAAAAAGTAAGGAAGTCCAAGATGTGAAAACTGGTCCATTCTCAGGGCTGGTTATTGCATTCACTGGAGCCTATGATTCATATGATAAGGATGAAGTAATAGAAGTTTGCCAGCAATTAGGTGCTGTTTGCCCTAAATCACTCACAAAGAAGTGTAATGTATTGTTTCAGGGTGCGTTTGTTTTAGATACTTATGGTAGAAGACTTAAAACACCAATAAACTAAACTAGTAAAAGTAAAGAGGCAGCTGAGAGAGGAATAACAATTGTTCCTTACGATAAGTTGGATTAATATTTTATCGAAAAAACTGGATTTTCGTTGGCACATCATTTAGATAAGAATAAAGTTATCGCAAAAAATCTTTTCAGCAGTTTTATGAATAAGAAAGTACAATCGGATAATGAATTTGAATCCATTAAAATTGAGGACAATCCGAATAAAAATGAAGATCTCAATCAATTCGCCTACAAAAAGGAAGACAACACCAAACAAAACATAAAGCAAGAAAATATACAACAAAAAATGGATATCTAAAAACCCAACTAACACCATTCTAACATTGACAATCGTCTCTGGACTTAGAAGTACAAGCCAAACCGATTGGATGATGTCATTGGACAACAAAGTCAGATCAAACAACTCAAATAGTGGCTATAAGCCTGGCATGATATCCATATCAATGGTAACAAAAGATAAGTCAAATAAACGAGAGGAGGATGGGGTGGAGGCGGATACATCAATTCAAAAGCAGCTCTCTTGAGCGGAGATCCAGGTATCGGAAAAACTACAACTGCTAGGTTATTAGCTGCTGAGTTTAACTATCTTGTGAGCTAGTTCAATGCCAGTGATGTGCGTAACAAAAGCGGAGTAGCTCTTCTGTAAAGTGGATCGTATAACATCGATGCTGCCAAAAATTTACAGAAATCTTTGATAATAATGGATGAGGTAGATGGCATGAGTTCAGGAGATAGAGGAGGAGTTGCATCGATAATCCAGATGATAAAAAATAGCAAGATACCAATAATCTGCGTTTGTAACGACCGTAGTAGCTAAAAGATAAGATCTTTAGCAAATCATTGTCTAGATATCAAGTTCCATAAACCTAATAAAAACCTAGTGGCAAGAAGACTCAAATAAATAATTAAAAAGGAGGGTGGAGTTGGGGAAGATCGTGCTTTGTAGCAGCTTACTTAATCCTATCAGAATGACATGAGACAAATACTTAACTATCTCTAAATCATTTTTAAGACTGTTTCTAAAAGGATTACAGTTGATGCCTTATCAAATCGTAACAAACATGCCAAGGATTCATCTGTCATGATCAATCATTTCGATGCTACTCGAAGATTACTTGTCAGACCAGAATTTGATGGGCTTAGAGTTGATTAAAGAGTTCAGTGCTTCTTTGTTTAGAGCGATCTCGTGCCATTAATGGTTCATTAAAATATATTGGCTTCTGCTTCTAAAAAACTTTTGGATGGGTAAAAAATGCACAGATTTGTTCAAGGAATAGCAGGTTTTGTACTTGCAGATATGCTAGATAGGACAATTAGAAAGTAACAATAATGGGGGTTGATGCCATCTTACGGTTTTATGACTTGTGTTTACCCGACTTAAAAAATCAGTGAGGCGATCGGTTATCCAAGTTTCCCATCATGGTTAGGAAAGAATTCTTCCTAAAGAAAAAACAAGAGGCTTGCAAGATAATTGAAAAATGATTTTTACCCTGTGACTCTGTGTTCAAGTTGGAAGGCTATAAAACAGCATTAAAGTCCTCTCTTGCTGCAAGAACTAGTTTAGCTTTTGAAGAGGTAGAGTGTGGAAGAAGCTGTTATGTTGATGTAGTAATACAATTTAACACCTACCACTCTCAATTAACATCTGATTAGTATACAATTTATCTTAGATAAATCCAATCCTCTTGCCAATATTCCTACAGCTACTAAATCTAAGCTCACTCGACTCTTTAACAAGCGCCATGAAGACAACAAACTCAAACAAACAAAGGTAGCTAAAGGCAAAAACTAACACATTAAGTTTAATCCTGTTTTGGAGATTGCTGAGGATTAATATGAAGAAGTCGAGTAAGAACCAGCTGAAGAAAAATTTA
>Ga0194117_10002150_pt1 | contig 21425 bp, 12 predicted proteins | sample TA2MahsurfametaG_FD_160579 | JGI IMG/M metagenome (GOLD analysis project Ga0194117, IMG submission 160579) | Freshwater microbial communities from Lake Tanganyika, Tanzania - TA2015009 Mahale N1 surface | ecosystem: Environmental > Aquatic > Freshwater > Lake | place: Tanzania: Lake Tanganyika...
GTTTGAAATCGGAGATTTTACAACTTAAAACTTAACTCGAAATCAGTAAAACATAAAACTGTCAAAAAGAGTTAAGTCTATCCTAAAAATAAACAAATATCAATATTTTAAATTCAAAAATAAAGCAAATAGAAGAAGAAATTCAAAGATTGAAAGACTAATTCCTCATCCAAAAAGAGCTGCATGAGTTTATACTTCACACAAGAGAAAAATAATGGAGTACTCGTTATGATGAATTACAAAAATAACTGTAATCAACTGTTGTGATAAGCAGAAATATTTAATCTCTTAATAAACAGAACGCTTGTAACAATCAGCATGACTATATTTTAAGATTAGAGGAAAAAGAATAGAAAATAAATCGATTATTCTAATAACTATAAAAATCATCAATACATATAGAGCAACAAACGGCCTAAATCATAAATTTAAGGTAACAAATAATCTTCTGCAAACAGAAGGAGGAATTACTAACACAAATGGAGCTGCTGAATAAAGAGTTCTAAGCTAAACTTATTGAGCAAAGCATTATTTAAGAATCAAACCAAATTCAATTCAATAAAACAATAGATGAACAAAATACACATATAAAATCATTGGAAAATATTATCGAGGCAAGAAACTAATAATTACTTATTCTTATTGAAAAGGAAAGAAAGTAAAAGGAGTCTAATGAGCACTTTCACAAAAGGAAAATATCTGAGTTGGAACTGCAACTAAAGGAGAGTTTCTAAATCATCCTAAAACAAAATATCAAAATTGAATAATTGAACATGGAGCTTGAAATGCAGGAAAAAGATTATAGGACAATGGTTGAAGACGAAATCAACAAAATAACTATGATGTATTCCGATTAAAACCATTAACTTGATTCCCCTCTCAAATCGAATTTACCCAGGCTCTCTCTAGAACATGAATACCCTACCCTATAAAATGAGCTCGAGTAATCTTCTCACTCTTAAAATACTTAGCCCTAAAATATGAGCAGGAACAGCCTGATAAACAAGGTACGATAATTATAATTCATCAAAAATTCTTTAGAACTAAAGGTTTAGGAAATAAGTAGCATCTAAGAAAATCTCAACGATGTTATAGTCGATAAGCTCAAGAATTTTGAGGTTAACCTCTAGAAAAACTAGCAGGAAAAGCATGAACTTTAGGAAAAAGTTTTTCATCTCACCAATTAACTGCAAATGATGGTTGAAAAATGCCACCAATACTAAAGTAAGATAGAGTGGGTTGATATTTTTTATAAGGAAGTTTAGTCTAACCTCTCCGATACCATAGAGGAACTTATTAGGACCCAAGCGCTTTATTTCAATCTCAAACTAGAAGTACAAAACAGCTAAAATACAACTTATCAGCAGACTGTAGCAAATTAAATATAGAATTAGAATGAGAGGGTTATAAAATTGCAAGATTCAGATATTTAAGAAAGAAAAGTTGAAGTAAAAGACAGTATGATAAGTTAAGTATAAATTTAATAACAGAGATAGTTACAAAACAAAGTTATAGCTGGAAGTTAATAAGAAATAAAAATTTTTGAGTCTAGTAAGAATAAATGGGTAGAGTAAATGATCGAAGAAGAAGATCCTTTAGCTAACTACTAAATTCCAGAATAAGATCTAGAAGATGGCAAATTAAATTAATATGTCAAACAAACCAAATATGGGCATGCGTGTTATTAAATAGTTGTTTCTCAAACTTATTCAGAATCTTAAGAAGAATAGTTCTAAAAATAATAAGAGTTTGAGTAAGATATTCTAGAGTACTGGGAAGGAGAAAATGAAGAATAAGATGAAAGAATCAAGCTTTTAACACAAAAGGTATAGACTCCTCAATAACACAACAATTTTCATGATATATTTTCCAATCACATCATGAATGCTATCCGAAATCTGGAATAAAGTTAACAAAAATAAATTGAATCAAAGCCCAATATAAAGATTGAAGAGTAGTAATAGCATCAGGTAGACAACTCAATGTCAAATTACATACTAAACATTATAAAGAATTTATAAGTGAAGTAAAACAAAAAAATCGCATAGTAAAAAAAGAAGAAAGAGGAATTCTTTAGTGCCTTTTAAAATGCTGAGATTATGTAAATAGAATAAAATTATGAAAAGGATGTAGAAATGTAATAAAGCCATAATCATCTATGATCTTCTGTTTCATTATATTATCAAACTATATCGAACTATGTCATGGTATTTGTTCCAATCAGCCCCGGCTGTCAAATTGCGAGGAATCAAAGTAACCGACTATTAACGTACTCCAAAATTAAAAAAGAAATGCATAGGCCTAAAATAAGTCTTTCTTGGGGAATGAATTAGCCCAACATTCATAATCATAACAAAGATGAGGGAAATGTAATCCCTTCCACAATAAATGTCCAAAAAACAACTGTATAACAAGACAAAAATATCAATAACATCAAAGTATTGACAGAGAGTTCAGAGAGTGAGCAAGATGAACTCACAAAATTGATTAAGCATCAAAATAGCAAAAGGATATAGCAATAGGCTATCTAAATTTTCAACAAACGAAAACAAAAATAAGAATCTACAAATCCTAGAGGAAAATCTATGCCTAATAAAAAGATTCAATAATAAAACAGCTCCAATTCTTAATTCATCAAAAGACTTAAATATCTAGAAAATAGTCTTTTACCAACCTGTAAAAGAGATAATATGGCAACAATTTTCGACTATAATCTCAATAAATAGGTCCCCTTAAATTAATCAAGGTTAAGTGGAAAATCTTCAAGTAATAAGGTATAAGTTGTATAAAATAGAAAAATTAATCGAGTGTTGTTTTTGGTAATGGTTTTAATGTCTTCACAGCAGCACCTTAACCTGAAAAATAACATCTCCAAAGGCTTCGTGAGATGTATGAGTATTAAGAAAATTATAAAAAACGGATCTAACAAGGTCATTTCCAGTTAGGATGAGTTGTAAATGATATTTTATTTTTCATAATACATAAGATTCAAGTTCCAGCGAAGAGGAGATTGCCAATCTCTATTTATTTTTAATAACTAATTTTAACATAAAAAAATTCTGATAAGTAATTTACAATCACTCTACGATTGAGACTGAGTCTTAGTGGTAATTTATAGATACACAAAAATAAAGTTTATCTTTTTTTTAATGTTTGAACTTCAAAGTATAAGGTTTAGATTGTTCATCATTTTTGATGAACACCAGCTCTCCAGCAGATGGATTCACTGTCAATGTCAAAATATCATTTTAGTTGAAATACCAAGAAGTATACTGTTAATTCACTGAGAAATCTTAGCCCCAGCTATAGCCATCATAAGAAATTTGAAAAGTTCCATGATTCGTGGACTAAAATTTAAAAGAGTTAGCTTCTACTTTTGACTTTATTGCAATACCTACAGCTACCCAACCTTTTATTCCATTCATCCTTAGCTTAATCGACCTTTTTTTGTTTCCAATGCTAGGTTAAATAAGAGAGAGTATAGTATATTAGCTCTCAGGAAGATTGGGCATTGAGACCATCTTTGGATCTACAATTTTTAATGAACTGTGAAGCAAAGTTTGTGAAAATCTATAAAACTTAGTTGTTTAAATTGAAGGATTGAATATTTATAGGACCTATTCCTGGTTGCAATTTTTGGTAGTTTGCGCCTTTTCTTTGAATTACTTGTAAATATCTCCTACTTAGTTTTTGATTTGTTTTACCGAATTCTCTCCTGACATCACTTATTCTAGTGTCATTTTTTAATAATCTTCAAAAGCAGTAACTTTTTTGTAAAAACCATCGATAAAGTTCATCAATCTCTTTAGCCTTTTGAACTTTTCCACTGAATGATCTACAGAGTTTTTATTATTTTTCACAATTGATAAAATTTCAGATCCTGCACCATAAAATTCATTAAAGTATTTTCCATTTATAAATTCTCGATACTTCAAAAACCAATTGGTTACTGAAGCTTGAAGTAAAGGTTAGATTTATTTGAAATGATTCTTCACAATACCTCTAATCAAGTTCAGATGATGGTCAACGAAGGCCGCAAGTGTTACGTCAGTCATCAGCTTTTTGCATGTTTTATGAATTTGAAGCAAAGCCATTTTAAAAGGCTTGACTTCTTTACTTTGAGATGGCATGAGGGCCAGGCAGTTCGAGCAAATGATGGTTCTGACTTCTGTTTACTAATTATAGATGATCATATTGGCGATTTCGTCGGGATGGGTCTAGCAATTGAAAAAGACTTTAGTAAGTCCAGAGTATGTATTGTCTCTATCTTGTTACATATTACAGATATATTATAAGTACGATTATATCTTTGAGAAATATCACTAAAGAAATTAAGCTATCATCGTCAAACACTACAAATCATATAAACCCAATTGATTCATCCACTTGAAATAGATCGCCCTCTTGTGTAATTTGGGGTAAATAAATACTTAGTCTTCTGCTCGAGTAAAAACATAATCTTTGTTAATTTCAATAATTTTTCCCTGCAGCTTGAAAGATTGATCCGTCTAATAACTATTTGGATACAGCTGATAAAGAAGACTTCTATTTTAGCCCGATTCTAATGCATCAAAGGAGACCAAGCTCTATTTGTAATCAAACTAATACTGAGGGTGCATAAACCAAAATATTTTTTAAAGAGATGCTTTTTTGAAGTTCAAATAATTGAGTGTATGCTTTTGCCGAATATTGTACACAATCATGAGACTAGAGCGAACATTCTCAAAAGAGTTATTCCCAAAAATACAGATTATCTAATCATTAAACAAAGCAATCTCGATAATAGTTATTTGTTCGTAAAAATGAATAATTTCTGTTTCTGATAGCATAAATTGTTCTTTTTCATCGTATTAGGAGATACATTTACTTATAGATAGTTTGATAGGCTTGCCTTTATGGATGTATGTTTGATAGATTATGAAATTATTCGAGAGGGATTCTATACTCATGCTATATTAATAAGTAAACTCGCCTTACCATTAGCTATCAATCTTAAATTCATAGTTTTTTTTGTCAAAAAAACCGAAACAGTATTTAAACACTTTCTTATTTCGTCCTCCCATCTTCATCAATATTTTCTCATCTTTATTTATTAACTTTATATCTTTATTTAGTAGAGAAAAAAACCAGGATTACGTTACATCTTTTGAATTTCTTATTATTTTCATTTTTTTCACCTATAGTTCACCAATATTTTAAAGATTTCCCACTTGCTGCAATAATTCTTATAAGTCGACGAAGTAAAAACACCTATTCGTTTGCAACACCATCATATTTCGACAAACAAAGCTCTTTAAAAGAGGAACGAGTGCTTATTTATTCAGTTTTAGACTTACCTATAGTAACACTTATCCTTGATTCAAGTCATAAAGAGTCAAAATAGAGTTACTATTGATAGTCGCTAAGACTCTCGAACTAGATATCATCTCAAAAAGGGAAATAAAAACTATGAGTGCCTTCTGGACTTATACTTTAGAGGCTAAAGGTTGATTTACAAGATAAAAGGACATTATTATAAGTGATAATTATAGAAATAAATTCTAAAGTATTTAAACATTCCAAATGAAAAACATCTAATGCGGGTCTCCTAAGTCAAACAAGCTTAATAAACGTATTAGCACGGTTGATCCCTCGAACATAAAAAGCAAATAAACTCAAAGAAATTAAGATGAAGATTATTTGTCACCAATGCACATAAAGTTAGCAAAAAATAAAGTCAAACCCAAAAAATAAAACAAAACTCAAAAGGCATAAAACAACCTAGATGAAAAACGCACAAAAAGAAAGTCGATGAAAAAGCCAACAATAGAAATTAACAGCACGATCATCGTCAATCATACTGTTGTCAAGAAAAACTCTAAAAGAGAAGGATATAGTTATAATAAACTGAAAACTAAAATGAAGTAAAAGACTTTTAGGCAAACTTTTAAGTCTGATGATAAAAAGACTACCAAGAACTAATGGCTTATGAGTTTTTAGCAGAAATAAATGCTGGGTTAATCTGTATAAAAGAAAAAAAAGAAAATTGTGGCCATAAAATAAGAGCTACCTCTCGCCTCAAACGAATAATATCTTTTTATAGGAGATAATTTCTTTTTAGTAAACAATTTGAATCCCACTAAGAGATTATTAAATACCTTTAGGGAAGTTTGCAAAAAAGATCAATCACACTGTAGATTTATCACCCAAGATAAACAGATTAAATCAAAGTTAAAACCATTTTAAAAGAAAACTAACATTTTTTCAGAGATTAGAAAATAGTTGTAATTGAAATTTAAGAATGAAAAAGCGGCTAAGATTCAGAGATGGTGGCGTAAGTACTTAACATCTAAAAATATGACAAAAAATAATCCTGAGTATATTCAACAATAAAACTAGGCTTTGAATAATACATTATCCAAAATATCTCTGAATCAATCCCAATAGTAAGAAAGAAAAAGTCCATTTTAACTCGATCACTGCATTTCTTCTCCCAGTAAAGACAAAATTGAAAATGGTGAAGATTCTATAATTGCTTCTTTCAACTCTGCAGAAAGATTAGATGAAACGGCCAAACCTAAAAAGATATCATTCACAAAAGAAGATTTAACTAAACTCATAACTCCATCTTACAAATTACCCTCAACATAAGTTAATGCTGATGAAAATGAAGCTGTTTTTAGCAGCTATGCACAATTTAGGCTGGAATAAGCTAAAAATATAGATTTTTCTCCTGATGTTTCCCCACAAAAACAAATATTATCTCCACAAAAAAATGATCATAGCCATATGTATTAGTCAAAATTTAACTAATAGTGGGGTCTAAATAAAGTCATTCATAGTCATGCTAATTTACTCAAATGTACTTGAAGATTTATTTAGAATTTTAGGAAGCAACAAAATTAAAAGAGCAAATTGACTTCAGAACAGCTTTTCAAAAAGGTATGATCAAACCAATAGATACTTATAATACGAAAGTAGGAATTAACACTAGTATTTTGGCAGTTCACACCTTTCTTGTCAATTTTTTCAACTTTTACATTCAAAGATATCAGGATGAGTTTATAAGCCTTATTAATATGCCTTACGGCCATAGTATACAGGCAAGATTAAGAGTAATTCATGGTCATGGACTTCCTGAAATGGTTGAATAGGACTAAGAAGGTGTTGTGTTTGGAGTTTAAGAAATCATAGATGAATAAAAGCTGTAAGAATTTTACCTCATTCAAGCAAAATAAGGAAAAAATACTACAAACTTTGCAAAGGCTAACTTAGAATTATAAAAAATTCACAACAAATCAGTGATAGACTATTTTAATCAACTTCTAAACGACTATAGACCTTATAAGCAAATAAGTAACTTTTTTTGTATTTAGATGGAGTACCATATCCTTGGAACCATTCATATAAAGCCTTAACTTTTTATTTTGTAACTGAAGAAAATATTGCTTAGGTATTTGAAAAAGTAGAGATTAAGATACTTAAAGATTCCTCGGTACTCTCAGGATTGATGCTACTTGGAAATAAACAATTCTAACCACATTGTAATAATTTTGACACCACATAATTTATGGAGAACTATCAACAACAGTCTCACCCTTTAGTTTTCGAATATAATGAAGAGAGAGAACTAAAATGTTGTCATGAATAAATAAAAAGAGACCCATTTTAGTATAATAACTAAGATATCACTCGAATACTAATTTAAGTTTCAACTTAAATACTTGAAGAACTGGCTTTTTAACATTCAGAATAACTAAAAAACTTTACAAATAGTTTTTTTAATTGATTTTATATTTACTTTTTCTCAAACATTAGAAATCATAATAACGGCAAATAAGGGTATTCACAGATGGAGCAAGTATTTCCCCTTCTCACTTTTATATATCCATTATCCCCCCATTGAATTCCCCAAGAATTTTTAACCAACCAATAATCTTTATAAGCACCAACTACAAGCACGCCATGATTTACCTCATTCCCACAATCGTCATAAATACCTGATTTATAAAAAGCCCAAAATAAAGCATCAACAGCTACTGTTACAGGACCTGTCATCAATCCACTGTATAGACCTCCACAAGTAAGTTATCTCCTATAATTTGCCATTTTATAAGGGCCTCTAGTTTTTTTACAGTTTTGATTTTTGCCCACATAGGGATAAGTATATTATAGGTTTACACCTTTGTCTTGAATATAACGAAAAGTATATTAGAGTTAACCTCCTTGAAATCCTTTGTTTCCATAAGGAGTACTACAATCTACTAGTTGCTGTTAAGAGAAGGATAAATTTATGCCTTTTTGAATTAAGTAAGCACTTTCCAATGCAGCGATAGAGCAGAAAGCCCAACAAGAAGCACACATCTTTTGATTTTTGACAGGAGTTACTTTCCCCTCTCTCTACCAATCGATCTATACTTAGACCTGAAAATATTTATCTTAAATAAATTTAGAGGATTATTTTTTATCCACAGTTAGTCCAAGATAGGATAATTTAAACTATTCAAGAGTGAGATCTGCGAAAGAATTTACTTCTAACTTATAGCTGCTTGATTTATTCAGGTTATGCTTGTTAATATGTTAAAGATTCCTATAGTAAATCTGCTATCGATAGTAAATTTAAGCACCCAAATAGCTTTTGCGATACTTTTGAATGTAATCTTTGAACTAAATTCCACCTTTTTGTGGATTATCTGTAAATATACTCTACAGAATAAGGGTGGCCAATGTGAGGAGGATAAATAGAATTTTAATTATCATTTATTATACAGTTGATAGTAATTAATAGTTAATCAAAGAAATTTCTTAATAATAAATTTTTTTGTATTTTGGCGCTCAATCTATCAACTTAGCCATTTGATAATATATATCTCAAATGTCCCAAACCATCCAGCAACTTTTATACGAATACATCCTCAAAAACTAACCCAACAAATAATCACCACCCAAAGAACTTACTGCTGATCGAGTCTATGATGTTTTCCTGAACAAAATACAAGAATAACATCAATAAAAATGTATCTTTACGCAATAGTTTTTCAAAGTTGTTTTGAGAAAAATTGCTTAAATTATAATGAATGCTGTCTACAAGCATCAACTACCGTTTGTAAAATTAGAGCAGATAGTTACGGTGGTAGGAGTAGTGCAGCACATTACATATAGCAAATCATTTGATTTGCCCAAATCTATCACACAGAAACTGACTAAGTACATTCAATCTCTAATTGTTTTGTAAAGTATAGAAACGATGAGAACTCTCTTCTAGGATAGTAGAAATTCACTTGGTCTCAGCAATTATTATAACCAGGTATACAAGAGCGCCTATCTAAATAGAGTAGAGAAGATAAGTTCAGTTTATGGACTCAAATTGACTTCAACTGAACTGCCACTTTATCTTCTCAAAAATATAGTTGAAAAAAAAGAAGGTAACATATAAAAATACTAGTCCAACGTCACTTCCTAGTGGATAACATTATCTTTGATATACTTGACTCTTTCAGTTAAAACTGAGTTGTACAAACAAAAACCTGTTTTAGCTCGGGTTCTGCAAAAATACAACGATTTATCTTGTTAGAATGAGTGTCGGAGATAAATAAATGGGGACTAACTGTGCGATTTTTATAACTCAGTAATTTTAGGAGTGAAAAATAAGTTACACGAAAAAGAGTTTTAATCTTTAATTGATGAAATTAAGTTAGATATTGATATGATTGCCGAGTACGTGGGTAATTTACATTTTATTTAGTTAGTCCCATTCATAATTAAAATAACACGGTTCTCGATAACATCATCTTTTCTTCCTCATGGGACCCCTGATTTCGATATTATCTTCACAATAATTTTTAGTATTTAGTTTATACTCTAACCTCGATTTCAATTATAATAACATGGGCCAGCAAATACCACCAACAAATAATCCTCCCGTTAGGGTATAAAGAAAAGATCAGTTCGAATCTAAATACGTCCAAAGAGTCAAAGAAACACCCTTTATCGATGCAATTATATACACGAGTCAACCTCTCTTGTTCACAGATCCATTAGGACCAACATTGAATTTGTTAATCAAACCTCGAATCGGAACTAAACAGCTGTTTCCTTAAGATTAAATATCAAAACTCATCGTATCTGTCTTGACAGGCCTAAAGGACTTGCAAGAAAATGGAATTAAAGGGCATGGTGATTTGTCGTTAGACTCCATATTCTATAGTAAAAAGTAAAAATATTTCAAGCTTATCCACCCAATTTTTAACTAAGAATCAGGATACTTACTCACGAAACATGGCAAAAGGTTCACGACGTTATCTCCATAGCAGTTATCTGCGCTCTCTTAGAACAGTGAGAATAGCTAAATAAGTCTGAAATCAGATATTTTTGCGTTTGGAATAGCGCTTTGTGAAGTAAAAATGCCTCCATTTAGGTTTGTACGTTGACTCCCTCCTCAGATATTTATTGTCCCGAGAGCTATTCTATTTTCCATTTGTAAATACAGAAAAGATTAAAAATAGTAGAATAATACTACCCTCCTTGGATAGTCGAGATAATCACATCAATGCTAGAGTATGATCCTGATTCACGTCCATCCCCTATAGAGCTCTTACAAATAATTGCACAAATGCAAAACGCAGAGCCTTCTGTAATAGTTTAGCAACGCCAAAACAGGAATACTAATGTATGAATGATCTTATTTTTATAGAGGGAAATATAAATATTCGTAATTTAAGTATTAATAATTCAAATTTTAATTTTTTACATTAAAGATTAGAAGTAGATGTAGATAAAACTTGCGAATTACAGGCTTTATCATTCAGATATGAAGGATCTCGCTGATCCAATACAACTTAGTCTGTCTTTATTATTAACTTCGTAACTTCACAATTCTACTTTACCTTGAATGTTTTTGCAATAAGTGATTACTCAAATAATTCCGATTTATTTTCCATTAAATATGGCCTACTTGAAAATTCAAATCAAATGGGAAATCGTTCCTATGTCATAAATTATAGTTAAATTGCATTCAAAAAGCTTTTTATAGTATATTATTTTAATATGAAGCTATAGAATACCCTATTAACTTAATCCAAATATAAAAATCCAAATCACTCTAAATAATTTTATAAAAAAGACTTTCGGCTAGGTACAGGAGGGGAAGAACACTAGAATAAAGCTGAAAGAAGGTAAAGTTAAAAGCTGTAGAAGAGACTCGGTTTTTAGTATAAAATAGGAGACCAATTAAGTAAAGAATTACAGGTGTATAACGATGAAAAAATTTTCTAATAAAAGCAAGAAAACGTAATAATTTGATAGCTTATAAATAGCGTAATAAAATTTGTTTTCAAAGTTTCGATATTTATATATTTTTACCAATTTCCTCTGTAAAATTTACCTTTATTGTAAGTTATAGTTAACCATGATGAAGTTGTTGACAAAAAATATTTCGAGATTTTCCCAAGCCAAACAGTTGCAATATCCAGTCTACAACTTTGCTAAAGATATACCTGCCTCAGAACAACGAACCCATTGGAATCTCTTCAAAGCAGTCAACTCAGCATTAGACATCGCTCTCGAAACAGACCCCACGTAAATCTTTTACTATTTAGAGCCAAACTATTCGGAGAGGATGTTAAATTTGGAGGTGTTTTTCGATGCTCAATCTAACTCTGCGAGAGATATGGTGTTGACAGAGTCTTCAATACTCCACTTTCAGAACAAGGTATTTTAGGATTTGCAATCGGTCTAGCAGTAGCTGGACATACTTCAATTGCTTAGATCCAATTTGGAGATTACATCTTCCCAGCTTTCGACCAAATCGTCAATGAGGCAGCAAAATATAGATATCGTTCAGGAGGACAATTTGATTGTGGATCTCTTACTATACGAGCAACTTGGGGTGCAGTTGGACATGGTGCTCTTTATCACTCTCAATCTCCAGAAGCCTACTTCGCCCATACTCCAGGTTTGAAAGTTGTAGTCCCTCGAGACCCCGTTCAAGCAAAAGGACTTTTGCTTGCTTCAATTAGAGATCCAAACCCTGTAATATTCTTTGAGCCCAAAGCTTTATACAGGAATGCTTAAGACTCAGTACCTGTAGGTGACTATTGTCTAGCTTTATAGAAAGCTGAGGTTGTACATGAAGGAAAAGACATAACTTTGATAGGATATGGTAATTTGATGAGAACTCTTTACAAAGTGAGAGAATTAGCTGCAAAACAAGGAATTTCATGTTAAGTAATAGATTTGCAAACAATTTATCCTTACGATGGATAGACTTTAGTAAAATCAGTGAATAAAACAGGAAGATGTATTATTACTCATTAAGCTCCAAGTGTGTGTGGAATGGGGTCTGAAATATCTGCTCACTTGCAATAAAAGTGCTTCCTTTCTTTGAGAGCACCAATAACTAGAGTTTGTGGCTACGACACCCCTTTCCCTCTTATTCAAGAGCCTCTATACTTGCCAACAGAATGGAAAATATTGGAAAAAGTGGTAAAGCTCATGGAAGTTTGATAGAGGAAATGATACATATCTTATATAAATCTTTAACATCTGAAAGAACAAACAAATTTAAAATCATTGAGCTGTTTCATTATTCTTAAATATTTCTCATGTCTTCTTACACGTAAGCGACTTCTGCATCATAAGACTTAAGTATTTGATTTAGCCTCAAAGTGATATTTTTATCAAAAGCCATTAACTACTTTTTCGTGTTTTGTACTTCCTCCCTCTCAGCAATTTTGAAAAATCTCTCCTTACTTTCTTGATAAGCTCTAATTGTTTCCTATAAACTTGGCGACATCTGTTTGATCTCAAGAATCTATATCAATCTATCGTTACTGTTGGGGAGTAGTTATCACGAGTTAGTTTTTTGAAAGGTCGAGGATACCTAATATAAGTCTACCCATTTTTCTTTATTAAGGGATCTCTAAATCCAGTTTTTATGGAATAAACAAACAATTCCTTGATTTTCTTGACAGCTTTGAGGAAAAGACTCTTCGAATATTCAGTGTTCCTTGTGAGAAAAGCTGATAGGGCAAGTATAAATTCAGGTGTTACGTGAATAGATCTAAATAAAAATACTTTAACCTGTGATTCCTTTAGCCATTTGCATCAACCCAATAGGAAAAAAAGTAAAGGCAGAGGAGAGAATATATTTTTTTTTCGTCACTATCTTTCAGAAAGTAGTCGTCTAAGTTTATCAACCGTTACTTATCAATATTTTATCAATCGCTTAGAAGTACTAATTTTAATCCTAATCTTCACAGCGTATCTGTTTTAAGGAGGCGTTACATACACAATAAATCTTAGTTGAGAATTGGTCGAGAAAGTTAGAAAGTCATTGATAGTTATAATGCGAGGGTCATTAAACTTGTTGGAAAATAGAGTATATGCATCATTGAAATCTTTTTACAAACCATCGACTCTACCCTTTCTCAGCGTGTTGGGCTGATACTTATCTACTTAAATAAGCATTATTATTTATTATAAAATCAATGCTAACAAAAACAACAACATTCGTATTATACATAACTTTATACTTTTATTTAATGAACGAATATCACTTACGGTTGGTCTATGTAAGGCTGAAGAAGTGCTCCACAGCTGTAGATACTTGCATCTTCATTTACTTATTCATTTCATTTCTAAGCTTATTTTTGAATTTGTAAACTGCGAATACTACAGCTACAACAAGCAGCAGCACGAAAATTATCCACAGAAGGGTTCCCCAAGAGTTATGAACAACAGTTACATTAGTTATTTCGATCGAGCACCCCACTTCATTTTCTAGAGAAAGTTTACGACATAACTAATCTTTCAGCTATTTCTCGTTTTTGAATTGCAACTAAGTTATTTATATGATACAATTTCATGATTAAGAGTAATAGTAGGGTAATTGTTGATTTGGGTAAATCTGCCTTCGTCCAAAAGCATTTCTGTATATAATTTGGTCTAGAATTCGATTTAGCCCTATTTAAGATTCGGGTTTTTGCAACCATACAAAAGGTTATCTATTTTTTGATTGAGAGAAGCTGATTCAACCTCAAGATGGTCTAGTATACTGTTAGCACAATCTTCTACAAAGCCTGATGCGATATATTTTTCGAGGCATATTTGTTTAAACTCCTTCATGTAAGGGAAGAATTTATCAGAATTTTAATTGTATAACAATTTTTGACGGATGTCTTCTCTCACCAGCACATTACTAGTTTTACCATCTTTATGATTAAAGGATTACGTTTTTAGGGTGAACAAAATAGTCCTCCACAAGCACAAGAAGTAGTATCACCTCCGCATGCGTTGGATTTACCACCACATGGAATGTAGGCAAAGCGAGGTTACCAACTCACTCTACTTTTTAAAGATGGTATTTGTTTAAAACTATTTGCCCACCATTCTACGATATCGTAAGATTCTGTATAATTAAACGATTACTTTAATTCAAACTTGAAATCCATACTTCTGCCTTAACTTATTAATTTTTGGCCTTTTTGATGTTGATTTATGCCAAAAAAGGCGATTTTTAAGCAAGAATAGAAGTTCCCTTTTGTTCCTCAAGCAAAAATACTTGGAAATAATCTTTGTTGTTCATCAAGTTCAATGTACTCATTCCATAAACGGAATTCACAATAATCAATCCATTTGCTGAACTTCTCTTGGCGTTATGAACTCTCTTGTTGAAAGTACAACGCCCCTCATTTCCATTTACAAGATAAAAGACTTGATTATTTTAATTGGGGATGACTTTTTCAAAAGCCTTGCATCCATCATTTCCTTCAGCTCTGATTACTTTCACTATTTATTTGTTCTGAGCAGGATAAATACTTGCATAGCTCACTGGTTTTAAACCTTTATTATTATGGGTTTACGATAAGTATGAGATGGCTAGGATGAAGCTGATTTATCTTTTTTGATAACCAGAGTTGCTCCTTAAAATCCTGAAGTATCCGAAAATACGAGCGAGATCGCTAGAATAAGAACTAAAACCTTTTTAAACATTTAACTATTTATAATCCAAACTTTGAATTATCAAATAGATTATTTATCTCTAATTGAGAATTCAAACTATTTTATTTTCCTCTGCGTTTTTAATCAATTATTTTTATCGCCCAAAGTATAATCAACTATGATTAATTAACTGTTTTTCATAATAAACTCTATTAAATGATCACATCCATAAGATCTTCTCTTGGGTCTCACCATATATCGCTACCTTCTGGATAGATTGAGCCCGCCTTCGACACCTAACGCATTGAAAAATACTTAGATTACTTAAAACTCACGCTGCGTCAACGGTTGAAAGACAGGACATTCAACTTCTAAGAAAACGACTTCAGTTCTCTTTACAAACTTGTTAAAAACATTCATAATATTTACATTCGAAATCAAAAGGAAAATCAGAATATAGTTATACAGTTGAGAACTTAAAATGAGCAGATGAAAATTCAACTGGAAGATAAGATAAAAAAAATAAAAGATGAATACGCTCAAGAACTGGAAGAAAAAGTTACTTTATTCAATCAAAAACTATTAGCAGTGAACAACTAAAGTAGCAGAAAAGAGCAGGCATACAAAGACAAGATTTAATAATTGATGACAGCTCTTAGTGTTGCTCAGAAAAAATACCAAAATTTACAAACTAAATACCAAAACTAACTGCATGCAATCACATTTAAAGTACAAAAAGTCATGTCAAAGCGCAAAAAAGATCAACAGCTTTCAGTCTGCATAAAATAGTTGGTGGAAGAAATAACTTTGAGGCAATAAAATTCCTTTATCTCTTCCAAGCCTGACTAAATGAGTTTGGATTAAATAATACTAAACCAATAAAATCATAATGAATCGGTAATAGCAGCTGACTAGTTTCCTTAAACTTCTCTCGAAAAACAACTGCAGAACTATATCATCAAACTAACCTGTTTTGGATTTTTTAGCAAAACTAACGAAGAATGTTTGAAGAAGATTATTGCTTTTACTTCAAACTACTAGCAGCCATCTCAGCTTCTCTAAGAAAAAGTATTTCCTGTAATATTGGAAGTACTTACAAATAACATGAGAAAATATCACAAGCAAGGGCAGGAATATTTCCAGGGCTCTCCGAACAGCGGCTAGATGGAGTAAAATTCAAGAGTTGAACTAAGAAACATCATAAATTTGTCTGATCTATCTATAAACACGGCTTCATAGATTTCAGTGAACGAAATTCAATTTGATGAGATGAACTTTAAAAAGAAAATGTGATTAACAATGATATTGAATATTTTAATTAGATTTCAGACCATAAATAATTAATTATTGCGAAAAATCTAAATAACTATCGCATCATAATAATAATAAAAAATATATATCAGAATCTTAAGAGTTCAACCAACTCTTATACATTTGAAACAGTCTTGCTTGTAGAATCCGTCTTTTTTGTACTTGTGAGCACAAATTTTTTGTCAAAAAATTGTGTTTTAGTATTTGAATTTTACAAAGTAATTAAGTAAATCTGACTTTCTTTACAAGAATTTTTCTTGTTTGCAGCTTTTACTTCAGCTTATTACAAACTGTTGTAAAAAATCAGTTCGAACCTTCCTGGATACTACTCATTAAGAAGCTCTTCAACAGCTAAGGAATGGGGAAGTAAAAGAATTTACTAATCTATAGTATTCAATTCGTTTTAATTTTTTTTCCCAATCAAATCTAATAAATCATTATATTCTTAAATTGAATCTAATTTACTCACATATGTAATAAAGGGATACTGGACTTTTAATTAGTTTTTTACTTACTTTTTTTAAACAACACAAATGATGTTACAACACTGAGGTGAGAAAAAACTATTTTGCGATTGATACTTTTCTATTGCTTCTTGGATTTGGACAAGCTAAGCTTCATCACAAACTAAATATAAACGAGTAAGTTTATTGTTTTCACTAAAGTAGTTATCGATTAACCTCACATTGAAGTTTGTTATGACTGGCTCAATCATAAACTCAGAGTTCTTGAACTTGTTAATGAGTTCAATTACATTTTTATTTTTTTTTCTATAAAGAATATACTTTTGCAGTTTCTGCTCGATCAGTATACTCTGAACAACTTTCAAGTACTTAATGTCACCAATATTTATCTTTCTGCTTTCTTAATTTAACTCCAAAAAGCTTTCCTTAAGATTTTCAATAGAGACTATATAATATTGTTGTGGGAGTAACTTGGGATTGATAAGGGTAGTATTTCTTTTTAGGCAGAAGATGAAACCAAGATCGTACTATTCTTCAACCCTCAGGAATTCATAAAGCTAATGAATTTTTTTGTAGGTGCGAATATTATCGTTGGGAAAAGCTATGTGTTTTTAAATTGCACGGTTTAAATACTACAGGCCATCTTCAATAATAAAACAGAATCTGCAAACACCTATATTTAGATAATTGAGTTTTCTAAATGCTTTTTCGATGAAATCTTCCCCACAAATGCAAACATTGAACTTACTCTTCTCCGCATAAAAATTATATTTAAACTTGCTCTTCGATAGACTACTCATGTTCGTATTCTTTATTTCATCCGAACTTTATCTGAAGGGTCTGTCCTTCTTTGGCAGTAAATACTCTTTCTAAGAATCTTTGATTTCTACATTTCTATTTAACCTATTTTTAAATTTGAATTCTGGAGAGACTGGCTTTTGCTAAACACTTTTCTTGTGTACTACTCTGATGATATTTTGGCGGTTACTGACAGAATTACTGTTGGGCAAGGCTTTTCCTGAGTTCTTTCTTGATAGTAATCTATTGAGCCTTAATTAGTGTTTAAGCGGAGTTGTCAGCTTATTTTAATTATAAAGGTTTTTCTACTTATTAGATACTGTTAAATAATATTAGTTCTCAGGTACTTTTTCAATTGCTATTTGAGACTATCTCTTAAGTTTATCCAACTGACCTTAGCTTTGATTACTCAAAATATTTTCATTATTATTTTTTTATTTCTTTGATTACTCCGATGCGTTTAGAATGTTTGCCGATTATTTTGAATCCTGATTGGTTTACTGCTTGTCTGAAACTAGCTTTTCGAAGTTCCACTAACTAATTTCATTCTCATTATTTTTTACACTTAGCTTGCTTTTTTTTGACCCATTCTATTTGATTTTTTACTGAACGTTGGACAAAGTCAAAACATTAGAACTGACTAACTCCGGTTTATCTGCTTCAACCTTTTTCTACTGCTTAGGCAGCGCTTCTTATTGTTTCGTGATATTCTATTGCTTTAATTATCTCTTTTATTTTATTTGACTGTTGGCTTTTATATGCGATTAGAGCTAAAGTTCTTTTGTTTAAAATTCTTCTTGAGCTTGCTGGATTTTCAAAATCGACTCACTCTTTCTAGGTGAAAGATAACTTCTCTTTAATATCTTGTTTTTGCTTGAAGAAAGTGGAGATTTTGAAAGACTTCTAATTTTACTGAAAACTGAACTAGCATTTGAGAACTACTCGACTTTTATGAGAGTTGTAATGAATTTTGTAGGTTGAGAGGAATCCTTATCAACAATCCAGTGTCTAACTGATTTTTTTTTGGCTTCTCTTTGCTACCCGAAACTTTTCAAAAAAGAACTATTACAAGAATATTAAGAAGCTAGATTCATTATATTATCCATTTGGTTCCTAAAATCATTACTAGAAATCGAATACACCAAAGATTTTCTAGCACTTTATTATCTTAACTATGGAGAATCGAAACCATGGTTTTTCAGAAATTTAAAAATAAGATTGGAATCACTTGTTGCTAGTACAATGTACTTTTCCATAAAGAGATTGGTAGGTCTCATGTCTCCATAGAGAATGATATCAAAGCAGGTGAGCTACTCTTTCTTAATATTGTTGACTATCTTTAAATATTCGGATGATATATTAAAAAGAATGATGTACTTCTTTTACTGTTTATGTACTTATTTTTTCAATAGATCTTATAATGAGGTAAAGGGTTAACATTTTTGTAGTTTTTTTATCGACCTGAGCAGAATGTGAAAGTTAAATTAATTTTGATTGAGATTTAACTGTGCTTCCCCACTATCCAGGTAAAATAAAAGCTCGTAAAATTGAGAATTAAACTAAGAGATAAGAGAGTATGAATGAGTACCAAATTTCTGCTTTTACTTTGAATGTGTTGAACCGTTTTTGCTTCTGCTTTCACTCTTTAAGTTCTGAATACTTTTTAGTTTTATTTTATAAGGCTTGAGCTCCTTCTAGCAAAAGCTTATTATTTCATCCATGGATAAAAGATGAGGCTTACGTGTACTGATGGGCCTAAAGGAAAAGAAAACAATAACTATATTCGTTTGATTAGGAAATGCATAGTGTTAGGGAAAACAGCAGTCGGCTCCCAATTTTTCATTTTGAAGCTAAATCAAAAAGATTTATTATTTTGTGTACTAATTTACTTTCAATATGACAGTTTAAAGCTGTTTGTAGTCTCGATAAATAGCTGAGCCAATTTGCAACTGTTAAAGTTTTGATGCAAGGTCATTGATTAACTAGGGATTTTGGTTATTAGGAAAGATGTGCACTGAGGGTTTGATTCCCTTGGTATGTAAGTTTGTTTATTTATTATAAGTTTTAAGGGTTGACTTCCTTTTGGATTTGGGATGACTCATTTAAAATGAATCGAAGTCAATTTTTAAATATAAAAAAAGTGGTTTTTTAGATAAAATCTTATAAAATGGCAATCAAATAATGAGAAGATCACTTTTCTTTATTTAATTATTTGAGTCTTTGATTTAAAAAAAATCTAAAAAAAAAGCACCAACATTTAAATCTACCCTTTTAATTAAATTTATAAAACAAACTTTTTTGTCATTACTGTCTTTAAGGTCATCAGAAGTACCTACATAACTAAAAATTAAATCAAAAGATATTAGAATTTATCCATCATTATATTCATTTGTTTACTTACCCTTATTTTAAATATACAGCAAAATAAAAAATACAAGTTTATTAAACCTACCTCTTATATATTTATTTTCGAATCAGTGCAAACAAAATTATAAATCTAAGCTTAGCCATAAAAATCATCTGCAAAAATGGCAATACCAATCTCCCCGTGGCTATCTTCCACGCAAACTCTCATCACATCTCACATGACATGAATTGACCTCACATCTATCGCAAATCAATACAACGTCTCCATATTATGTCTAGTCGCAGTTATAGCAAGTGTAGTCCAAACTGTTTTGGTTTGATTCATTAAAGTAAACTTCCTCATCTTCTGAATCATACTCCGATAAATCTTCTTATGCTTATCTCCTTTCAATAAAGTATTGCTCTCCTTGATACCAGTAAGACGTTACTTCAAATCTACAAAATGGACATTTATTTGAGGTCTAAAACCATTTTTAAAGGCAATCGAGACAAAACTTATGTTTACAATCCAGCTGGCAGCGTTTGGTTATTTGATCTAAGCAAATGGGGCAAACATTTTACTATATCTATCTTAGTTTTTTTAACCGTTTCCTTTTATTTGCTGAAGACTACTCAGATTGTCTTGTCTATTTTACTTTGCTACTTATTTTTTGTGATAGATGCTCCTCCTCTACTGGTTATTTTTAAACATGATGAGAGTTGGTGGAGTTTTTGGTTTGAAGTCCTGAAAATGGAAAAATGGATGTTTTTCTTTAGGCTTAGTTTTTGAGAGAGGGAGAACTGAATTGCCCGGCAAAAAGCTAGTTCTTTTTTTAGTTATTCAATTTCGAATCGAGATATTTGCTAAATCTTTGCTAGAATTATTTGTTGTTGTTTTCCATCTAACCTTTGCAATTTGAATTTTTTATTTGAAAAGATAATTGAGACCGCTTAAATCATAATTATAAATAAAATCTACAATTAACAAAAAAAATAAAGTAAATCTATGGATTTATTGGTATTTATGGGGAAAAACAGTCTTCTATCTAATAGATTATTTGAAACTTTTAAAAAAATAGAAGATGTTAATGTAAAAAAAAAGAGATTATTTTGCAAAATAGTTTACTCATTAGATTATTTGAACATTAAATATTTTATCCAAATTAAAGAAAATTCAATCCTTATAATGTCAATATTCCATTCTTAACTTTAATAATTTTGTTTCCTTTTATTGCAAATTTAAAAATAAGGCACATCAAGAATAGATAATTAGTAAATAATCTCAAATATTTCACAGTATTACAAAAAAATATTCTTGAGCTTGCTTAATCTACAAACATCAGAAACTTAATACTCTAACCTCAGCTGAATGGCTTCCTATTTTCTTGACAGACACTAGATCGCTGTTTGAGGAACCCAAACTTGAATTAGTCACTGGGTTTCTAATCCAATATGTTCCCAGATTGCTCAATTTTGCTTCCTTCGTTAAAGATACACTCATATCAGTAGCAACATTTAAACCGTTAATGAAAACTAAAACGAAGCGATTTGCAGAAAGAGGTCCTCCCCAAATTTGCTGCCATCCTC
>Ga0194117_10002155_pt1 | contig 21392 bp, 15 predicted proteins | sample TA2MahsurfametaG_FD_160579 | JGI IMG/M metagenome (GOLD analysis project Ga0194117, IMG submission 160579) | Freshwater microbial communities from Lake Tanganyika, Tanzania - TA2015009 Mahale N1 surface | ecosystem: Environmental > Aquatic > Freshwater > Lake | place: Tanzania: Lake Tanganyika...
TATCTTTTAGGCCATCTGTTACTGTCTTCGCTTCTACTCATCCATCATCGCTTGCCTCTGCAGCAATTGCTGTTTCTACATATCTTTTTGGGAATTTATATCATATTTAGCCTGCTGTTGCATTTGTGGCATTTGTTGCACTGGTTGCATCTGTTGAGGCAGAGGGTTCATGAAAAACTGATTGGGAGCGTATGGATCTGTATTGATTACTCCAGGAGGTGGTCGAGCATACTGATATGTTCTTGACATAACTTGTGGATTCATACAGCACGGTAGAGTGCAGCCTGGTGCACACATAACCCTTTGCACACAGCAGTAGTTCATGCAACCAGGAGGGCAAACGATCACTCTTCGGCAGCAGCTGTTCATGCATCCGGGAGGACACATAGCTCTGCCCATCATCATTCCTGCTCCCATCATCATTCCGACTTCTGCACCGACAATTTCTGCTTATAGAAGTCCTAGGCCCATCAAACCAAACATAATCTGGGGTGTTAATATAAAATCTAATATACATGTAATGAATGGATAATAAAAGCCCAAATTCAGATCATATTGATCTACATAATTTTTTATGCATTAGTAGTAAAGATCATATTAAAAGATGAAGTTTAGCTGTTTACGGTTTCATTGTGAATGCTGAAACACCGTGAGTGTGCTTTTCAAATAACTAGATGCAACAGCTTAACTATTAATGGAGTGGAGCATCGCAGAATAACAGGAATTTGCTAAATATCTCATAAGATAAATGTCTAGCTTACCACTGACCCTACTAGCAATTCAATTTTAGTTTCTCTACTCCTTCATTTATTATTGATATTTTATGCTTTATTTTCTACACTCTGCTTGTTAATTTCTTTTCTTTGGCTTTGGAATCAGCCACATTTCTGTAGATCTCGTAGAGGGGGAAAAATATGGCGATAGAGTAGAAAAGCATCTCATAGAAAAACTCTATACCTTTATCGATTGTATTCGATTAGGAAAGAGGTTTTATTGTTATATTTTGTGGATCGATTTTAAGATAGCGTCTGTTTATACGAGTTTAGAAAGCGTGATACCAGGAACCAAGTTTGAAAAATTATCTGCGCACCCAATCGTTTTAGATTTGATTGTTTGCGTGATATCTTTTGGTGAAGTTAATAAGTGGCCGGGAAGTGACTCTGAGCAGCACCGAGAGTAGTTTATAGAGGGGAAGCATATTTACGAAGACAAGATTATTATAAACTCAATATATGAGAGTAATTTCAATTTGCTGTTTTTAATCAAATACAAGATCATGAATGGATTTAGGCGAATTTGCTACCGAAGACTAACGAAATAATCGCCATCAGTTTGATTAAAATATTCAGAGCTGGGCCTGATGTGTCTTTTAAAGGATCGCCGACTGTGTCTCCGACAACTGCAGCTTTGTGAATGTCAGATCCTTTCTTCACAACATTTCCGTTGTCATCTTGTAAAGCACCACTCTCAATGTATTTTTTGGCGTTATCCCAAGCACCTCCAGTGTTGGCAGCTGAAATAGCCATTTGTACACCACTTACGATTGAGCCAAGCAAGAAACCGGCCAGTATTTTAGGACCAAAGGCAAGTCCAAGTAATAGAGGAGTAAGAATGACCTAAATAAACAAGAATATACCAACAATCCGGGAGCGATCATTTCTTTGAGTGATGAAATAGTTGAAATTCTAATGCAAGCACGATAATCGGGTTCTGAGGTTCCAGCCAAAATTCCAGGGTCGTTTCTAATTTGTCTTCTGACTTATTCGACCATACCGAAAGCAGCTTTACCCACTGATTTAATAGTGAAAGCAGAGAAAACGTAAGGCAACATGGCTCCGATAAGTAGACCAGCGAAAATTTCAGGCTTAGTGAGAGCAATCTCTGAGGCAGAGTCCAAAGTATCAAGGGAAGAGTTATGAAGGAAGCCACCGAACAAAGATAAAGAAACCAAAGCTGCAGAACCGATGGCAAAGCCTTTACCAATAGCAGCTGTAGTATTACCAGCAGCGTCAAGAGCATCAGTTCTATCTCTAACTTCTTCTCCCATCTCAGCCATCTCAGAAATACCACCTGCGTTATCGCTGATAGGTCCATAACCATCAATAGCCAAACTGAGTGGTAAGTTAGAAAGCATACCCAAAGCACCAAGAGCGACACCATAATAACCGAGTAAATGGTTGGCAACGAAAGCAATAACTGCGATAAGAATTGAAGGAACAAGAGTACTGAAATATCCAAGTGCTAATCCAAGAGTTACATTGGATGCTGGTCCAGCTTTGCAAGTTGCAGCTAAGCCTCGAACGGGAGAATAAGAGTGAGAGGTGACATACTCAGTGAAAGCAGCAATGATCATGCCTGAAATCAATCCAAGAATGGAGCATACGTAAGGTTCCCATGGCTCATGCAATTCAGTAGCAACGTGTTGTCCTCCTTGATCTAAGTAGAATTTTTGAGGGAAAGAGAAAATGCAGACTAAATAGGTGATTCCACAAAGTACAATTGTGGATCCAATAAGTTGTACTTTGAGGGTGGATTCAATTTTAGGTTTGGTTTCAACTTTCATGATGTGGGTTGAGAATGTACTGATAACAATGCATACTAAAATACCGATAGCGATGAGTAAAAGGGGATACAGAAGAACTGAAAGGAAAGAATAGCAAATTTGAGACTCTGAGAGTGCACCATAAAGGGTGTTTGAGGAGATGACTAAAGCAGCGCAAGTTGACTCAGCGAATGAACCGAACAAGTCAGCACTCATACCAGCAACATCACCTACGTTGTCTCCAACGTTGTCAGCAATAGTTGCGGGGTTTTTAGGACTGTCTTCGGGGAGATCCTTCTCGACTTTTCCTACCAAATCAGCACCGACGTCAGCAGCTTTGGTATAAATACCTCCACCGACTCTTCCAAATAATGCTACAAATGATCCTCCAAGACCGTATCCAGCAATGGCTTCGAAAAGTTTGTTGTATCCAGGCAATCTATTTCCAATTTGCTCATATTCATTGAGCCCATCAATAGATTTGTAAATAAGAATCAAAATTGTAAGAACTTAATATAAAGCAATCTACCTAAGAGACCAAGTGAGACCAAGGCAAATCCCATAGCGCAGCCAGCTCTGTAGGCAACTCTGAAAGCGGGAGCAAGTCCTGCCCTTGCGCAGTAGGTAGTTCTGAAGTTGGTTTGGGTGGCAATCACCATACCGATAGATCCAGAGCAGATGGAGATTATGGCTCCAATGGCAAAAGCGATGGCAGTCATGACTTTTTCTTCAGTGAGGAAAGTGATGACAATGAACATGAGGGCAACAAATATCAAGCAGATAAGATATTCTTGTTTCAAAAACTAGACGGCTCCCTGCATAAAAGCAATCCTACGTTAGCAATCTTGTCTCCCAACTCAATTAGAAGTTTACGTTGTTCTTAAGTGATGTTTTCGACTAAGGCGGTCTTGGATTATCCAGTACTTTCGTCAACCTTAATAGACCTGACTTGTATGAAGTTGATAGCGGCCCAAATGATTCCGAGGACGCAGCTGAGGATAATGACAATGATGGAAGTGGAGTACCCAAATGTACCATAGCATTCAGCACTGTCGCTGAATGTGAAGTCTGCAACACGGATGTCAGCCATACTTTTCACCACAATGATTAAATCTATAATTACACAAATAAAAAATGTAAAAATATCATGGCTTTGATCAACACTTCTATGATTTTCTCTTCGCAAAAATTATTTCCGATGGTGGACTCAGGATGCAACTCATCGCCTCAGAGTTAGGTAACATTGGCGTTATTCAGTGAAGGAGCTACAGAATAAATTTGACCCCAAGGATACACTTAATCTTTACAGAAAGCAATATGGCAATATCTTCGAGGCACTTAAAGCAATCAAAAGCAAACCTTTTTTTATTTTGGATAACATGGTCATAAAAATGAAACCGGCAGAATAGGTGCGGACTCTGGGCATTCGCAAGGACTTGATGTTGAAATACGAGTAAAAATTAGTGATAAACCGCAAGAAATAGATAGAAATCATGAAGATGAACAATTAAAATTAGTGTGGAATTTGTGGAAAAGTTTATAATGTAAATGTTAATTCAAACAATGCATGTGGCAAGAATCCTCACAAACCTAAATATTGATAATTATATAACTATTTCCATATTTCTAGGCTTTATGTAAAAAAGAGAAGAAGAGAGTAAATTTTAAAAAAGTTCCCTATCCGGGGATCGAACCCGGCCCGCCAGGGTGAAAACCTGGTATCCTAACCATATAGACTAATAGGGACTCCTGCAATTTCTGTCCATTTCTTCATTTATATCACATATTTTTTTTCAGCTTCTTCGACTATTATTAACTATTAAGTAGTACTTTTTGGATAAGAATGTTTGAACAAAGATATTTATAATTTATTTCTAAACTACGCCAATCGAAGATGATAAATAATACTTTTAATACGTTGTAATTATTTGTTCATGTTCTATTCATTCAGTAAAGTATAAAATATTACAGCGGTTTTATGAGATATAGCTTGGCATGTAATGATTTGAGTATTATTTGACTTATATTAAGCATAATAATGATCAATCTCATAGACTAGCAATCAGAGTTCAAGTAAGACATATCTTAAGCAGCTACGAACTCACACAATATCCTACAGCCACACTCACTCTGTCGATTCTAGGCACCCAATCCTCGGGAAAAAGCACCCTCCTCAATCACATTTTTGAGACTACATTTCCCATACTTGATACAACAAAGTCACGAGACAGATGCACTAAAGGAGTTTGGTTCCAGCATGTTAACAACTATAACATCATTGATACATAAGGATTTGATTCTTCTGATAGAAGTGAAGACTAAAAATTGTTTTAGAAACAAATGAGTCTCTTCTGTGTGGTAGTCTCTGACATTATCTTGATAAATGTCTTTATGAATGAAATAGGAAGGTATTCTGGAGGACACCTGGACATTTTAGAGGCCTTGTTAGTGGTTGGAGAAAGGCTGGCAACTCCTCAGCAAAAAAAGATAATATATGTGATTCGAGATTTCACTGAAGAGGCAGATTACCAGATTCTCCAATAATAAATTTCAAATTAAATAAAGAAGTTAACTGACAAACATAAAAATACTCAACTTAAATTCAGTTTCGAATATTTTTTCATGAGCAATTATGTCTACCATCCTGAAAGTTTCATCGCTTAAGCTAAAAAACTTTTGCCTCTAATCGATATCCGCAAATCGTCGACTATTAACAACTATAAGTAACAAGATAGAGTAAAGTATTTGATCTAGTTATGGGATAAAATAAGAGACAGCAAAAATTAGGTTGATTTGAAAAGTATTGAGTATGCTTTGAAAATCTATGTTTTATAAAGAATCAAAGGAGAAATATTGAGCTTGTTACAGTAAACTTTGAAAAATATAAATACTTTATACTAAGCAAAATCATTCGAACACTATGTTTAAAAACTTAAAAAATAATCATTTAGTTATCTGAAAGAAAATAGACCCAAACATATCAAATAAGCGGAATTGTAGCCTCATAATTTGAAAATTTTCTAGCTTTTTGAACCCATTGCAATCAAACACTTTAATACTGTTATTTTGAAGAATGTATAGGCCGAATTATAAAAAAGTCTACAGAATGAGATCTAAAAGAATGCAGAAAACAAAACCTTATCTCACTTGATCTTGAAAAAGAAAAAAGAAATAACAGACACTTTTAAAAAAGTAATAAATAAACACAAATAATACTCTTTCTTACTCAAAACCTTCAATTAAAAGATAGGTGACATTATAAATAAAGAGTAAAGAAAGCTCAATCATCTTTTTAGCGAATTTTAAACATACTCAGAAACTGAACTCAATAAACTGCTCGACAAACAAGCTGAGAAACTTATATTCAAAGGCCAACAATTTACATAAAAAATCAAAGTACTTTGTCAGCAATACAAATATAATGAATGGGAAGTTGATTTTAAGTAGATTTGGGATAAAGTTTGCTACAGATGCATTGACAAAAAACTACCTCAAATCATAGCTCTTAAATCTGAAAATTCCTGCAAATAAATAGGTATTTTCTCAGGCGGCCAGACCACTGATATAATTGCCTATCATACGCAGCTTTAAAAGAGAGCACTAGATTTTTGTCGATAAATCATGTATTTCCAACATGAAGAGAGTATCATAACCCAGCCTTTAAGCCAGATAAAAGAAGTGGTCTCTTAATGTCTTAGCAAACGCTTGACTTCTGAAGTAAATTTGAAATAACTTAGCAAAGAAGATGGAAAATATCATTAATAATAGTGTCTCTTTTGTTATTCCTTCTTTACAAATAGTTCTAAGTTTTGCTTTCGTTGTTGTCTTTTAAAAAGAAAAAAATAAAATTCTTAAGCCGTATCTACTTCTGGGGATCGTTAGTACTATTGTTCTTCTCATTTTTCAAATAATTCATTATGAAACGAAAAGCTCAAAGTATAAGATTAAAGTAATGATTGTATGTTTTTATACAACTAAAAAATAATTTTATCATCATTTATAATCTCTTAATGCTGTTTGCCAGGCTAAGGATGGCAAAGAAACTTGATTTCTTCCTCTTATTTTTGTAAGAGATGCCAGTAAACTATAGTTTTTGTTTTTGAGTATATTCAGTGTATAAGGTTACTGTCTGTGTGCTCCATCAAGTCCATCTTCCATTTATTTCTCTGTCAGAGGTTTTGTATTTTTAATAAATTACTAAGTAGATTTATGGTTACTTTTTTTATAAACTTCGGCCTCTATTTTCTATCTTTGTAAGGAATAGTATTGAAATCTTGATCTGAAATTGAATGGGACATTCTTACGTAAGATTTACTACTTCTGAGTGAACTGTAGAACTAAATTTGATCTTTTGTGTGATAACTTTTTTCACCGCCATCAATACTTTTTAAATATATTTGATCGAAATCCTTTGCAATTATGGTTTGTTAGTTGATTTGGTTATTTTTAGCAGTTTTTACTTCAAATGCTTTAGTTTTTTTGAAAAAAACTTCAGGTGGACTTGAACTTTAAATTTTTTGACTCACAGTATGAGTATGGCCTCTTAAGTTTATCACCCAGTCGAGGTCTTTTTAAGTGATATAACTATTTTGAATCAAATGTTTGAACTAAGTTAGATTGCGTTTCATAAGTTTAATTTTGTTAATGATTAGGAATCTTCTTTTTCTACTTATATATTTAAGAAGAATAATGCTATATTTTTGAAAAAAAAATACTTAAAAGAGGCTTAAAGATAAGTTAGACTCAAACTTAAAATCATAATGGGAATCTCTTGACATCTGGTGACATTAAACTGAAAGATGATACTTTTTACTATTTGCTCCCAAAATTTATAGAAGAGCTTCCACTTCCTAAAGTAGAAACGATACCTTCATAACTTTCATTTACAAGTTTTTTACATTGATCCGAGACATTTTCAAGGGCTTAGTATCTTTTTTATAACTGCTTTTATTATTATTTCAATATATTTCGTTCTTCCAAAAGTTTTTCTCTAAATTTTTTCATCACTTATTTTTTCCAGCATATATTTTGATCGCTTTAATTGCAACATTTGAGTTGAGCAGCCTTTTCCATTTTCTTTTCAATATCTATTCTCAGACAATTCAAATCTTACTATACTTTTCTCATTCTGCTGAAAATACTATCATAAAATTATTTCAGCTTTTCAATCCTTTTTTTTGCTTCCTGTAGCATCTTTTACTTGAAGATGAGAGTTCTCTCTATTTTATGAAGCATCATCTACTTTTCCATATTTTGATCACTTTTTTTCTTCAGCTTTTTCTTCTCTTATTAAAAGTATTCCGTTTTTGCAATGTAAGGAGCTATTTCTTCTTTTAACTTGACTAACTAGTTTTGTTTCCTTTATTAAACAGAAAGTACATTATCATAGATAAAGATAGCTACTCAATTTCTTTGTTCTTCCTTTCCAGTGTCTTGGATAAATTTTCCCATTATTTTTGTTTGTTGTTCATGATGTAATTACGGACTGTTTCATAGGTCTCATCACTACAATTTGATTTTACCTATTTTAGAGCTGAGTTGATTAGGCTGGATTAGAATTATTCCGTAAATTTATTTTTAATGAGTGACTCATCGTCTGCATAGTTGTAAACACTGCTAATATTGCTAATACTGGAGTCGATTGGCAGCACTTCTAAGCTACCGAGGACATCTTTCATGCGTGATTTTTTTATTTTTTATTTGATTTATTCGATAAGTTCACTCTGTTGTTGTATCAATACTTGATCATTTACTAAATTTTGTTTATCAGTATCGACATACTGTCGGAGAATACTGCTTCTGACTTCTCCCCATTGAGGGTCTGCATAGAGACTTTTATCTTCTTGGATCTTATCTTTACTCATATTAAAACTTATAAAGGCCAGTAAATCTTCTTAAAATTTATCTCAATAAAATACTTTGTTTTTAATTAAGCTGATAAAATTTAAAAGTACAAAGTTTATGATCCTCACGATATAAATATAGAAAGATCAGATGTTAATTTTTAAATCTGTATATAAAATTATATTCCAAGATGAACTCGTATCTCTAAACATTAAACAATTTGAAAATAGACCACTCGAATTCATAAGTTTACTATGAGGCTAGCAAATACTCAACTTACTAGGATTTTTTGCATAGGAGATCCAAGTTGAGATCTCCAACTACATAATCTTATATACCATAGAAAAGGATCAAAACTCAGATCGATGATAACCTGTAAAATTACTCATAATTGAAAAGTAAAATAACCAATAAATAGATAAATCCTAGACTGTCTATTACCCTGTTCACAGGACATAAATATAGTATCATGATAGGCAGTATGTCGAAAAAATACCGAAAACAAAAAAAGTCGTAGAGTATATAGAGAAAAAAGAAGTTGAGATCATACCTAGGGAAGTAAAGAAGACAGATTACTATGCTGTAGAGCACCTAAGGACTTACTATAAGCAAGTTGTACCTGAAGTTAGAGTTTAGACTATATAAGTTCCTAAAGTTATAAAAAATGTATAGTATGTGCCTGTACAAAAGTAATTATGATGATATTCAAGGCAAATCATTTTTTATCCTAGCTATTTAACTGATATGAGTTAGATCAAAGAACAGGCAAGAAAAAATTTAGAAAGGCAAGGTGTTATCATTAGGGAGGATGCATAGTATAGGCCATTGTAAACTAAAATGAATAGTGTAGAGATTAAAAGCAATGCCTTGTCCTAACAACTCAAATATAAGATAGAGTAAGCGCAGTAGAAATTATAAAGAATACAAAAAATGGAAATGAATTAGTAAATTAGATAGAGAAATGGACATCACTATTTTACCTTGTCTCGGCCTAAAAATCATAGTAAAGAATTTAGAAACAGTATAAGTAATAATACAAACAAACGTGTGAGTTGGGGAAATATTCCAGTTTACTAAAAATAAAAATATGAAAGTGGAGTCTATAAAAGCTATCTTTCAGGCAAAATTGGATCTGCTTCCACCATTTACTAACCTAGAGATTCCATTTTTCATTAGAAAGACCATTATCGCCACGATATGGCTGTAAATACTTCTACAAACTTTAAAATATGATTTAAGTCAAATCTATCATTTATTTTTTTAACTTCTTTTATGCACAACTATCCATTTGTGTAAATGAATCTGAATATTCAATTACAAATTATATTTATTTTAACTCAATAATGAGTAAAATGATTCTTAATCTTTTGCTCCTACTAACATTGGCGTTTGCTGCAATACACGTACGAGATGGAAGAATAGTGGATGATAGTGGAGGATAGCTCATATTCCATGGATTGAATGTTGTAAGTAAAGTGCCACCTTATCATACTACTTTTAGTTAGACAGACATGAAATACTTTCAATAAATGGGTATTAATGGAATCAGACTTGGCGTTATGTGGCCTGGTGTTGAGCCTAGAAAAGGATAATTTAATGAAAGCTATCTTTAGTTGATGAGGAATACAGTTTAACTGGCAGGAAAATATGGAGTCTATACTTTAGTTGAATTCCATCAAGATTTATTCAGTGAGAAATTTTGTGCGGATGGAGTACCAGTATGGGCTATTCCTAATTAAATTTCAAAAGATTTTCCTAGACCTTTAAGCACAAAAAAATTCGCTTTTGATGAAGATGGATTTCCCCGTTGGCAGGATTGTAGTAAACATCCATGGTCTGAATATTATTTTAGTGATTCTGTAGCAAAAGCTTTTAGTGCTCTTTGGAATAATCGTCATGGTTTGAGAGACCTGTTTATAAAATATTGGATGAAAGTTGCTGAAACTTTCAAAACTAGTGAATATGTGATTGCTTATGAAATTATGAATGAGCCCTGGCCTGGAGATCATTACCATAATCCTCTAGTGATGATACCTGGACTTTCCGAGGTAATAAATATGCAACATGCATATGATATCATATCTTAGAAAATTAGATAAGTTGATCCTGATCATAATATTTGTTTCTAGCCTGTTACTTGGCTCAATTATTTTAGATCAGGTTTTACCCATCCTCCTGGTGGAAAGCAATATTCAAACAGCTCAATCTTTTGTTATCATTTCTATGATCCTCCCACATTCAATATGAAGAAGTTTATGAAAGCGAGAATGAAAGATATCAAAAGACTCAATACTGGAGGTCTACTGTCTGAATTTTATGTAATTGATGCTCAAGGATAAAAGAACATTGAAATGATGAATTTATGTGATGATAATCTGCAAAGTTGGTTTGGCTGGATTTATCCTATCTAGAAAGGGAAAAAAAACAAACCAAGATTTAGCCAATAGCAATCCAACTTTTCTGAACTACTTTACGAGGAAAATGGTAAATTAAAATCAGAATTAATAAAAGGTATCACTCGTACGTATGCTCCAAGAGTTGCAGGCAAAACTATTAGCCAAAAATATGATCCAGTTACTAAAAAATTCAATTTACTTTATGAGATTTGCAATGCTTGTGGAGAGACCATTATTTTCGTGAGTGAATAACATATTTATTCAAAAGGTAAATTAATCTTTATTTAGGTTACAATATAACATGGTTTCCAAAGGATGGAGTAAATAAAGTAAACTATGGAAAAAACTTTATTAAGCTTATGCCAAGAAAACTTCCTGCAAATACAGTTGTCAATGTAACCATAACTGCCAATAAATGAATCATTTTGATTATCTTCATTCTAAATATATTATCTTTTATTGATTATCTTGGAAAGTATGTAAAAGAGGTAATTTAAATAGACAATCATTTCTTCTTGGCAGCTTTGGCGAGTTCCTTTCGTCTGATTTAAATTCTCTTTCTGACGTTTTCTCTTCTTTTTTGAGCGTTAAGTCTCTTCTTGTGGAATTTGGTGTGATTTCTGTTGGGGTTAGCTTTGGCAGCTCTCTTTTGATGATCAGGGTTATTTCTGATCTCAGCGTGGATCTTCTTGTAGAGATCTTCAACTGATTTAGCGCCTGAAGTATTCAAGCATTCGAGCCATCTCTTGAACTGGACGGTTTCTTTCTCAGTTCCCTTGAGTGCCTTCAAGTATTTGTCAACATGACCTCCAAGGACTCTTTCTCTAAGGACTTTGTTGTCCTCATCAGGCTTATTCTTGTTGAAGCCAGGGAATCTGGATTGAGAGTGAGGAATGTAGACTCCTCCATCAGCAACTCCCTTAAGGACGGCAAAGACCTTTGAACCGGTTGAGGTGGATTTCAATCCGACGTCAAGAATGACTTTGAACGGTCTTCTGTCTTTTTGATCAGCATCAGCATCATAGTGCTTCTCAATGGCGGTGTTTCCAGTATAGGTGGTATCAAGACCGACTTTTTTGAGGAGTCTTCTAGCAACCAAAAGACCGGTTGAGTAAGCAGAAGCATAGTTGGTAAGACCTGCAGTAAGTCCGAATCTTCTGAGTTCGTTGGAATCAGCAGAGGTGAAGACCTTATCTCCTTGGATGGTTGAGTAGACAACTTGGGCAAGGACTCTGGTTGAGGTGAATCTGACAACAAGTCTGTATTTGGGGGTGTTGTATTTATCCTTATCTTGGATGACTAATCTCTTTCTGGCGAAGTAATCAGTCTTTCCTTGATGTCTTCTTCTGAATTTGGTTTGATATCTCATGAAATAAGCTTTGTTCTTGACGAGCTTAACGAAGGCCATTTATGGTCAAATTAATATTATAAATAAATGATTTATTAATAATTAATAAAGTCCAATTCCATCTATCCTAAATTAAATAAAAGATATTCCAGTTAGGGAGATATCTTTACATCTTTATTCTTTCATAAAAAATAAAACAAACTATTATCACCAGCAGCGACATCTGCAACTACAACATTAGGCTTTTTTTGTTTATTTAAGTTACAGACACTCAGCGCAGTAATACTTTGTATTGTTGCAGTTGTCAAGCATGAAAGGCAAAAGGCAAAGACTAAATATGGTTGCAAAAGCGCACATGATCCAAGTTATCTAAGTTGCAGATCTTCTGCAAATACTGGAAGTTTATCTGTTGCACGTTTCACATGGGCTTTTTTACTTGATAAAACTATCTTGCTTTTGAAGTAATACATTTTTCTGTCTGCGTACAAGCTGTTGTCCTTCTTAATTCCCACTAATCTTTTTTTTAGATTAGTTTATGATAATATTTACTTCGGTTTCGTTCAAACCCCTATTTATCATTCTAATTCAAAAATTATATAGTATCATGCCTTATAGCGACTTGTTTGATAAAAATGTAACAATATGTTGTTAAAAATCATATAATCTACTAGGTAGAGGTTTGTATTTTGGAGTGAAGAATCTACAGATATTTTTGTTTCTTGTCTTCTGGGAACAGCTCTATGATCATCCGTAATCTGTAAGTAATCAGATCGCTAAATTCCTCATTATAAGTCTTTAATTTCTGATTTACAGCCAAATACAGTTAGATTGCTGGGGTTCTTATAAACTCCTAGCGATTTTAGCGAATTACTTTCAAAAGCTTGTTAAAAAGTCCTTTTAAGGCTAATTGAAAAATGTTTTAAGCATTCTCTTAGAGATCTAAAATCAATTGTCCGATCTTCCTTATTATTCTTTATTATTTGATTTCAGTCTGAATAATCTCCTGTAATAACTTGTGTTGTTACAAGGGTTCTAAATATTCGAGTGTTTTTTAAGTGAAATCGAGAATAATTGATAAATGTAGAGGGTGAAACAAATTTTCAAGCCCTGCGTTTTGTAGTAAGTAAGGCCAGATCTGTGAATCTGCAGCTGACTGAGCTAAAATTGGAAAAAGTAATAGCAAGTGATGGAGATAATCCAAGATGTAATACGATTGGTATGAGTTTATATGCCTGGGATGTGCACTGAGTAGTATTTCAAAGATTTTTCCCTATTGGATGTCTTTAAGACTGATCGTTACTTTATTTTTTTCACTTCTAAGATAGACAAGTAGATTGATCAATGTTTGTTCATGGTCAATATAGCAAAAATTGAGAAGTATACTCTTGACTATTTTCTTCTTGATCACACTATTAACATTTTTACTGGTCAAGTATATGATTACAATTCCATAGAATTTCCCTATTTTTTTCTACAATGGTATTTTGAGATTAAGCAAAGAATGAATGATAACTCTATCTTTAAATATTCTTTTATTCAAATCCCGTATTCTCTTTTCTTACCTACTACGCTATTTATAAATCAAAACTGTGAGTATATACAAAATTGCTTGTATTTTCTGTTGAAAACCATCTTACTGCACATCAGAAACTAGGCTCTTCAAGTATCTCCTCACTTTGTACATAAACTAAGCCTCAAAATGAAGTTTAGAGATATTATTCCCGATTACATTGAATAGGTTTGCCAAACAAATGATGGAGCATTCGAGTTGCTTAGAGCTATAGGTCTTCTCATAGTTGAAGAAATTCATTATGGAGGTAGTTATGTCTATTAAAGAGGATGCTGAGTTGATTTAACATTGTTTTTCATGCCCTTATGAGGCATGAAGCTCTTTTAGAAATTAAAAGAATTTGACATAACTTTTATGTGAAATTGAAAAATTGGTCACAGCTTTAGGATTTATAGCATTTTCAGTGGAACTTGGGGTCTTTTAAGCTTGCTATTGGTTTTAAACTACCTTTTTGGTCATCTTGGAAGATTAATTAATCAAACTCCAGCACTGGATTTTCAGCTTTTGAGTTGATTAGGAGACTAGCAGAAAAAAGTTAGATAGCGAAAAAATGATAAATCTTCAAAAAGCACGACATGCTCCGACGTCTATTATCCACATTTGAATAAAGAATATTAATCAGGTATGTTAAATATGCCTGTACTCATTTTTGTACAATATTTTTATGCCTTCGTACAGATAAGAAAAATGTTATGTTATGCAAAATAATTGAGCCAGTACTTTAAATAGAGCGAGCCTTAGTTATCGGGCATGGAGTTAATGATATTTATATTAAGACTTGCGAGGAATTAATTTATTGCTATATTGTTTTTTGGAATTTACTACAATTATTAAAGCATCTTTTAAATACCATCCAGGTCAACTTTAAGTTTTTGAAATCAAGTAAAGGAACATAAAAAAGGTTTTTCCTCAAAACTTATACATAAAAACTATACTTGCAAATGATCAGTTATTCAATATTTTTCACGCAAAATTTAGAAACATGAATGGAGGTAGCAGGCTATCTCATAGACTGCTAAGCTGTGATCTTTTAACAATTCTCTTTTTATAGTCTCCAACTAAGAGTCTTCTCTATTTTGCCTTTTTGAGGGGTCTCTTTGTATATTTTTAACTTTCTATCTTATTTTTTGTAAGTATCAAAGTGTAAGGCCTATTCGATAAGAGAGGATTTTGATTCGACAGTACTTGAAAGGATCGATTGATTTCTACTTGTATTTCTGATTAACTCTCTGCTCCTGCTTTATGAATAAGCCAAATGATATCATGCAATATCTATATACCTACTTAAATACTTTGTCAGTAAGCAACCCTTTTTTCTTGAGCAAAGCATGGAAATTGAATTTTTACACCTATATGTCTTTTAGAATTTTGCTTTTCTTGATATCCTTTATTTAAAAAAACAATGTGCTAAAAGTTCAGATGCAAAAGAAAAAAGGTTTTACTTGGCCAAATGCTGAATAAGTTTGAAAGTTATGACTTTTATTGATTAACTCAGCCTTAATTTTAATTGCTCTGTGAAAGAAAAGTATGTTTTTGGGCCCATATCCTTTTCTTAAGTTACATAGATATTAGAAAACGACAGCCATGGTCAATCATATTATCCAAAGATCTAATGAACATGAGATGATTATTTTCTGCTTATAAATTAGCCGGATGTTCTTTATTTTTTTCATAATTTTTTTTATGAATTTAAGTAAAAGTATTTATCCTTAACTTTTTTACACTTTCTTTTGATGGGTTTGCTTTTATTTCTGTTTATTTTTTAGATTATAAACCTTATTTTTGAAGTTAGTCTGACTTGAAAGAAAGTAAAGTCCTTTTTTATGTGAGAGGTAGTTTGCTATTCATAGAATTGTTCTTTTTAAGTTTCCATCGTTTCAAAATATTGGTGGACTTTTATTATATCTTAAATTAATATAAAGCTTCCAATTTTTACTTTTTTGAGAAAGTCTTAAATACTTTACGGATTAAATATACAGACTAAACGTATAAAAATTAGTAATGATTTTGAAGTAGAAACTTTTGTATTGTTAAGTATCGTAATGGATTCTGTTTGATTATCCATTTTAAATATTTTCATAATACCTATTCATTTTTGAGATATATCTACAACACACTAGATTAATCATTCAATACTTATTGTTTAAAAAATAATAAGCTTAGAAGAGATCGAGATTAATAATCGAAATCAAGTTTTATAATTTTATCACCCTATTACTAAAATTCAAATTCTATTAAATCAAAATTAGTATAGTAAATACCTAAAATATGGAAAAATAAAACTGTCTGTTATTGGATAGTAGCATTTTTATGTTTCTCTTTATTTTATAAAAGTTAGTCGACTTGGGATATAAAATGCATCATTAGATTATCTAAGAATAATCAACCAAATTAAGCAACAGGTTTAATGTACGGATATTAAGCACTCATTTTACACAATATTTTGTAAAATTTATTTATCGAAAATTCGATTTGGCTTAACATAGATTAAAAACATACTGGAATCAATCTTATTTAGAAAACATCAGTAATATTTATGTATTCCTGTGGGACAGTTAAATTTGATACAACTAATACACAGAAAAAATGTTCTCTAACCCAAATCTATAAAACAAAAAGGATAACTTTTATCTACGAAAGGGTAGACCAAAAGATATATCCAGAAAAAGAAAAGTTAAAAACTGAAGATCAGTAAAAAATCTCACAAAAGATGATGATAAATGAGATCTATTTGATTTGATAATTTATCTAACAATCTCATTAGAAATCTTCCTTTTTTGTACAGATTAACTAGAGTTTTTGTATAATTTTTTGGATCATTCAAATTCTTTCCCCTTGTTCATCGTATTTATGTTAAAGAAATTATTATACTTTCTTTTTACCTAGAGAAATCCACGTGAAGGGAAAAATTGGATGTATTGCACTTGTTGAAATAAATCCACAGGAATAATAGATAAAGCAAATAAAACCACAAGTAAAGCAATGGTGTCTTGAACGATCATCTGCGCATTAATCCTAGTTTGTAAGTTCAAGGGAAAGGAGATATATAATCCAGCTTTTTATAAATTTATATTTTATTAATTCAAACGAATCTTTAAGGAGGAAAGTTAGTGAGTTTTCGAAGCTAATACTGACTGCTTTGAGAGTGATCATCGAAAAAACAAATGAACAAAGCAATCAGCTAATTTCTTGAGCTGCGCGAGAAATCATTCACCTCTAGGTAGCATAGATGATGGGAGATAAATGCTTTAATCACATTAAAAATGGCCAAAAATAGAAATAATTGGTTTTGGAACCCAATCAAGTTTAAATAAGTAATGCAGTTAAATTGAACTGGCTAAATCGCGGCAATACAAAATTGAATCTATTTTAGCTACATATAATACGGTGTTTTCAATATAATTTAATAGAGAAGAATAAATGAATTCAGAGAATATCTTTATAGACATTTAGAGGTGGAATCAGTACATACATCCTCTCAAAGAACTGCAGTCTCTGAAGGCCAAGGGCAGCTACTAGCATATCAAGAAGTACTTCCTCCACAAAGACATAAATCTATCTATGCTGCGCAAGATTACCAACTGCCAAATCTAGAAAACCTAGGGAAATCTTAGGAACGCTAAAATAAAGCAGATCTATAAGGAGAAAACAAGGAAGATGCAGCCAAATAGGAGGAGTGACTAGGAGATATTGTTGGCATCGGCGAAATCCACTAGAAAGACCAATAGTTGGTCATCTTAGGAGGAATAGGTATCTCAATATCTGAATTTTCAATAGCAAGAATAGGCTCAAACACTCAAAGTAGAATGATATATCCGTTTTTATCTTAGAAACTACGAATATATCCCGGCAAATCATCTATATCAACAAATGTAAAATCATTTGGTCTGTTTTTACTTTTAATACTCTCAGATTTCTGCCATTTTTATAGTCATAAAACCATCCAAAATTTTGCAGCGATCCCCCAAAAATTGAAATAAAATACTTATAAAATAAAAACTGCGCCTAAATCATCATACATGACTAAAATAAGACAAAACTTCTATAATATCACATCCTCAATTTCTAAACTTGCCCATCCGTCGTCTAAAAGAGCACAGAGAAAGCTTTCTGTGAAGACACGATGAAATGTAAAATAACAAGGTTCTAAATCTCAGTAATTTCTCTATATATTTTTAAAAGGAAGAGAAGCTAGAGAAAAGCTACTGACACTATTCTAAAACGAGATTATATACACCAAATGATTAGAATCAAAAGATATCAAATAAAATTAAAAAAATCTAATCCAAAACGTACAGAAAAAAGACTTAGCAAACTTTTCTATATTTGATTTGACTGAGTAGATTTGAGTGAATTTTTGAATAAAAGATTTAGATAATAAAGTGAAAGTATACGACAGTTGGTCTCAAATTATCATTTTCCTGTAAATTAAGCTAGCCAGTTGCTAGCAGAACGGTTTAGGATGTGTTTTTCAGTCGTTATTTAGTCTAGTTTTAACATAAAATTACAACTTATTTCAGGCTACGGCAGGTCGTTGAGGTTTATAACATCGAAGTCTTTGAAACTGTGCGGATCCTGGCTAGAAATTTGCCCAATCAAATCATATCTTTCTAGATTAAATGATATATACGTAGTGAGAGGAAACATGTGTGAAGATAGGACCAAATATGCTTGGCATCTGGTCTAAAAGATAGAGCATTCAAGTAGAAGTTTGCGGCTTAGTCATATTGTCCTTTAAAAGCATGGGCTATTCCTACATTTACCCAGACCCTGACATAATTTGGCCTGATATCTAAAGCTCTATGATAGAACTTGATTGCTTCATCTGCTCGACCTAGATGTGCTAAAGTAGCTCCAACTTTGTTCATGAGGAGATAGTTAGTGGGGTCAAGATTTAACGCTCTGTTGAACAGATCGATGGCGACTTCATATTATCTTTTAATAAAGAATAGAATGGCGCTGGCTTGGAGAAGTTCGGGATCATTTGGATTCATTTTGGCTGCATCATCAAATACTCTAATCAGTTGATCGTTTATCCTTTTGATATCCTAAATTCTATAATTGGGTTGGTTGGCAACTTCATCAGGAATAATTTGATCGATGCCTTTGATTTGATATTTAGGGTTGAGCATAATCCATCTTTTGAGGAAATTCATTGCTTTGACTTCATCCAAAGTGTTTGCACAAGAAACACCAAGACTTAGCAAGCAGTCTAAATTTTGAGGATTGTTTTTTAAGCAATTAAGGAAACAGGGGATTGATTTTTGATCTTGGTCATTTTATTGAAGAATACGACCTAAAACTCTCCATGAATCACCATCTTCCATATTTTTTTGAAGATGAGCCTACAATGCAAGACTGGCCTGATCGTTATTTCCTTGATTGATTAAATCTAAAGCTATCTTTTTGGGAAACTCGGCATTGAGATAAGGATTATTTGGATTGAAAATGTATTCAGTTTTGGTTTAGCCGTGGACCAGTTGCTCTTCTAGATCAGTTGATGCCTGCCAAGCTTAGCTAAGATCGAAATTCATCTATTTGAGGACGTTCATATATCTTTCTTCTAGCAATTTTTCGAACTATGCTTGATTAGCATATTATTTTTCATAGTCTTATAGTTTTTTTTCCCAATTCTATTATAGTTACAATTGTGCTCTTAAAGCTTATTGTGCCTCTTTTTCCTTGGCCTCTTGAAAAGCGGGGTCTAAATTGGCCAAATTAGACTTGTGAATAATTTCAGCCTCATTCCATGCATTTTCCATAGCTTATGTATCTGGCTGGACCTCTTTAAGCTCTTTACCTTCAATTACCAACTCTCCTTTTTGAATTCTTTTCAAAAAATGTAAAAATTGTGAGTTTTGGAATCTTGGGTCAGGATCGTTCATCATAACTTCGAGCATTGAATTGGAGCTATCTAGTATATTTTTTTGCTCTTACTCGTAAGTAACTTTGGCTTCTTGAAATCCATTCTACATAGCAAGTTAATTCTGCCACTTCTAGGCTTACACATTCAGACTAATCTGTTAGAATTGCTGCTGCATTTTCCATTCTTGTAATTTCATCTCCTCTTGGGCTCGTTGCCACTCTTGTTGTTGCGCCATCATCATTTGCTGCTGATGAGCCATAGCCTGTTTATATTGTTAGTTCATCATGTTGTTCATGTGCGACATTTGCTGCATATGCTAGTTTTCTAAAAATAGAGTACTATATACTTGCTTATCCCCAACCTTGGTTCATAGCCTTGAAAGCCATCTCTCTATTCTTGATTTCTTCTTAAAAGTTTTGACCTTTCTGTGTGGCTTGCATGATGCGTTATGGATTATGGCTGCCAAGTTGCATGTTATTCATCAACCTTTTGTACTGATTAGATGTAGCCATAAGGTTTGGGTTACAGGGTCCTCCTTGATACAAATTTTGCATTTTATTTAGACTATTATATCAACAGCCTAATGCATCATACTACTAAAGTAAAGGAGATAATAAGTTAAAAGAAGTTTAATATTTCTCCCGAGAAATTGTACCAGAATAAATTTTTGTTAATCATAACCGATTGATGAGAATCTCATCTTTTTTGACCAGTTTGGCCTGTTTCTAGAGCTTACGGCCTTGCCAATTACGCTAAAATGTTGTGGCATTTCTAACTGAATCGTTTTCACGTAAGGTTTCTATATCTGCTTTTCTTAAATTTTCTTTTGATTTATTCGTTTTTTAAAACTACTTTTAGCTCTACTCTCCCAAATTCCTCTTGGCCTTTCCAAACCTAGATAAATAAATTTGTACAAAGCAATAGGTTACTTCTTTTTGTAAACCACAATTTAAGGAGTTGCATAGTCTCCTGGACCAGGTATATTTTCTCTTATTTGCACTGTTTTTCTAGCAGAACGACATATGATCCCAGCTTTTATTTTTTATTTTGAACACTACTAGGTCTTGTAGCTCCCTGGTCCTGGCACTTTATTTGTATCTTTGAAAAATCTCTTAGATTGGGTAAAAGTTATGATTTTCTACTTCTTTTTTAGATCAACTGAATAAGAGCCTGGCCCTGGCTTTAACAATAAGTTTTGAAGATGAATATTGGTCATATTAAGTGATTGATTCGTTTATGTTATACTTCTAGTAGCTCTGGTAAAACTAAGTTTATCTTTGTATACCTTCTACCTCGAGTAAAAGTAAATTCAGAATGTTGTAGATTATAGGCTCCTACCCCAGGCAACAAAAGTTTTTCTTCATCTATAACTTTGTTATGGTTTGATTACACTTTCGTTTGGCTTTTCCAATAGACATTCTGTTTCACTTATGATTATAAATAATAAAACTAATTTCAAAGAAGAAATATTTTTCAGATAAAGAGATTGTATTTTGCTCATAAATATCGTCATTATTAAGTTAAGCCTCAAAGCGAATCCATAGTCATTTTGTGGCAGTCGAGATCTAATAAAGTATAGCAAGTAAGATTGGACATTAAATTCTCAATTGTCAAATGTATTCAAATTACAATATCATGCACAGAAATCAATTATATTAGATATATGTTCATCAATTAACACGTCTAGACCACTGCTACAATCTGGCCCAATAGTCAAACACTCAAAGAACAACTTAGCATGCCTCTTGCCCTTTCTCTACATCCCTTTATACATAATCAGATATAAGGCAGCATTGATCCTTAAAATATTAATGCTTACCGTTTTT